>Ga0070726_10000278_pt1 | contig 74063 bp, 68 predicted proteins | sample tdAd471_FD_67275 | JGI IMG/M metagenome (GOLD analysis project Ga0070726, IMG submission 67275) | Marine sediment microbial communities from the Atlantic coast under amendment with organic carbon and nitrate - tdAd47.1 | ecosystem: Environmental > Aquatic > Marine > Coastal > Sediment | place...
CGCCACTGGTGGTGCTGTCGTTCGCGGTGACACTGCCGGTGGTCAGACCACTGTCTTCGGTGACGTTCAGGCTGTCATCACCGGCGGTCAGGTCGGTGGCTGGCGCCACGGTGATATTCAGCGTGCCAGTATCAGATAACGCCCCATCTGTTACTGTATAAGTCACGCTATCTGAGCCGCTGTAGTTGGCAGGCGGTGTGTAAGTGTAACTACCGTCGGCAGCAATCACGATGCTGCCGCCCTGCGAAGTATTGAAGGTGCCAGGAACGACGGTCAAGCTATCTCCGTCGGCATCAAAATCGTTAGCTGTTAGATTAACGCTGGAAGAAAAGACACTATCTTCACCGACTGTAATCGTGTCATCGCCAGCCACCGGGTTGCTATTAGATGGCCCAGCAGATTGGGGAGTTGTTACTGCTTCATTATTTTGTCCGCCAGCGGCATCCAAAACATCAATCGCGGCAGATATAAATTCAGGCTGTTCGCCTTGCCCCGCCTGTTGAGCAAGCGTTTCAACAATACGTTCCAGAACAACAAAACTATGTCCATCATCACCACCAGCACCCGCTGCCGGTGCTTCCAGTAGCGCATCAACTTCTTCGCCGTTTTCCAGTGCTTTCAGTAATTCATCAATACTGCCATCCGCAAGCGCTGCATCTGCCGAATTTTCAGCTGTTTCAGGTAACATATCATCACTGAAGGTAACGGGCGTTTGCGAGTCAACCAACATTGATTGGCCATTGGCCATTGCCAACTCAACAAACTCACCAGGATCCGCGACAATTCGATCGCCTGGATAAATGACGCTATCGGGCTCCAATAAGCGCATTTCACCATTTTCATTACGCACATACACGTCACCGGTAACGGCAACAACTCGAGCGATGGGAGTTTGGTCAGTCATTATCTCTATCCTTGTTTCAAAAGCGGTTATTACAGCAATGGATAAAGATTAGCGCAGTATCAAGGCTGCGCCATTGTACTAAAGGACAATAGGTCGTTATTTTTTGATAGGTTATTGATAAGCAACGCTAATTTAACGCGATCACGTACATCAAGTTTGTCAAAAATAACCGAAATATGTGCTTTTACTGTGCGCTCAGTAATATCCAGTCGCTCGGCGATCTCTCTATTAGTCGCACCTTTTCCAACCTCAACTGCGACCATACGCTCTCGCGGCGTAAGCTGTTCCAGGCACTGTTGCAATTCAATGTCACTCTCAGAGCTTTCGCGCTGCGGTTCAACGCGGTTAGCGGCTGCCAATAATGTCTGCATTAACCGGGCACCAATCCATAAACCACCCTGCGTAACGACTGACGCAATTTCTCGCAGCTGCTCTGGTACCGCCAAGTAATGACAATAACCCACAGCACCACTTTGCATAACTAACATGGCCTCCTGGTCTGTCTGCTCATCGGTCATCACCACCACTTTTTCTGCCTGCTTGACAATTCTCTGCAACTCCAACAACCGCTGATCAACGGATAACTGGCTAATATCGAACCAATAAATAGCTTTGTCGACATGCAGCTGGTCCTCAGAGAAGCTATCTAAATTACAATAGAGTGCTGTCTCAAAGGCTTCCTGCCAACGAGGGTTCAAACAAGCGCGTGTCGTAATAAAAATTTGTGCTGTCATCTTTCGGTTAAAGCGTACTCTTTGGCGCGTAACACCGGTTTCAACAGGTAGGACAGAATGCTCTTTTTACCGGTCAAAATATCAACCTGTGCGACCATGCCAGGAATAATGGGTTTATTGTCACCTAAACTCGATTTAAGCGTTCTTACTCTGACAGTGTAGAAAGGGTTGCCCTCTTCATCCATCACAGTATCTGCGCCAATATGTGCCACAGAGGCTTCCAAACCACCATAAATAGCAAAATCATAAGCGGTAAACTTCACCACAGCCGGCTGACCGAGTGTTAAAAATGCAATATCTTTGGGTTTTATACGCGCCTCAAGCAGCAAAGCATCGTCAGACGGTACAATTTCCACTACTTCCTTGCCTGGCACAACCACACCGCCGATAGTATTAAAGAACAGGCGTTTAACTGTGCCATGCACAGGAGATCGAACAGCCGTTTGCGCCACTCGGTCTGACAAACCAACACTGGATTCATACAAACCTTTGATACGCGTAGTCACCTCGGTCAACTCTTCACGGATGTTATTCTTAAAGTCCAGCTCAACTTCATTAAGCTTACCTTTCGCTTCAGCAATCGCGGCCTCAATTCGTTTCGTAGAAGCCGTCGCTTGATCACGCTCGCCACGGAAACGTGCCACATCACGCTCCAGACGAAGAATTTCCACCTCAGACACCGCTCCTGACTTGACTAGCGGCTTGGTCTTTTTCAGCTCTTCGGCTGACAGTTGATAGGAGCGGGACGATTGGGTGCGTTTAGCTTTCGCCTCAGCTAACTCCTGTAAACGTTGCTCTAGCTGCTGCTCGGCGATATTTTTTACCGACCGAAGCTGCTGCTGACTGGCGTCATAAAGAATTTGCTGCTGGGCGACAACATCCGGTACTTTTTGTACCCAGCCCTCTTCGGGAACAAAGTCAGCCCCTTCGGCAACCGCTTTTAGGCGAGCCGCCTTCACTTTCAAAACCAGGTACTCGACTTCATTTTCTCGCAGCGAAGAAGTAAATCGCGTTGCATCCAGACGCACTAGCAGTTGTCCCTGTTCAACAACATCGCCTTCTTTGACCTCAATACTGGTCACCACACCACCATCAAGCGATTGAACAATCTGCACCTGCCGCGTAGGAATCACCTTGGCTTCACCACGTGTCACTTCATCAATTTCGGCAAAAGCGGCCCAAACAATCAATAACAGCAATGCAATAGCGACCACGTATAATAATGCCCGGGCACGGATTGGCTCCTGATGCACTAATGCCGAATTAGCTTCTACCTGCCAATCCAGTGTTTCCTCTTCCTCGTCACTTGCCCAGCGCGCAAAAAACTTATTGTAAAGCGCCTGCAGACCAGAGGGTTGCTTAGGTTTATCCGCCATAACCTGCTCAGATACTTTTTCCGTATTCTGTGACGTTTCGATAGAGTTAGCGCCCTGATCTGGTTTTTGGATCATGACGCTCTCCCGACACGCCCTGAGCGCAGTGCTTCAATCACCTGTTCGCGCGGGCCGTCGGCAACAATTTTGCCGCCATCGACAACAATAATACGGTCAGCCATATCCAATAAGGATGTGCGATGCGTCACCATTAACATCGTTTTACCCTTAGCAAACTCAGCCAGTTTACGTTTAACCCACACCTCCGTAGAGTGATCCATGGAGCCTGTTGGTTCATCAAGAAGCATAATGGGTGGGTTATGAATCACTGCACGCGCCAAGGCAATAGACTTGCGTTGGCCGCCAGACAGCGATTCGCCACGCTCACCCACCATCATGTCAAACCCTTGTGGATGCTGATTCACAAATTCATTAAGGTTGGCAAACTCTGCCGCCTGTAACACCGCTTCATCATCGGCTTGCGGGTGCCCCAGAACTAAATTTTCTCGAAGCGTACCGTAGAAAAGTGTCGCCTCCTGAGGCACAAAACCAACCTGCTGCCGCAGTTCAGCCGGATCAAGCTGCCTCAGGTCAACACCATCAATCAACACCGATCCTTCAATCGGCTGATAAAAGCCTATCGCTAATTTTTGCAAGGTGCTTTTACCGGAGCCAATACGCCCCATCACCGCCACATGCTCTCCTGCCTTAATTTTAAAAGACACATTCTGTAACGCGCCAACGCCCGCATCAGGGTATGCAAAACTCACATTACGAAATTCAATATCTCCTCTGAATTTTGGCCGCGACAGAAAATTAGCATCGCCAGGGCGCTCCACGGGGCGTGCCATCACCTCTTCCAGAGAGGTTAACGCTGTGGCTGCATTGTGATACTGGGTCATCAAGCCCGCAATTTGAGCGAGCGGTGCCATAATGCGCCCACTCAGCATGGTGGACGCAATCAATCCGCCCATGGTCAGCTGTCCATTAGCAATCAGATAAACACCTACAATAATCACAGCGACACTAACCAACTGCTGAACCCATTGAGTGACATTAACGTTGGTGCTCGATAACAGTCGTAATTTAACGCCAGTAGCCGCCAAAAAAGCAGCCGTTTTTTCCCAGCGCCGCTGCATCAAGCCCTCAGCCCCCATGCCTTTTATCGTTTCCAGCCCCACCAGGCTTTCGATTAATGTCGCGTTACGCATTGCGCTAGCGCGAAAAGTCGCCTCTGTTAGCTCCTGCAAGCGGCTTTGTGTTAACCAGGCGTATAACAACACAATAAGAATACCGACCAATATTGGCACCAGAATCAATGGGCCAATCCAGAAAATAACAGCGACAAAAATTAGCACAAACGGTAAGTCAATCAGCGCCGTGACAGAGGCCGAGGCAATGAAATCACGGACTGTTTCAAAGGCACGTAAATTAGAGGCAAATGAGCCCGCCGACAATGGCCGTACTTCCATTCTCAATCCCAGCACTTTTTCCATAATCAACGCAGAGAGCTTGATATCAATCCGCTTACTGGCAAGATCCAAAAAATAACCGCGCATGGTGCGTAAAATATGATCCACCACCATCACCAATGACACACCGACCGCTAGCATCCACAAGGTTTCAATAGCATGATTCGGCACAACCCGGTCATAAACATTCATGGTAAAGAGCGGCAACGCAAGGGCGAACATATTGATCAAAAAAGCCGCGATTAATACGTCCCGATAAGTTGGAATATTTTCGCGGATGGCGCCCCAGAACCAGTGCGCTTCACGGCTACCCTTTACTTCGGGTGCACGGGCATCGAAACGAAAACGGGGCCGTACCAAAATTGCCGAACCGCTATAACGTGCCAACAGCTGATCAACTGGTTCGTCAACCACCGCTTCACTGAGTTCAGGATAAACAACCTTTGCCTGACGGCGATCAGGCCCCCAGCCCATTAATAGGCAAACTTCGTTATTATTGAGCAGTAAGACCGCAGGTAGCAGAGCGGGATTTAACTTATCCAGCGATTTATTAACGATCTTGCTAATCAGCCCGACGCGCCCCGAAGCACGAGCAAACAGGCCAGGAGTTAACTGTGCCTCAACGGGCAACCCTGATAACAGAGCCTCTTTGGTGGTTGGCCTACCATGGTAACTGGATAACACCAAAAGGCATTCCAGCAACGGATCGTGATCCTGATCGTTAATATCCATTAATATTTTTATTTTCAACAGGTTAATAGGTGTATATAAATGAGAGCTAATGCAAGCATAGCTCAATATCTGCCAATACTAGTCAATTCAAAGACATTTTCACCCAATACATTGTAACGGACGTTTTTATCAGCAAAAACACACGCAACCTCGATCAAAGGTCAGCATTTAAGGCCTGTTTTTGCCAGATTAATCGCTCTCGGCTTATGCTATACTCGGCGCCAGACAAAAAACTAACCAAGACAAGTACTTAATGAAGCCTTTAAAAGAAGATAGCAGTCACAAAGACCAGTCCTCCGAGAACAGCCAACAGTCGAAGCCCGCAAAAAAAACCGCCCGTAAAAATAAAAGTAATAAGGCGTGGGACTTATCTCAATTCCAGGTTCCTGAGATTGAAGGCAAAACCCGCTTCCACGACTTCGACTTATCTTTACCTCTCATGCGCGGCATTGCCGATGTCGGTTTCGAATACTGCTCCCCCATTCAGGCTCAATCTCTACCTTATACACTGCAGCGCCGCGATATGGTCGGTAAAGCACAGACAGGAACCGGTAAAACAGCAGCCTTCCTCATTACAATTATTGAAGACTTATTACGCAACCCCATCGATGAAGAGCGTTTTGCCGGCGAAACCCGCGCACTGATTATTGCCCCGACGCGTGAGCTGGCGATTCAGATTGCCGATGATGCCACCGCACTGTGCAAATATACCGACCTGAACGTACACACACTGGTCGGCGGCATGGATTACAGCAAGCAGCAAACCCGCTTACATAATGAGCTAAACGACATTCTGGTGGCAACGCCCGGCCGCTTATTGGATTTCTGCGGCAATGAAGATGTGCATCTCGACCTGGTAGAAGTCATGGTTATCGACGAAGCCGACCGCATGCTCGACATGGGATTTATTCCACAGGTGCGCCGTATTATTAACCAAACCCCTAAAAAAGCCTTCCGCCAAACATTACTATTCAGCGCCACCTTTACACCCCAGGTAATGACATTGATGGAGCAATGGACTCAAGACCCGGTCACCATTGAAATAGAACCGGAAAGCGCAGCAACCGATACCGTCGATCAATTCATTTACCTCACCGAAGCGCAGGATAAATATGCCCTGCTCTACAATATCCTCAAGCAGGAGGATGTAGAAAGCGCCATTGTCTTTGCTAATCGCCGTGATCAGTGTCGTCACCTGCAGGAAAGCCTGCAATCACACGGTTTCAAAGTTGGCCTGTTATCCGGAGAAATCGCACAAAACAAACGCGTATCGACTCTCAACGCCTTCAAAAAAGGTGATTTAAATGTATTAGTCGCTACCGATGTGGCTGGCCGAGGCATTCATATCGACGGCATTAGCCACGTTATCAATTTCACCCTGCCCGAAGAACCCGAGGACTATATTCACCGTATTGGCCGTACCGGCCGCGCCGGAAAATCCGGAACCTCGATCAGTTTTGCCTGTGAAGATGATTCATTTAACCTGATTCCTATTCAGGAGTTACTGGGCAACAGCGTACCTTGCCAACAACCTCCGGAAGAATTGCTGCTAGATGCGCCCAAAATGACTAAAAAGTCATCATCTCGCACTGGTTCTGGTAAACGCCCACCACAGAACTCACGTCGCTAGGTTAGTCACGATAACAACGCCTGATCCGCTCGGTTTCAGGCGCTATCGCTTTGTTTTGGCTATGCTTGTAAAAGCCAAGCCGCCTGCCATACTTTTTGGTAGTCGGTGTTAAATACCATTACCCCGGTATTAACGATCAGGCATAATCGAAGCATAGACAGGCTTTGAACTCTGTTAAGACCGCTTCGGCATCATTATTTATTGCGTTTTAAGGAAGAGCTACCGTGGAAAAAAGAGCCTTCACCCGACAACCACTACACCACCCGGGACAGCTTTCCAGCCCACAACAAACCGCATTACCCTGCATTATTAAAGACTTTTGCAAAACAGGCCTGTTTATCGCCTTTCAGGACAACCACCCTGAACAGCTCCAACCGCTGGCCGTTAATGACACACTCTTTATTGATTTTAAAAGCAGCGGTATTCTACAACTCAATTATCGTTTGCATGTCCGGGTAGCCCGTGTGATGGACGGGGCTATCGGTGTACAAATCACCCATAATAATCCCGAAGCCATTCATGCACTTTATAAATTAGCCAAAGAACCCGCGGTTAAAAGCAAACCCGCAAGCTCTAAAGATTTTCAGCTCGTTAAGGATAAATGCCGTGAGCTAGTTAATGCTTTCGCCGAGAACAGCGATAAGGTTCTTTATAAGGCAATCCACGAAGAACTTCTCAACAGGGCTGACCACGCCAAAGACAATCAGCAGGCATCAGCTTTTATTGATACCGCAAGCCGCGTCAAAAAATATCAGAACCGCATTGCCAGCAACTTCAAAAAATCATTAATTCAAGAGGTCGATAACTGGCTGTCCGGTCAGCCAGTTTCACTGCCCGAAGCCATGCCCAACGAAAAGCCTGATGCGTTGTCATTGGTTGGCAAAGATGACTTTGAAGACTGGCTATTGGTAAAGGTCATCGTCAATCGTGCAGACCAGCACTACAAAGACACTCTCTATGACCTGCAACAACGCATGACTGAATTAACGGGCCAGGACGTTAATCATAAAAACAACCCCATCAACCCAACCTATGTCAGCCATGCCTTTTACCGCGCTATGACGCCGCTGGCCTTGCCTCGTGAAATGATGAAAGCCGTCTTGCACGCCTTCGAAGCCACCATCATTGTGACAGGCTTGAAACGGCTGTACGCCACTATGAATGACCTGCTGATCAAGCATGACGTACTACCCGTTATTATCTACCGCGCCATAACGTCAGACTCCTGCGAAAGCCCGGCAGAAAAATCAACGAACACCGCCGACCAAAAGCACGAGCCGCATAACCAGGAACCTGACGGGGTTCCAGCCAGTAAACCCATTATGGCACCAGCCATTAGCGCAGACGCTAAAGCAAGTTCACAAATCAGCTCCGCACAAACCTTATCAACCGTACAAAACCTGTTGTCGTTGCAAACGACCAATAACAGTACGGATGCCAGCCATCAAGAAAATGGCCCTACGCTGGCAACCGACCAGCTGCTATCCCAACTCACACAAATACAGCACCAACCAGTACCAGACGCCACGGCCGAGCATGACGACGCATTAAGCGAATCGTTACGTGCTCGCCTGGCAGGCTACTTAGGCAACGAACAGCAGCTCAGCAAAGAGGATAGCTCTGCCGTTGATGTCACGGATAAATTCTTCCAGTCCATGAATCAGAATCAGCATCTGTCTGACACCATCAAACCGGTTTTTAAGCAGCTCGAAATCCCCCTGCTGAAAATATTCCTGCAGGACGAAAGTTTCTTTGAAGACGCCAACCACCCCGCTCGTCAGGTATTAAACAGACTGGCCAGGCTCGGCTACAAAGGCGGCCAACTCAACCCTAAGAATCAACAAAAGGTGAACCAGGCGGTTGAGCAAATATGTCAAAACTTTGATCAAGATACCGACATATTTAACAGCGCAGCCAACGAGCTCGATGAGCTGATTATTAAGCAGGAAGCGATTACCCAACGCAATACCGAGCGCTTGGTTAAATCCTGTGATGGTCTGGAAACGATTGAACGCGGCAAATACACCATCCGTCGGTTTATTGAGCAACAGCTAAGTGGCAAACAGGTGCCTAAAGTACTGGTGGATTTAATTAATCAGGGATGGCGCGAACTGCTGGTCTTTACCCTGCTACGTGACGGACAACAAAGTGCGATCTGGAAAAGTTACGCGAATGTTGTCAAATCCCTCTCACAAATCACGCCCGACAGTGATGAGAATAAACTGCGGCAAATGAGCACCGGCCTGTTAAAAATCATCAATATTGGCATCAAAGAATCACCCGGTGGCCAAGCCGCCATGCAACGCCTACTGCCAGCACTAGAGGAGGTACTAAATCCGCAAGATGGCGCCGACAAAACAACCTTTATTGACGCCGACCAGCACCTCGCTACGCCTGATGATGCATTCTGCTACATTGACGATGAAGCCGTACAAAGCCAGGCCTTGTCGCGCTGGGTACGCCGTGCTCGAAACCTGCAAGTCGGCAACTGGGTGGAATATGGTCAAAACAGTGATACCACTCAAATGCACCTTGCCTGGATTGGCCAGGATCATCACAAGTTTGTGTTTGTAAATCATCAGGGCATGAAGGTTGTCGAACTTAGCCTTAGGGAAATGGCCGAACACCTGCAAAGCGGCCACGCCAGATTAATCGACGCACCCGACGAGCCCTTTGTGGATCAAAACCTTGATGCCATGGTGCAGGATATTTACAACCAGATGAGTTATCAGACCAGTCATGACGAGCTGACGGGGCTGATCAATCGTAAACAATTTGAGCGCGAACTAAACCGCACGCTAGCCCAGTCTAAACGAAATCAAAGCCGACATGCTGTCTGCCATCTGGATCTCGACCAATTCAAGGTTATCAACAACGCCTGCGGGCTTGATGCCGGTGACCAGCTACTGATCGAAATCAGCAATCTGCTATCTACTTACATTCAGCCGCCAAATGTCGTTGCCCGTATTGCCGGTGATGAATTTTTGTTTATTCTCAAGGATTACGACCTCCAAAGCGCCCGTAACTTTGCCGTGGAAATCAAGGAAAGTGTACAGGCGCACCGTTTTAGCTGGGACAACAAAACCTATACCGTTGGTGCCAGCATCGGCATCGTTGCCGTTGATGAGGCGACCGAAAACACCGCCAGCGTCATTAATGCCGCTGACTCAGCACGCCTATCGGCCAAAGAGGCTGGTCGAAACAAGGTACATATTTATCAGCCTAACGACAAAGAGCAAGCGGTACGAGCAGAGATCATGGATAACATCGCTCGCCTGAACAAAGCGCTGGATGAAGAGCGCTTAAAACTACGCTGCCAAAAAATCAGTGCCACCTCCACTGATATAGAAAAACCCCATTACGAAATTCTGCTATCCGTTGAAGACGAGCTCGGTATTCACTTAGCGCCTGGCGAGTTTATTCAAGCCGCTGAACGTTATAACCGCATGCAGGCGGTAGATCGCTGGGTAATTCATAACGTCTTTAGCTGGGCAATGGCAAATAGCGATCAGCTGGATAAAGTCGACTGTCTGACGATAAACCTGTCTGGACATTCATTAAACGATGAGACATTCATGGATTTCATCCTCGATGAATTATTAGCCACCAATATCCCACGGAATAAAATCTGTTTTGAGGTTACCGAAACCACCGCCGTCACCAATCTGACAGACGCCATTGAGGTCATTACCGAGCTGAAGGAGCTGGGCTTCAAGTTTGCATTAGATGATTTTGGTACCGGGCTATCGTCTTATACCTATCTGAAAAAAATGCCGGTGGATTACCTGAAAATTGATGGTGCCTTTGTCAAAGGCATTGCTGAATCCGATGACGATTTTGCAATGGTAAAATCAATCAATGAAATGGCCCACCTCATGGGCAAAGAAACCATCGCCGAATATGTTGAAAGCGCCGCCATTCAAGAAAAGCTGGTGGAAATTGGCATCGACTACCTGCAGGGTTACCATATTGAAAAACCTATCCCGCTGGATACGCTAACGCCCGCAATTTGCTAACCTTAAAAACGGATAAACAGAGTGGGAGCAATGCCTCTTAGAGAATTTTTACACTCCCACACCTATCCCGAGCATTAAGTGCAGATCAATAGCGCATGTTTAGATTTTTGCTCCAAGGCCTTCATTCAATCGCCTTTGAGAGACGAATAAATCGAATATCTTTTAACCAAGTGCCATTTGCAGCTGCATCCGGTCACAGCTGTTCAAAGTAGACGCCCAGAATACGGAGCATGCCAGATCGAGCATGTACCGTTTTAATTAGCCGAGTGTTGCCTGCACCAAAACGCTCGTCCAGGTACTGCTGTGGTGATAACCCCGGACCTTTGTGAATCACTTCTTCGCTGAATCGCCGTAAGGAAAAAATGCTATCGTCCTTAACTTGCTCAATGACACAGTGGCTATCCATGGCCACCAGTAGCGGCTCACCCTCCCGGTAACAGAGCCACTGCTTACCATCCAGTTCATAATAGTGGCCGTAAGGTATGTTGATATGGGATATGCGCTCAATCCCTTGCGCTTTTTTGAGCTTATTTTGTTGTTCATAATAGTTAATGTCTGCCGGGTTAGCGCCCGCAGTATTGCCAAGCAAACCTGTCAGCATAAAAGTCACTACATATAATGTTTTTTTAAGTATCGTTCTCATCACACGCTCTCATTAACACAATTACTTTTAACAAATTTCTCTGCCCATACCCCTGGAGTCGAGGTATGTGTTTAACAGCATCGAAAAACTTTATTAATCCACTGCCAGTTCTCAGGGCCCCAGCGCGCGCATTATATAGGTTTTCAACTGTTGTTGGTGACAACCGATTATTAAAACCAGATAAAAAATTCGAAATCGCACAGCCTGCACAAAAATGCTCTTAACAGGCATAGGACTTGTCGATTGCCATTAAGTTAAACGGTGTTTTCTCTATCAATTCCCGGATACCAGCAGGTACGGCCGCCTAATACTTTTGATTTATCGATAATCTCCGCAACGGCCTCCTCCTGTCGATAAGCCATCACATGAACACCGGCGACGCCTTCAATTTCCCGGATTTGCTGTATCAAATCAATGCACAGCTGTTTGCCTTCCTGCTTCTGGTCTTTGGCGCCAGCCAGACGCTTGATAACGCCATCGGGGATATGCACACCAGGCACATTTGATCGTATCCACTCCGCTGCCCTTGCAGAAGCCAAGGGGCCAACCCCGATAATAATGAATGCTTTTTCATGCAAGCCCATCTCTCGAACCTGCTTCATATAGCTCTGTAATCGGTAAATGTCGTAGCAGTACTGTGTTTGAACGAACTGCGCGCCAGCTTCGATCTTTTTTGCCAGCCGAAATGGCCGGAAATCAAGCGGCGGAGCAAAAGGGTTAGCCGCCGCGCCTAAAAACACATGCGGGGGTTCGGTAATTTTTCGACCACTTTGAAAGCGGCTGTCGTCACGCATGCCTCGCACGATTTCAAGCGCCGTCATGGAATCCAGATCAAAGACCGGTTTAGCCTGAGGATGATCACCTGCCTGCACACCGTCACCCGTCAGGCAAAGGATATTGGATACCCCCATCGCGGCACCGCCTAACACATCCCCCTGTATGGCTATCCGGTTGCGGTCCCGGCAGGAGACCTGCATGACCATTGAATATTCAAGTCGGGAAAGCAGTGCACAAACAGCAACACTGGACATATGGCAATTGGCACCTGAGCCATCGGTAGCATTCATCGCATCGACATAGCCATCAAACACTCGAGCCCGACGATAAACCTTCTCAGGGTCGCTTGAATCGGGCGGAGAAATTTCAGTGGTTACGACAAAGTCACCCTGTCGAAGGTGTCTTTCCAGGCTCCCTGCCGAGGAGTGCCCTTTGGGAAGGTGAGCGGCATCAACCGCAACATCACCATGTTCAATCATTATCTATTGCTCCTCTGAGGTGGCACTGGTTTTATGACGAACTTCGCGCAGCCATGAGGACGAGCCAATCAGGCGGTGGTCTACCGGTTCTTGAATTGTGCGTATGGCATCCGCATTTTTCATCCGTTGACTGCCGTTCCAGGCTTCCACCCAAACGCAGGGCATGTCAGGCTCCACCTCGCAATTGCCGTTTGCACGCACCCCGCCACAGGGGCCATTACGAATTTTCTTCGGGCAGTTCATGGGGCAGGACATGCCGGTTGAACTTAAGGTACACATTCCACACATCTGACTGTCGAACAGCAGCCCTTTAGTAGCTTTCTCTATGACGGCAACGGGCTTTTCCAATCGGTCGTAGCCAATGCGCTTAAAAACTGGATGACAAAACAGCAAAGCCCTCTCAAACACTTTGTATAAGCTTTCAAAAAAACGCGAGTGTCGCGTCGAAAAATGGCGAAGTTTCTTCAACGATTGATCCTCCTGATCATGTAATTTTTTTAGCCTGTTCGATGAATTCGTTTAAATGATCAACTTGCCGTTCATCCTTGCGAATACCAACAAAAATCTGCTTCCTTATGCCCTGCTCTCCAAAACGCAGACTCTTGATGGGCATTGATTTGGCGTATTCATCGACCAGCCAGCCAGGCAACGCACAGACACCTCGCCCAACGGCAACCATCTGTAGCATGATCTCGGTTGTTTCAATGATTTTGTGCTGCTTTACCGAGCATTTTACGGGACTGAGAAATTGACTAAAGATATCAAGCCGCTGTTCTTCGACGGGATAGCTAAACAACACCTCTTCGCTTAGCTGCTCAGGCAGCACACAATCCTGTGCTGCCAGTGCGTGAGTGTTCGATACGACCAGCCGGTGCTCATAGTCAAAGACCGGGATGTATTCTATTTTGGGCTTAAACAGTGGGTCTGGCGTAATCAGCACATCAATTTCATAGCTAAGCAGTGCGCCGATACCGCCAAACTGAAACTCCTGTTTTACATCAATATCAATGCCCGGCCATTGCTCCAGATAAGGCTGGATGACTCGAAGCAGCCATTGATAACAGGGATGGCACTCCATCCCTATGCGCAGTGCCCCTGCTTCACCTCTGGCAATTTGGCCCAATAACAATTCCGTGTGTAAAAATTGCGGCAAAACCCGAACGGCAAATGCCTGAATACGTTCACCCGCGGTAGTCAGGCGCAGGTTTCGACCATCCTTTTCCCAGATCGGCGTATCAATCTGGCCTTCCAATTTTTTGATGCTGTGACTTAACGCAGACTGGGATAAATGCAACGAGTCCGCCGCTTTAGTTAAGGTTCCATGTTCTTTTATCGCCGTTAGTATTTCTAAATGGATCCGCTCTAACATCCCTTAACTCCAATTCTTAACTTAAGTGATGAACCATATTCATTAAGCAATGAATTTATATCGCTGTTATTCAACACTCTAATTTCCTTACAATGCCTTCGCATATTTTATGCTCTATAAACTTTTAAATTTCGGCCCAGCGAAAACCATACCCTTCGCCCCAAAAGCCTTGCCGGGTTTTCTGATTATCAACACTAAAAATAGAAGTCGTCGTTAATGAATATCTTTGAGTTTTTAGCCCATAATATCTCCACCATTTTGGCGCTGATCGCCACCGGCATCTTTGCCGGCATCCTGGCTGGCCTGCTAGGCGTAGGCGGCGGTATCGTCATCGTACCGGTGCTGTTTTTTCTGTTCCAGAGCTTTGGCATTTCACCGGAAACCGCCATGGTGGTTGCAACAGCAACCTCGCTGGCCACCATTGTCCCCACTTCCATCAGTTCTATTCGTTCGCATCACCAAAAGGGTAATGTTGATTTTGATCTGCTAAAACGCTGGGCTCTCTTTATTCTTGTGGGTGTCCTGGCTGGCAGCTGGTTAGTCACGCGCGTTGACGGCACCTGGCTGACCATCCTGTTTGGCATAATCGCTACCCTGTCTGCCCTTAACATGCTGTTCAGAACGGGAAAATCAGCCATGTTCCAGCAGCTGCCTGGCACACCGGGCCAAACACTTATGGGATCATCCATTGGCTTTTTCAGTTCCATGGTCGGCATCGGCGGCGGTACGCTCTCTGTTCCCTTACTCACGTTATATAACTATCCCGCCCACAAGGCGGTTGGTACGGCGGCCGCTATCGGGTTAATCATTTCATTGCCGGGCGCGCTGACCATGTTAGTCATGGGCACCACACCAGCCGATGCACCAGCAGGAACCGTTGGCCTGGTCAATTTCATTGCTTTCATCTGCATCGTTCCCTTAACCGTCTTATTCGCGCCTGTCGGGGCGTCGCTGGCGGCAAAACTGGATGCGACAAGGCTGAAAAAAGTCTTTGCCATCGTATTACTCATCACTGGCTTGCGTATGCTGGCGCAACTGTTTCTGTAGGCAAAAAAGAATGCTGGTTTGCATGATGTCATGACAAACCAGCACTGACCAAGGTTAAGCAGAGAGCTCCCGTCGAACAATGTCTGCGCCCGCACTCAGGGCATTAAGTTTGCCCCTTGCAACTTCACGGGACAGCGGCGCCATGCCGCAGTTGGTGCATGGGTAAAGCTTGTCCGCATCCACAAACTGCAGTGCTTTTCGCAGGGTATCAGCCACTTCCTCAGGCGTTTCGATGGTATCGGTTGCAACATCAATCGCACCAACCATCACTTTTTTGCCTCGAATCAGTTCAAGCAGCTCAATAGGCACACGGGAGTTGTGACATTCGAGAGAGATCATATCGATATTCGACTGCTGCAGCTTGGGAAACACCTCTTCGTATTGTCGCCACTCCGAGCCCAGAGTCTTTTTCCAGTCGGTATTGGCTTTGATGCCATAGCCATAGCAAATATGCACCGCTGTTTCACATTTCAGCCCTTCGATCGCTCTTTCCAGACATTTGATACCCCAGGCATTCACCTCATCAAAAAACACATTAAAGGCGGGCTCATCAAACTGGATAATATCCACACCGACAGCCTCTAGCTCCTTAGCCTCTTGATTCAGTATTCCGGCAAATTCCCAGGCCAGCTTTTCACGGCTTTTATAATGGTCATCATAAAGGGTGTCGACCATCGTCATGGGGCCAGGCAGCGCCCATTTAATCTTCTGTCCGGTTTGCTGGCGTAGAAATCTGGCATCCTCAACAAACACCGGCCTAGTTCGGCTCACCGGGCCCACAACCGTCGGCACACTGGCCTCATAGCGATCACGGATTTTAACGGTCTGTCGATTCTCAAAATCAACGCCACTGAGGTGCTCGATAAAAGTTGTCACAAAATGCTGCCGCGTTTGCTCGCCATCACTGACAATATCGATACCGGCTTGTTGCTGTTCCTGCAATGACACCCGTAGCGCATCCTGCTGACCGCTGATTAATTCTTCATCCTGCAATTTCCATGGCGACCAAAGCACCTCGGGTTGCGCAAGCCAGGAAGGTTTAGGCAAACTGCCAGCCGTTGAAGTAGGTAGTAATGTTTTCATAATAAATACTGCGTATATCCTGGTTAATTAGAAGGCGTAATTAGCTGACCACTGCTCAAGAACAGTTTGGTATGGTTTGATGAAGTGTTCCTCGGCAAACTTCCCCTGTTTAATTGCCAATCGGCTACGTTCTTCACGATCATAAACAACCTGGGTTAACGAATGATCCTGATTCTTCAGACTTGGCTGATAGCGCTGTCCAGCAACCGCATTGGCGTTGTAAATCTCAGGGCGATAGATTTTCTGGAAGGTTTCCATCGTGCTGATGGTGCTAATCAGCTCAAGGTTGGTGTAATCGATCAGCAAGTCGCCAAAGAAATAAAAAGCCAAAGGAGCCACACTGTTTGGCGGCATAAAGTAGCGCACCTGCAAGCCCATTTTCTTGAAATACTGCTCGGTCAGAGAGGACTCATTTGGCTGGTATTCAACGCCTAATACCGGATGCTGATTTTCAGTACGACGATAAACCTTGTTATCCGAAACGCTGAGGCATATGACAGGCGGCTTATTAAAGTTCTGTTTGTAAACATCGGAGGTCACAAAATACTTAAACAGCTTGCCATGCAGATCGCCAAAATCATCTGGAATACTGAATGTCGGCTGATCCTTGTTATGGTCCAGCAACCGTACGCTAAAGTCGTAATCGCGCACATAGGAGGAAAAATTATTCCCTACAATACCTTCAGTACGCCTGCCAGTTTTGTGATCAACAACATACGTTTTTAATACTTCAATCGATGGAAAGGCCTGGCCACTGCCTTCGATGTCCATATCAACGGATATGATTTCAAGTTCGACAGAGTAGCGATCGCCATTGGGGTTATCCCAATGCGCCAAGGCATTAAAGCTGTTATCAATCATCTTTAAGGCATTGCGCAGGTTCTCCTGACGGTTATCGCCGCGCGCCAAATTAGCAAAATTGGTGGTGATGCGCGTATTGTCTGACGGATGATAGTTCTCGTCGAGATAAGTGCTATTAATGGTAAATGTGAAATCTTTATTCATAGTGGTCTGGTATCCAACACCCTAAATTTAAACCTGAGTTTATTCCTTGCTCTTTTCTGAACTTTTCAGTTTTCTCTTCTGATTTTTTTCAACCGGTAGGCCTTCACAATTTTCAATTTGTGCGTAATGCCTAATTAACAATCAGTCGGATTATTGTTTAAAGTTAAGAGCAGGCTGTTTTATATCCGGACACACACATTAATAAAATTGATTTTATTTCATTAAGTTATGAGCAATATTCATACGCTAATTAAATGATGACAACGTAATGACGTTGGTTGGCATATTAGATCCAATCTCACCGCCCTCAGGAGCTTGCCAATTGGAGTCCGTCATCTAATATGTGACCTGGATAGACATTAGCTGTCATGAGATGTACGCCGGTACCCTCAGATAAGGCGTCCAGTTTGATAAGCCAAAAATAAGATCAAATAAACGCCACGGATTAACCGCAAACAAAGCTATTCGCACTGTTCCAGCATTGTTAGAATTGCCCGTCGTTTCTTCATCTATGGGCTTTCTTTTTTGTCAAAACTCAACAAACAGCAACAACTCGCGATCATCACCAACGACAAACCACTGCTTGTTTTGGCGGGGGCCGGTAGCGGTAAAACCACGGTTATCACGCACAAGATTGCACACTTGGTGAATAAAGCCGGCATCGAAGCACGCCATATCTATGCGGTGACCTTTACCAATAAAGCCGCTCGAGAAATGAAAGAACGTGTCGCCAAACAACTCAAAGGCGACACCGCCAAAGCCATTAGCGTCAGTACTTTCCATAACCTTGGCCTGACTATTATCCGCAAAGAATATAAACACCTGGATATAAAACCCGGCTTTTCACTGTTTGACGCTCACGATGCGCTGACATTAATTAAAGAGTTGCTTCCAACCGAGGGCGATCAGACTCGTGAACTTGCCAGTCAGGCGCAACACCAGATTTCTAACTGGAAAAACGCCATGGTGGAACCCGAGCAGGCACTGGAGCAAGCCAAAACTGGCAACGACATGACCATCGCCAAAATCTACGGCCTCTATAACCGTATGTTACGCGCCTACAATGCCGTAGATTTTGATGACCTGATTCTACTTCCCACACGCCTGTTTATTGAGCAACCAGAGGTGCTTGACCGTTGGCAGAATAAAATTCGTTACCTGCTGGTCGACGAGTACCAGGACACTAACGAAAGCCAGTATTTACTGGTTAAACAGCTGGTTGGCGTTCGCCAGGCCTTTACCGTCGTGGGCGATGATGACCAATCCATTTATGCCTGGCGCGGTGCGGTTCCGGAAAATCTGGTGCGACTGCAAACAGACTTCCCTCGTCTGGAAGTCATAAAACTGGAACAGAATTACCGCTCCTGTGGCTGTATTCTTAAAGCGGCTAACAAGGTTATTGCCAATAACGAACACGTTTTTGAAAAGAAACTCTGGTGTGATATCGGTTTTGGCGACTCAATTCGCATTCTGCAATGCGCCGATGAAGAGGCTGAAGCCGAGCGCATCGCCACTGAAATTGTCAGTCAGCGCCTGCAAAAACGCAGCAAATTTGAAGATTTTGCCGTGTTGTATCGTGGCAATTACCAGTCCCGTATCCTGGAACTCAAATTGCAACAGTTTCAGGTGCCCTACCACATCAGCGGTGGCACCTCCTTTTTCGACAAGGCCGAAGTGAAAGATATGCTGGCCTACCTGCGTTTAATCGTAAATCCGGAGGACGACACGGCATTTTTACGTGTCATCAACGTGCCCCGTCGTCAGATCGGCTCCAGCACACTGGAAGTGTTGGGTCAGTACGCCACGGAGCGTGAAACCAGCCTTTACAATGCCTGTGATGAACTGGGGTTGGAGCAGCACCTGAAACCCCAGCACCTCGACAAACTTCGCCGCTTTCGTCACTGGCTCGATTCAGTTACCCAGCGCTGGCACCAGCTCGAATTCGATGACGTGGTCAAGGAAATGATTGACGAGCTCGACTACGACAGCTGGCTGGAACAGAACAGCAGCAGCCGCGGCGTTGCTGACCGCCGTATGGCGAATATCTGGTATCTGATGGATAGCATTAAAAACAGCCTGCCAGAGGATAGCTTGCAGGATCCAGTGGCTGATCTCGCAGACTCCCTGTCTCGCCTCATGTTACGTGACATGCTCGAGCGCCAACAGGATGAAGCCGATACCAATCAGGTGCAGTTGATGACCATGCACGCCGCCAAAGGTCTGGAGTTCCCGCATGTCTTTATCATGGGACTGGAGGAGGAGCTACTACCGCACCGTAACAGCATTGAAACCGACAATATCGAAGAGGAGCGGCGCCTGTTTTATGTCGGCATTACCCGAGCTCAAAAAACATTATCGCTGACCATGGCCAAAAAGCGTAAGCAGTTCGGCGAAGTATTCGACACCACAGCCAGCCGCTTTCTTGACGAACTCCCCGAAGAGGATCTGGAGTGGGAAGGCAACGACAACGCCAACCCGGAAGCCAAACGCAAACGCGGCAACAATGCCATTGCCGGGTTACGCAACTTAATGGACATGATTTAGCGCTATTGAGTGACTTCGCTGTTGCCCATAACCTCATCGTACATAGGCACCAGTTTGGCCAACAGACGATTTTGTGCTGCCACAGGAACCTCCAACGACTCCATCGCTCGAATCAAATCTTCAACCAGACTGTTAAACTCACCTTCGGTAATGTCCATTTTTTCATGCGATACCGCCATTGAATCACCGGTATATTCAGAGGGACCACCACTCAAATAACAGAACTGTTCCATCAGTTTTTCACGAAACCGATCGATATTGGTGTCTTCAAAATGGTGCTCAATTTTTTTATCGTCGGCAATTTCAAACAGAAAATGATCAACAATATTTTCAATTCCCTCTGCCCCGCCAAGCTCATGATAAAAATCATTCTCGGCTACATAATAATGAGCACAGCCCGCCAGTTGCAGCAGCGAACCAATCAACAAAATTTTAAAAGTCGAAGTAGTCATATCATCACTCGCTACGCTGTTAGTGGCTCAGTTGCAGAGAAAAATACCAGCCACGCTGATCCTTAAGTCCAGCGATGTCACCAAGGTCACTGTAAGCTACCACTAAAGCAAGTCGCTTATTGGGAAAGTAGCCGATAAAAACATCTTTCCAGTCATCCTCTTTAACCGCTGATAAGCGGTCAGGCTTCTGCCGATATTCAGCACCCAGCGCCCAATGGCGGTTAATAAAAACTGCCGCACTCAATTCACTTACCAGGTCATAGCTTGAGTCTCCGTTATCACCAAAGCCTAGCAGACCTGCTTGATTTGCCTGGGTGGCACGCAGGTTGGCATTCAACAAGAGGTTATGTCCCCAGAAGCCGCCCACCAGTAATTTAGTCGCCGACAGGTAGTAATCAAGACCTTCATCCTTGTCTGCCCCCAATGCAAAGGGCACCGCATTATCGCGATTCTTTTTATACTGTAAACCCAGCGATACCTGCGGCCACTTGTTATAAATAACATCGCCGAACAAACGTACTTTAGCGCCCACAATATCTTGATCTATTTCGAGATTAAGCGGTTTAACACTCAAACGCTGTTGTGCAGCGCTAAACTCCCAGCGATTATCAATGCCTAACGCGACAGCATATGCATCAAGCTCAAAGTCATCGACTCGAAGCTGTGTCGCGGCAAGTGCCCCGCCCCATTCATCAGCACTGCCATAACCCGCAATCACCGACCAGGGCACAATACCGCCGCCCGCAGAGCCTTCGACCTGTAACAGGCCCGATGTTGCCAGTATTTTACTATCGGCTTGACTGACACTGGCGCTCAAACACAGCAGCAAAGCTAAATAACGCGATAACGATCTGACCATTAAATAATTCACCCTCATGCTCGTTTCGTTTCGTTTCTGAACTGAGGCTGACCTTGCAGCCAAAGGTCGAGCTCAGCCACTGGAATCGGTTTGCTCAAGAAGTAGCCCTGCACCGAGTCACAACCCATTGCCTCCAGCACCTGAATGGATGCTAGGTTTTCAACGCCTTCGGCAATCACCGTCATACCCAGGTTGTGACCCAAATCAATGGTGGACTTAACAATTTTCTGGTCATCCAGATTAGAATCCAGCTCAAGTACAAAGGATTTATCAATTTTAAGCTCATGCACTGGTATAGATTTGAGCTGCCATAACGATGAAAAGCCAGTGCCATAATCATCCATCGACAAACCAACTCCTTCCGCTTTAAGCAATTTCAGGTAGCGAATCGCTTTATCGTAATCGGCAACCATCGCACTTTCGGTGATTTCCAGCACCAGACTGGCAGGGTTAATGCCTCGCTCCCGCACTTTGCTGATGACACTTTCAGCAAACTCATCTTCGAGCAAATCATAGGCAGAAATATTAACGCTGATGCGTAACTCACTGCCCTGTGCCTGCCAAACCTCAAGTTGCTTAATAGCGGTATTAATAACCCAGTGCGTGAGCTTTAAAATAAAGCCGGATTTTTCGGCGATAGGTATAAATTCATCAGGGAAAATAAGGCCTAACTCTTCATCTCGCCAACGCAGCAGAGCTTCAACCTCGGTTGTTGTATCCGCAACCAGGCTGAATTTAGGCTGATAAAATAGCTCAAAAGCATCACTGGCTATCGCCTGCTGCAATTTGTAGGTTAAATGTATCTGGCGTAAATGGTTCTCATCCTGCCCCTGCTGATAAACCGAAAAATGTCCCTTTTCACTTTTACAGTGAGCCAGCGCAATATGTGCACGCCGCAACAGGTCGTCGCGCACATCACCATGGTCAGGCGCCACCACAAACCCCATCGATATTTCCACATGGACTTCAAAATTACCGCAATGAAATGGCGCTTCCATGGCATAGATAATTTTGCTAGCCATCGCCTCAATACCTTCCTGCCCCAACTCATCACAAAATAATAAAAATTGTGAATTAGATTGCTTGGCGACCACGTCACCACGCCGCAAAGTCTGCTGCAAGCGTTCCGCAATCATACGTATAAGATTATTACTCCAGTCAATACCATAACTGTCAGTCAGGCGACTCAAGTTATTTAATTTAATCAATACCAGCGCAAAGCAGTGGTGTGGAAGATTCACCTCCAGTCTGTGTACGATAATTTTAGCCATGTGGCTGGAGTTGGGCAGATCCGTCAATAGGTCATGATTCGCTTGGTACTTAATGCGTTCTTCACGTTCAAAAATCGCCTCACTCATCTGGTTAAAGGTATTGGCAAGTTCATTGAATTCTTTGTCGCCCTCCACTTCAATATTCTGCCGGTAGTCTCCGCTGGCAAAATGTTGAGCCGCTTCGGTTAACTTCGCCACCGGACGCGTAATTCTCCGCGCGATGGGTATCACCAAAAAGACACAAACGATTAACGCAGCCAATGCAATCAACGCCATGGTTAACTGTAAGGGCCGGTAAGCCAGGTAAGCCTGTTGCAATGATGTCGCCATCACTACCGTCAGCTGCTGTTTATTATCCAGTAAAGATATTTCCGTGGTGGCCCAATCAAGTTGATTAAGCTGATGTTGTAATGCGTCGGCAGTGACGGCCTCAGTATCAAAGGGTATCTTTCCGATCAGCTCTGCAGGCAATGTGCTCAACAGGTTGCTCTGTTGATTCGTATCATCTCGCAGTAATAGTGTGACATCTGCTTTTGTGATCGCCTTGAAAGATTCTGCGGTTTGCTCATCTATCACAAACCCCAAACCAGCCCAAGCGATTAGATTAGGCGCTTTGATAGGGACAAAAACCACCTGATAGGCCTGATTTTCAGCCAAAACCAGTGTATTAAATACGGCACTGGAGAGGTTAAACCGCTCCGCTAACCGTGCCTGCGAGCCACCAATATCATGGGTGCTGACACGAATATCACCGGCCGGGGACAGCAATAACAGCAAATCAGCATTAATACGACTACCATGGTTTTCCAGTACACTAATAATGGTATTTTGCTCATTAGTTGCTATCGCGCGTTTAAAACCAAAGTCATTCGCCAACACCGATGCTCTGGCGGTGAGATTTTCCTGCTCACTTTCTAACAACCGTTCAAAAACACGCCGGTCAACCTCTAAGTTTTCAAGAGCGGTCTTCTTTATATTGACATTAGTAGCCTGAAAAACAGCCAAACTACTGATCATCAGCGCCAAAAAAATCAGTCCTGTGAAGGTCAGTAATAATCGATTACGGAAACTCAAGCTCATTTATTTTTATACTTTTCGAGTTTTTCTTTGAGGGTCAGCTTTCTGGGTTTTTCCTGCTCAGCGACATAGGAAAAAGCCAACTCAATTTCAATGATGTCCTGCTGAGAATCATCCGCAATGCGCAAGGGATAAGTAAGCAGCTTGTCCTGCCCAATTTGTTTATGCCAAACAAGTGCCTCGGTGAACCGACTAATGTCTATACCGGAAAAGTGCACTTCACCCTTGCCATCTGAAATAGCAAAAATCTGTTGATCAGAGACAATCAGGGTGGCACTCATGTGATCATGAATATTGCACCCTAAATGCACTAACCCTGGCGTATCAAAGGTGACTCTTTCCACCTCTGAACTGGCATAAAGTGGCAACTCAAAAACCTTGGCAGGCGAGAAAGAATAAACATGGTGCCTAGTTTTATCACTATTGGGGAAAGACACCTCAGAACCAGTGTTTACAATTAATAGCTGTGGTGAAAACTGCTCATTGACCTGATCAATCACAGCTTGTTGAGTTTGACCAGCTACCTTTTGAACGCCAGGTAAAATGACGACAGTGTTAGGTACAGGTTGCTGCGCAGCATCTAACACTCTGATAATCTGTTTTTCTGTGCCGCTGGCATGTAATGTCATTAAACAGCACACCGAAAAAACAGTTGTTTTGAATTTAAAATAATGTGGCATTTGCAACGCATAAGACCAATTGATTTGTTTATCTGAGCATAGTCGCGTTTGTCTTTATTTCCACACGGAAACAAACATTTCAGTCGTTCAAATAACACATCAATAAGGAACTATCGGACTACAGCGTCTTCTAATATCACCAATCAAATCCGCAGGAGTAAACATGAAGCAGGTTATACGATGGATCGCCCTATCACTGGTAATGACAACCCTTTCTCTGCCCGCCCACGCAGACACCAATCAACAGACACGTCATATTGATGTCAATGGCCATGGCCTGATCAACGAGACCCCCGATATAGCCCTACTCACACTGACCTTTTCACAACGAGACCAGCAGGCTCGCCGCGCAAAAAGCACTGTTGATAGTCAGGTCAATGACTTACTGGCACTGAGCGAGCAGCTGGGCATCGCTAAAAAAGATATCCAAGCGGCACGTTTAAATATTTATCCTGAATACGATCACAAAAATAATCGTCAATTGATTGGTTATCGCGTCAGCCGTGACGTACAGGTAAGACTAAGTAATCTGCTTAACTACCCTAAATTACTGGAAGGGGCCGTCGATATCGGCGTCACACATACGGGTGAATTAAAGCTGGATTTCAGTAACCGCAAGGAACTGGAAAACAAAGCCCTGCAAGCAGCCTTTCATGACGCTCGTCAACAGGCAGAATTGCTTGCTGAAGCCAGTGGTAATAAGCTGGGCGAAACACTGTGGATCCACAGCTCTATGAGCTATCGCCCCGAGCCACAAATGCGGATGGCGATGATGTCAGACATGAAAGCCGAAGCCAGCTACCCCACCGGTGAAATGTCACTCAGCCGCCAGGTTCAGGTACGTTTCGCAATTCAATAAGCAGGTTACAAAATGACACAGGAACAGGACAGCGGTCTGCACGCCGAGCCCGACTCAACAAGATCCGACACTCACGCCGGTGGGCACTCCTCTAAAACCACGCTGATACGCTCACTGGGCGTAGTGATTTCACTGGTTGCCGTTATTGTTTGTAGTTGGCTGCTCTACAGTTTGTTTAAAGACACCATCGAAGTGCCGGTTATTGATGAACTTGAACAGATCGTTTCAGGCCAGCCTGCAGCAACGCCTCTGGATCCCCCCAAGCCATCAAGTGAGCAAGCGTCGACAGCGGAAGAAGACGCACAACCGGCCATTAATCAACCGCCACCACCGCCATTACCGAACCTGAATAATAGTGATGAAGAAATTCAGCAGGCCGCCCGTAAACTCACTCCTGCGCTAAAATGGGCAGACTGGATTACCACTGAGGAAGCTATTCGTAAATTTGTCGTGGTGGTGGATAACATGGCGCAGGGGAAAATCGCGCGTAAATATCTCCCCATTCCCAAACCAGAACAGAAATTTGTTAAGCACTCTGACGGCGTGAAAGTCTATCTTGATCCGGCTGGCTACGAGCGCTACACCCCCTACGTCAGCCTATTTGAAGGCGTAGACAACGAAATGGCTGTTGCGCTCTATCAACGCTACTTACCTTTAATGGAGCAGGCCTTTGCCGAGCTGGGCTACCCGGACCAACGTTTCCACGATACGCTGATGAGCTCCTTTGACCTGATCCTAACTGCGCCGGTTATTGAGGAAGACATTGAACTGGTCAGGCCATCGGTGTTGTATAAATTCGCTTATCCAGCACTGGAGAATGCACCCGCACTACACAAGCAGCTCATTCGCATGGGGCCCGAAAACACACGCCGCCTGCAACAAAAAATTGAACAGCTGAAGGCGGCGCTCAGTGCCGCCAAACAGTCTTGATCATTCACTTGGAACCGGTTGCTTAACCCCTTGTAGCGCCAACCAGGCAAGTACCGCACAAACCAGCATAACGGCAGCCATCACCAGAATACTGCCGTTATGCAATACCCCGACTATCGCACCGGATAACGCCCCCAGCCCCATGCGTGTCATCCCTAATATTCCCGATGCTTTACCACCGTGACTGTCAAAACAGGCTAACGCAGCACTGGTTGAGTTAGACGCAACCAACCCCAACACCCCAACTGAAATAACACAGGGCACAACCACCCCCACCAGTCCCGCCATACCGGTCCAGCTATTAAGCAATAAAAACCCAGCTGCAATCACATGAATAGCAATGCCAATGCGTAATAGTCGGCCACTGCCCAACCGTTCAATCCAGCGCGCATTGAAATAATTACAGCACATCATCAAGACAATATTGGCAGCAAACAAATAACCAAAATAATGTGGCTCGACACCAAAATACTCGATATACACAAACGGCGAGCCGGTGATAAACGCAAACATCGTTGCAAAAACAAAGGCGCCGCACAGGTTGTAAGCCATCGCATTACGGTGTTTGATAATACTCCAGTAAGCACGAGCTAAGCTGGCCGGGTGCAGCGGCTGGCGTTTTTCCGTCGGTAATGTCTCTGGCACCGAAAAAAACACCAACAACACCGCCAGCAGTCCAAACAACGACAAACACCAGAAGATTGACTGCCAGCCTGCCCATACCAGTAAATAGCCACCCACGGCTGGGGCTAATAGCGGAATAATGGTCATGACGGCCATGACAAAGGACATCATGCGCGCAGCCTCTTCGCGCTCGTACAAATCACGAATTAACGCCTGCACCACTACATTGCCCGCAGCGGCTCCCAGTGCCTGCGCTAAACGCAACACAATCAATTGCTCAACATTCACCACGTGTGTGCAAAGCAAGCTCGACAGCGCAAACAGAGTCATGCCAACCAGCAAAATGGGACGCCGACCAAAACGGTCAGCCAACGGTCCAAAAATAGCCTGGCTGACCGCCGCACCCAACAGAAACATCGACAGGGTTTGTTGCACCGCACCAATATCGCTGCCCAACGCCTGTGCTAATGCCGGCATGGCTGGCAGATACATATCCACGGCAGCTGCCACCAGGCCGCTCAGCAGGCCCAGTGTAATAATAAAGCGCAGGGGGGCGTTCATGATTCATCCATGAAATTCAAAACAGTGCGGTTGAACCGCCAATCACTGCGGCTGATTGATATCAATAACGCCCCGCTCTACAACACGAAAAGCGGGTAAGAGAGCCCCTGGCGAAAGTTTGGCTTCAAGCTTGTAGCTGACCGCTGACTCAGGGCGTGCCAGCACCGACTGCAACAAACGCAGACCATTAATCCAATCCACCGTTGCCAACAGTTCCACCTCAGCTTCCGAGTAGGCGGCAATCGGTGCAATGTCATTACTAACACCGCTAATTAACTCGTAACCCTGCAAATCAAGGCTATATTTCATGCCCTTCAATGGCAGAGTCACCGAGTTGGAATTCAATATACGCAGTTTAATCGCCAGTCGCTGCGCCATGCCCTCCGAAGGTAGCAACTTTACCGCCACCAGTTTTACTTCCGGTTTTTCTAACGGCGACGAAAAGGTGGCACAACCAGCCACAACCAACAGCAATGCGATCAAACTGGCCTTTAAAGAAAATAAACTCAACGACTTAAACATAAAAAACAACCCTATTAATCACCGTCTTGATGATCAGTTTTTTTAACCCGCTTTGCAATGACATCAGCCACTCATAACGAACCATTAGCCAGGCGGGTAGTCACAAGAGGCATTATCATACTTTGATCAGGAATAAACACCATGAAACAACTGTTGTTCGTATTGGCTGTTCTTCTTAGCGTCAACGCCACCGCCAATACAGACGTTGACAACCCACCCAACAGCTATGCCACAGCAACCTTTGCCGGTGGCTGCTTCTGGTGCATGGAGCCGCCCTACGACAAGCTCGAGGGCGTTATCAGTACCACCAGTGGTTATATGGGTGGTCATGTAGACAAGCCAACCTACCAACAGGTTTCACGCGGTGGCACGGGGCATGCTGAAGTGGTACAGATCATCTTCGATCCAGCCGTCATTAGCTATAACAAACTACTCGAGACCTACTGGAAAAATATCGACCCGACCGATGCCCGTGGTCAGTTCTGCGATAAGGGCACACAGTACCGCAGCGAAATTTTTTACCATAACGACAAACAGCGTGACTTAGCCCTGCAATCCAAAACCGACCTGTTGGCCAACAAGCCCTTTAAGGGCGATATCGTCACCCCCATCAGCGCGGCAAAAACCTTCTATGCGGCAGAGACTTACCATCAGGATTATTACCAGAAAAATCCCATTCGCTATAAATACTACCGCTATAGCTGCGGCCGCGATAAGCGCCTTGAGCAACTCTGGGGAGAATAGCCCCCTGTTAGTTCAAGATGACAAAACAACCTATAGAGCTAAAACCTGACCTGCTTTATTGAATTCTGCTAAACTCGCGCCTCAACATCAGGGGCGTGATGCGCCCAACAGGTAAGCAGAACTATGAGCCAGGATAAGGTGTTCGCCTCGCCACGCGAGCAAATAGAAAAATTCAAATTCGATGATCGCGTCGCCTCCGTCTTTGGCGACATGATCAGCCGTTCCGTGCCCGGCTACGGCATGATGCTGGATATGATTGGCGTCATCACCCGTGAAGTCGTAACACCGGGTAGCAACTGCTACGACCTTGGCTGTTCATTGGGCGCCGGCATTCTCAGCATACGCCATAATTTACCGGATGATAGCTGTCGCATTATCGGTATTGATAACTCTGAGGCCATGACCTCCCGCTGCCAGCAGATAATTGATCGGGACGACGCCACCTCGCCGGTGGAAATCCGCTGTCAGGACATTATGGATACCGAGATAAAAAATGCCTCTCTGGTCGTCATGAACCTGACACTGCAATTTATCGAACCAGCGCTCAGAGAACCGCTGTTAGAGCATATATACCAAGGCCTTAATCCTGGCGGTGTACTGGTGCTGTCCGAGAAAACCAACCTGCCTAACGAGCATGAGCAGGACACCCTGACCGACTATTACTACGCCTTTAAACGGCAGCAGGGCTATAGTGATCTGGAAATCGCTCAGAAGCGCGAAGCGCTGGATAACGTGCTGATTCCCGACACCCTCGGCACCCACCGCACCCGTTTGCACCAAGCCGGGTTTAGCCACGTTACGCCCTGGTTCCAATGTTTTAACTTTATGTCCCTGCTCGCCCATAAATAATCCCCAAATACACCATGATCACCTTCGACGACTTTTTCCAACGCATTGACGACACCGAGCTCGAGCTGTTTGCCGAGTCATTCAAAGCCGCCATTGCCGAACGCCTTTACAACCGTCAGCACGGTGATTTAGACCGCTGGGAACAGGTACTCAAGGCGCTACCAAACATTACGCCTTCCGAGATTCATTATGACCGCCCCGCCGTCACCATCGGCAAGGCAGAACAAATTGATGGCGAGCAGCGCCAACAACTGATCGATGCACTTAAAATGCTGATGCCGTGGCGCAAAGGCCCCTTCGAACTGTTTGGCATAGACGTCGACACCGAGTGGCGCTCTAACCTCAAATGGGATCGTGTCGAGCCGCATATTACGCCACTCAAGGGCCGTCGTGTGCTGGATGTTGGCTGCGGTAATTTATATTACTGCTGGCGCATGCTGGCACAACAACCCGAATTGATCGTTGGCGTTGACCCATCGCATAAATTTCTTATGCAGTTCGAAATCTTCAAACGTTTTGTCCCCGAGGCACCGCTTTATTACCTGCCTCTTCGCAGTGAAGATTTACCGCCCCGCATGCAAGTCTTCGATACCGTCTTATCAATGGGCGTGTTCTATCACCGCCGCTCGCCCTTCGATCACCTCGAAGAGCTGAAAAATGCGCTGCGGCCCGGCGGTGAACTGGTACTGGAAACCTTAATTATCGATGGTGGTTTAGGTGAAGTGTTAGTCCCTGAAGACCGCTACGCGCAGATGCGTAACGTCTGGTTCCTGCCTAGCTGCGACACCCTCAAGGCCTGGTTGGAGCGAATTGGATTTGTGGATGTAAGAGTCATCAATGTCGCTCAAACCACCATTGAAGAACAGCGCCAGACCGAATGGATGAATTTCCACTCACTAGAGCAATACCTTGATCCCGACGATCACAACCTCACCATCGAAGGCTATCCGGCCCCCAAGCGCGTCGTCATGCTGGCGAACAAGCCGCAATGAATAGCGATAAAATTTCGTGGCCGGCCATTCTGCACTATCACGGCGAAAACGAACTGACTTACATCGCCAACCAATCAGAGTGGGATGAAGATGCTGACCTGCACGTTGGCAACTATGAAGAAAACGATCGACTGATTGATTGCCAGGGCAGCATTTATCAACTAAATCAACGCCGAAATAATGTCATCACACCACAGCAAAGCGATCTAAAGGCTTCCCTAAAGGAGGTCACTGAACTCGTAAAAGCGCATTTATCAGAGCAAGGTTCCTGCTGTGTCTCAAAACTGTTCGCGTCCTCATTTGCTGAAGCAATAGCCATCGCTTTTCCAGATAAGCACTAGCGGAACTTAGCCAGACTCAATACGTCTTAGTTGCTACTGCTTTCAACAAAGAGCCACCCATGCAACGCCGACAATTCCTGCGCTTTGGCGCACTTTTCGCCACCCTTGGTCCAATCTCCTTTGGACTTCAAGCTCATCACAGCCAAATCGTCCCCGTGACCTATAGCCGAGAAGAATGGCGTCAACGCCTAACGCGCTCGCAATTCAAAATTCTACGCGACGAAGGTACTGAGCGCCCCTTCAGCAGCTCACTCAATAACGAAAAACGCCAGGGAGTCTACCATTGTGCAGGCTGTGATCTGGCCCTGTTCAAGTCCGAAAATAAATACGACAGCGGCACCGGCTGGCCAAGTTTTCACACCGCCATCACCGGTCACATTGAAACCAAGCCCGACAAAAGCCTGTTTTACACCCGCACCGAATATCACTGCGCCCGCTGTGGCGGACATCAAGGCCACGTCTTTGATGACGGGCCCAAACCCACCGGTTTACGCTGGTGTAATAACGGCTTGGCACTTCGCTTTAAACCCGCCAACCCCTAAAACCGCCAACGTTAATCAACTGCTAATCGCTTAATAACGATGCGTAGCCGGCAACGGCTGCGCCAGCCAGTTCTGCCAACCCGCCTCAAACGTGTCAAAGCCACCAGGATAGTGATGATCAAAATACTCGTCACCGGGCACTGACCAGCAATAATTTTCAGCCATATCGTTCATCATGGTTTTGAGAAAAACTTTGCCCTCTGGTTCGCTCATCAAGTAATAAATTAATGACCAGGCCAACCCATAATGATCGCGCAGATTGCCCGCGTACCACTTCTGCGGGGGCAAATTAATATACTCGCGCAACGGCAACAGCTGACCAAGACTATGTCGTTGCTGCAAATAATTCCAATGGTAACTCACCGCACTAATTTGCCGCGCCTGCCCGCTCAATTCCAGCTGTTCAAAATATTCTGCCAGGCCCTCATTAAACCAGCTTGGTGTCGCACCATATAAGCCTGCCATCATCACATGCGTTGCCTCATGACGAATCACCGCTCGCATCTGTTGCGGATTATTGCCCTGAAAGACCACGGCTTCATTATTATCGCTGGTGTAAAATCCAGAGTTGGTTCGCAAGAACGGCGCACGCTGTTGGCGATACCGCTGAAAATCATCCTGCGTACCAATAATCCGCACATTCAGAAATACCTGTCGCAGGTGTTCCAGGTCCAGATCACGCGACAAAATTCGATACACCTGCCGCACCTCAGCATTGACCTTGTCGCGAGTGAAAGCCGGCAGATTATCGGTATCTTCAATCAGTTTCAGTTTGAAATACTGCTTACGATCCGGGTAGGAAACCGACATCACTTCGCTGTTACGGGTATCGCCCGGTTTCGCATCGGAAAAATGCACGTTGCCGTCCTCATCGGTCCAGCGATAAATATTCGAGCGTGTGCTTTTTTCCAATGCCGTGGTCTGGGTTTTGCCGCAGGACGCAACCTGCTGAAAGGTCTCACCCGCATCAATCGATTTCAGACTCGTAACGACTTGTGGCGGAGCGACCTGCTCTATCTGTTGCTGTACTTCGGTAATCGTGCCGCCAAAATGCTGCCACATATATGCCTTAACGGCAGCGATCATGGCGGGTCGCTCTTCAGCGGGTACCGAAAAAAGCGCCGCCGTTAGTGACACACCGGCGATGATAATCAACAGAAAAAGAAAGCGAATAAGTTTGAACATAGGTTTAAATGAAGCGTATCCGGAAAATGATGACGGGTGTTAACAGTCTAGAATATTTCCGTAAAAGTGCTGAACATCATGAGCGGCAGAATGCTCGCTCCTACAAGCAAAATGCTCCGGACTACAACTGCCATCCGTGTGTGCGCAGCCACAACTTGGCTTCTTTATAATCCGGCACAAACTGTTCTACCCGCTGCCAGAAGGCGGTACTGTGATTCATGATTTCCGTATGCACCAGCTCGTGCAGAATCACATAATCACTCACCGAAACCGGTGCTTTTATCAGCTTCCAGTTCAGTGAAATATTGCCTCGTGAGCTACAGGAACCCCAGCGGGTTTTCTGCTCACGAATAAACAGGCGATTAAATTCAAAGTCATGTTGCTCAGCCAGCTGCACAATTCTCAACGACAGGTATTGCTTTGCAAATTCACGATACCAACCCCGTTGCGGCTCATTCTGTAGCAGATTTTTTGCGTAATAAATGTTTTGCTGTTGGTGATCAATCCGCGCATTACGTTTTTGCTTGCTGTCCAGAATAAAGCAAAAAGCCTCACCAAACAGCAACAGCTCATCATCACCAACGCTCAAAGACGAAGCCTGCTGACGCGCCAAGGCTTGCCCGCGCTTATCCTCAATCCAGTGCTGCTTATCCTGATAAAAGGCCACCACCTTGGCAGCGCTTAATCGTTGCGGAACAACCATCAGCACCTCGCCAGTTGGGCGCACCTGGATTCGCGCCCATTTCACCTTGCGAGGGGAAACGGTGATGTAGCTGGGTAGCGCGTCTAAAACAGCCTCACCTCTTTTTGAAAGCTTAAACACGCGCTTAGGATTGTACTAACTTAGAAAAAAACTGCTCTAACAACGGCCTTAGCTGCTCGCATTTAGCTACGTCCAATTCCGCAGCACTCTCGATCATATAAATACTCTGATTTATCTCCAGCTGAATGGTATGCACGTTTTCATCGGGCTGACCGTAGTTACGGGTGATAAAGCCGCCCTTGAAGCGAGCGTTCTCCACCACACTGTAACGATTCTGCGCATAGGCAATGTCGGTCACTCGTTTCAGAATGTCCGGCGCGCAGGACGCCCCAGCGGCCGTACCAAAATTCAAATCCGGTAACACGCCGTCAAACAGCTGCGGCACCACGCCACGAATGGAGTGGGCGTCCCATAGTATGGCGTAGCCGTGCAAGGCTTTAATGCGCGCAATTTCACTTTCAATATGATCGTGATAGGGCTGCCAGTAAGTTGCTATTCGGCGTTGCACTTCCTTGGCATCCGGCTCTCTGCCCTCACGATAAATCCGTTCGTTATCAAAGGTCGCCACCGGGCAGACACTGGTTTCATATTGCCCGGGATATAACGAGCCACCCTGTGAAGAGCGGTTCAAATCCACCACGTAACGGGAGAATTCAGGAATAAAAAAAGAAATATCCAGCTCAGGCAGAAAGTTGTACAGCTGATTTACAAACCAGTCGGTATCGGGCACCTGCTGGCCAAGCGCGTTAAAGTCATCTTTTATTTCTGACGGTAATAAAACACCATCATGGGGGAAGCTCACGATAACCGGGCTGCTGCCCTGCTGGTAGGAAAATACGTCTGTTTGGATCAACTGAAACCTCTGAGGTGACTTTTTAAAAATACTGTGATTTAGCCGCTACGCACTAGGAGAAACAACAAACACTTTACCACAACTAAACCTCAGCCCGGATACGTCGTACCGCCAACCAGGACACCAACAGCTCGGAGCTAAAGGAAATGATCATCACCAACGGTGCTGTCCAGTGGTTCAACCAGCCCAGTTCCAGAAACAGCCAGGAGCAGACAATAATCAACCCCACCCGAGAAGCACTGCCTACGGCCATGGAATTGGTGCGTTTAAAGGCCAGCAACAGGCTGTGATAATAGTTACGGATCGCCAGAATCAGTGGTGTGCCTAACATCACCATCGCCGCCTGGGTGGCAATATCAAACAGTTCACCCTCCAGCCCCAACAGTTGGTGGAAAATAACATAGTCCAACGGGGTCAAAATACATAGCGCCATCACCAGCATCAAACTGCCCGTCACCGCAGCGATAAAGCGCCGCTTTTTATCCATATCATCCAGCCCCAGCCCCGGGAAAAAGCTCCTGAACTGATTCACCGCTAATTGCACCATCATGAAAAAATCGAAGGCTACGCGCAACGCCGCAATGGTCACAATGGCATCAGGAGTACGACTAATAAAGGCATACAGCAGCGGACGGCTGATACCGAAACTCATGCCCGACAGGCTCACGGGCCAGAAGAACTTGATCAGCGTTCGATAGCCCGGTTCTTCAAAGCCTTCAACAGACTGCGGCTGGTACAAAAATTTACACACCATTAACGCAAAAACAGCCGAACAAAAGGTCGACCCCAGTTGCGCGGCCACCATGCTCTGTTGTGCCGTCCAACCACTGTTAAAACCAGTCAGTGCAGCAGCAACGCCAATCACCACGCCAACAAAGGCGCTGACCGACACCCACTTGGTTCGGTTCACCTGTGTCAGTAAACCCACACAAAATTGGTAAAAGCTACGAATAATAATCAGCGGCGTCAGGTATAAAAGGTAACTCGCCACGTAGGCCAGCATGTCGCCTTTAATTTGGAAAACACTGCTTAAAAACTGATTGCCGCCAGCAGTTATCGCCAGTAACAGAATAGGAATGCTGAACAGCATCCCCAGACTCACACAAAAAATCAGCACCTTGCGTCGCGCCGGTTTGGAGCGCGCATACACGGTCACCATTTGCGGCATAAACACCGTAGCGATTTCCAGAAACAGCACCGTACTCAGCGCGTAGGCCATCACCGCCAGTTCATATTCAGCATTGGGATAGCGCGCCAGAATACCGTTGAACACCTGCATGCCCAGCAGCATCAGGCAGGTGGTCAGCGCCAACGGCCAGTAGAAATTCCAGTAGTGCTTATACAAACCGGTTAGCCGTAAACCAGACGGTAAAGTCGTTCAAGACAGGGCGTACCGCGCGCATCGGCTTTTTGTTCCGTAACAATGCTTAACTCGCCTTGGTGATCAAACAGCGTAGACACCTCCGCCCAGGGCACATTGAACGGTGGGCCTGACAGAGCCGACTCATCGTATTCCATGGCCACCAATAACAACTGACAACCACTGGACAGCAATTGCCTCAAATGCTCCGCATAACGCTTACGCATGTCTTTCGGCAGCGCGATTAAAGCAGCACGATCAAATACCGCCACCACGCCGTCGAGATCCGTGGCAATAAGATCAAAAAAATCACCGCATAAAATCGTTACATTGTTGGCGCTGTAGCTGGTAAAGCGGTCGCCTTTCACAACATCGGGCTGTACGCTCTGCTCGGCAAAGAATTGCTGCGCGGCGATTTCACTTAACTCAACGCCAACCACCCGATGCCCCAGAGAAGCCAGCCACAACATATCCCGTGACTTGCCACACAGCGGTACAAAAACGGTCGATTTTTCCGGCAACTTCAAGGTTGCCCAATGGTTTTGTAAAAAGCCGTTTACGTCATTTTGATGAAAGCCAATGCGACCCTCTTGCCAACGGCTATGCCAAAAATCAGCTTCCATATAGTTTTCTCAATAATAGTTAGATTACTAGCAAGACTAACGCCTTTCGCTGACTGGATGCCGGATTTAATCCGGCATGACGCAACCACTATTATCCTCTGCGTCATTCCTGCGTAGCCCAAGCTACCCTCTCTTGCTTCGCAACTCATCTTGCAAGCAGGAATCCATGGTTTTTACCGCTCATTCCAGCGAAACAGATAAGCTGCAACCGCCAGGAATACACCGCTCATCAGCGTCATCACCAACAGGTGGTGAGACACCTCCACAAAACCTGCACCACTCATCATAATGTCGCGTGCTGCCTGCACCATATGGGTTAACGGGAAGCACTGAGACACAGCCTGCAGCCAAGCGGGCGCATTATCCAGCGAAAACCAGACCTCAGACAAGAGCAACATCGGGAAAGCGGCGAAATTAAGCAGACCATTGGCCAGCTCTTCACTGGCGGTTCGACTGGCAATAATCAGTGCCAGAGTGATCATGGCAAAAATCCCTAATACCGCCACCAGAGCCAGCAACAGATAGTTTCCCAGCATGACAAAATTTAAAAACAGATCACAGCCAATATAAACTACCGCCGCTGTGATCATCATCACCAGCAGGCGCGATAACACCTGCGCCGTCAAAAACTCCAGGGGCGTCACGGGCGTCACCTGCAAGCGTTTCAGCACGCCATTTTTACGGTAACGCACAATCACAAACCCAATACCAAATAGAGCCCCAAACATGACGTTCATGCCCAGCACCCCAGGAATGACCCAATCCACGTAACGGATTTGCTGACCAGACACCAACTGCCGTGACCACTCGGTATCAGCACCGCCCTTACGAATAGGATCAAGCTGGGCCAATAGCAGTTTTTCAGCGGCAATTCCCTTTACCGACGTCTCATTAATCCAATATTTACCCGGTTGATCCGCTGCCAGTAACAGATCCAACTGGTGATGGCGAACACGTACCAGCGCCTTCTCAAAGTTGTCATAGTTAACTGTTTCCACGAAGGGTTGTTCCAACAGTTTTTCACTTATTAGCGCCGTACCACTTTGATACACCCCCACCCGGAACAGCTCCTGCCCCTTGCCGGAGAATGCAATCGCGATGGCGGCGACAATGCAGATGGGCAGTAGCATTGACCACAGCAGCGCACCACGGTCACGGTAAAACTCTTTGGTGCGGGTGACAAATAACGCCCAGATAATCTGGCCGTGACTGGCAAGTGATTTATTCACGCAAACTATGCCCTGTCAGTTTTAAAAACAGGTCCTCCAAGGTTGGATTGCGCACCCGCAAGGAACGCAAATTCACCTGATGTTGCTGCAATTGTTGCAGGGTGGCTTCAACCGACTGACTCTGAATTTCAATCACATCATGCGACTCGTTCACCGCTTCCGGCCAATGCGGCAAATAAGACTCAAAATCCGCTCGATCCAGGCTGACATAAAAATGATCAAAGTGTTGTTTCAACAATTCCTGTGGTGTGCCCTGAGCAATAATTTTGCCGCGATCTACAATCACCAGCGTATCGCAAAGAATCTCCGCCTCGTCCATATAATGCGTGGTTAGCAGCACCGTTTTACCCTGCGCCTTGATGCGCTCAATCATACCCCACAGGTTACGGCGCGATTGAGGATCAAGCCCCGTTGTCGGTTCATCGAGAAAAACAATTTGCGGATCGTTAATCAGTGCCAGTGCAAACATCAGCCGCTGTTTCTGGCCGCCCGACAGTTTAGTGGCTTTTTGCGGCAGCAGACTTTGCAGCTCACAGGTTTGAATCAACGCATTGAGGTCGCTACGTTTAGAGTAGAGACTGTGGAACAGTTTCAGGATCTCAATGACCGCGAGTTTGTCCATCACCGAGGTGGACTGAAACTGAATGCCGGCTTCCATTTTAAAGCGTTGATCCCGCGGTTTACCCTGATACAGAATCTCACCGCCGGTTGGTTCCGTCAGCCCTTCAATCATTTCAATGGTGGTGGTTTTGCCGGCACCATTAGGACCCAGCAAACCAAAGCAGGTGCCAGGCTGAATCTGAAAACTGATGTCATCCACTGCTGTTAACTCAGCGAACTGCTTTTTGAGGTGACGAACTTCGAGAATGGGGTTCATGCGTCTACTTTATCCCTGTGTAGACTAGCAAAACAACTCGTCTTTTCGGCCATGGGGAGAAATCTTGCGTCTTTCAGTCGTGTATCCTATTTATCCTCAAACAACTCCAATTGTTCCGGTTTCCCCTCTTCCAGCAAGTCCACGAAGCGCACCCCCACACCGAGCAACCGCACCGGTAAATTGCCGCGCTCAAACGCGGTGCTCATCAGTTCGCGAAAGGTCGCATCATCAGGTTTGCGGCTCAGGCACTCAACGGTGGTGGACTGGAAGTCATTAAACTTCATCTTCACCAACTGCTTGGTAATCAAATACTGATTGTCCACCAGCCGTAAACGCGAGCGCAACTTGATCAGCAGTTCTGGCAGCTGTTTCAGGCAAGCCTCCAGATCCGGTAAATCTTCAGGGTAGGTATGTTCCACACTCAAAGATTTGCGCCGCTGCGAGGGTTTTACCGGGCGCGAATCAATGCCGCGGCAAAGTTCATACAACCGCCCGCCAAAACGTCCAAAGTTTTCGGTGAGTTCAAAGACTGAAAATTGCCGCAGCTCGCCACAGCTATCGGCACCAAAGCGATGCAGCTTCTCTGCTGTCACCTTCCCTACGCCAAAGATCTTTTTAACCGGCAGCTTTTCAACAAAGGCATCAATATCCTCTGGCAAGATAATGGTCTCACCATCGGGCTTATTCCAGTCACTGCCAATTTTGGCTAGAAATTTATTAGGCGCGACGCCCGTCGACAGGGTAATACCCAACTCCTTTTTCACCCGTTGTCGAATCTCACGGGCAATCAAGGTCGCACTGCCCCGGCACTTATCGCTATCGGTTACATCCAGATAAGCCTCATCCAGCGACAGCGGCTCCACCAGTTCGGTGTAATCAAAAAAGATTTCTCGCATCTGGCGAGACACTTCCCGGTACTTATCAAAATTAGGCGGCAAAATCACCAACCCCGGGCACTGCCGACGAGCATGGGCCGACGACATAGCGGAGTGAATACCATGTTCGCGCGCTTCATAGTTACAGGTCGCAATCACACCGCGTTGGCTGGCCGGACCGCCAATTGCGAGGGGTAAACTGCGTAGCGAAGGGTCATCACGCATCTCAACCGACGCGTAAAAGCAATCGCAGTCACAGTGGATGATTTTTCGTTGCTCGGTTGGCATGTCGATAAGCAGAAATGAACGGGGTCACAACATAAGAAATTCACGGTTCGCAGGCAAGCAGCAAAAGCGAAATATCCACAAAACAAATTATTTGCAAATGATAATCATTCTCATATAATAATTTCACTCTTTTCCATTCTCGCTGCTTTAATAAGGAGACAACCATGAGTTACACCGTTAATGCCTGGCTTGAAGATGGCGCCCCTCGATTGCGCCTGATTAATACACAAAGTGGCGATGCCTCGCTGATCTGGGACTTTCCCAAGGAAGTGATAAATCAGGAATCTCGCTATAAACAGGAAATGCAAAAACTGTTCAAACAGCTTTTGCTGATCGCCTGCGCTGATGATCAGGGAGAAAAACAATGAACAGCCGTTACTTGTGCAAACATCATTTCCACGTTTATTGTCAGGATTTAGCAAAAGCTCAACAGGACTGGGAGCGCTCAATGGCGATGGGGCTGGAGGCTGTCAATGCCCAAACACCACAAACAGCTGAGCGCTGTTTTGGTACGGCCTACGATATAGCCAATATTATTTTTGACCGCCAAATCAGTCATTGTAGCGAAACAGACAACGCCGCCAATACTCTGCTATCAGCACAGTATCTGGCAACCAATTTAGTACAGCAGCGTTACCCGGAAAAGGCTCAACACCTACTTAACCAATTACACGAAAAATTTAGTTTTGTGTGCCGCAATCCTGCTGCAAACAAATCACTGCGAGAAATGCTTTGCAACTGCCTAATTCCCTACCTTGAAAAGCTTTATCAACTAACCTTGCAAGAGTCAGCAGCTGCAAAATCGTCACCACCTAGTCATCATTTAAACGCCGACAAATCTACGCTGTCGGCCCATGAGCAAAAGACGAACAAGCGGCCTAACGCCGGGTTCAACTATTGGCAAGGAGGTTCTAATCTTTATCACTGATTATCAAGTATGATGTCAGCCGCTAACAAGTTGATATTGCAAATAATGTTAACGGCTTAAGGCCTAAATAAGTTAGACTACGCCCCCGAATTTTGAATACCGTTACCAATCTGTCGAACCCACTGTTTAGTTAGTCGCGATTAACAGGCTCCAGGCCTGATAGCGCTATTTAAACATGACTGTATAGCTAAAAGTGTCAGGCAAGACAGAAGGAACGAAGTTTGGTTATTCCAAATGAGCGACGAATAACGCAGCATGGCGATTTTCAGCCATAACTCAAAGGGCTGGAGCTATTTTTTCTTCCCCACGACGTTGTTACTTGTTCATGTAGGCTGTGCTACACCTCACTCGTATCGCCTTGTTGGATAAAAAAAGCAATTAGCAGTGATGTATTAAATAGCATTAACAGGCCCTAAACATGTCCGAAGCAACAACAGAAATTACCACTACTTTTACCGATCTAGGCTTATCCAAACCGGTTTTAGATGCGCTAAAAAAAGTGGGCTACGAAACACCCTCTCCGATTCAAGCTGCAGCCATTCCTGTACTGATGACAGGTTGCGACATTATCGGTCAGGCACAAACCGGTACCGGCAAAACCGCTGCCTTTGCATTACCCATTCTGTCGCAAATCGATGCCAAACTGAACGAACCACAGGTCCTCGTGCTGGCACCTACGCGTGAGCTGGCCATTCAGGTGGCTGAAGCGTTTCAGACCTATGCCTCTTGCCTGAAAAACTTTCATGTACTGCCCGTTTACGGCGGTCAGGATATCGTTAACCAGCTCAAACAGCTGAAACGTGGCCCTCAGGTGGTGGTGGGCACTCCGGGTCGTTTGCTGGATCACCTGCGCCGTAAGAGCCTGAAACTGGATCACCTGAAAATTATGGTACTGGACGAAGCCGATGAAATGCTTCGCATGGGGTTCATCGACGACGTCGAAACCATTCTGACGCACACCTCAGGAGAACAACAAACCGCGCTGTTTTCCGCCACATTGCCGGAGCCAATCCGTCGCGTTTCACAGCGTTTTCTGACCAACCCGGAACATATCAAAATCGAGTCCAAAGCCACCACGGTTGATACCATTGATCAAAGTTATCTGATGGTCAGTGGTATGGGCCAGAAAATGGATGCGATGACCCGTATTCTGGAAGTGGAAGATTACGACGGCATCATCATTTTTGTGCGTACTCGCGGTGCCACCACTGAATTAACCGAAAAAATTATTGCCCGTGGACATACCTGCGCCGCCATTAATGGTGACATGAGCCAGCAATTACGTGAACGCACCATTGATCAGCTGAAAAAAGGCAAGATCGATATTCTGGTCGCCACCGACGTAGCCGCGCGAGGCCTGGACGTCCAGCGCATATCCCACGTGATCAACTACGATATTCCTTACGATGCCGAGACGTACGTACACCGTATTGGCCGTACCGGTCGTGCCGGCCGTTTGGGTAAGGCGATTCTATTTGTCGCCAACCGCGAGCGTCGTATGCTGCAAACCATCGAGCGTACCACACGTAAGCCTATCGAGCGCATGACCTTCCCAAGCTCCGATGAGATTGCCGCGCAACGTAAAGAACGCTTCAAGGAAAGCCTGCTCGAAGCGATGTCAGAAACACCAAAACCGTTTTTTGACGAGCTGATCAACGAGCTAACCACTGAGCTAAACTGCGACGCACAACAAATTGCCGCCAGTTTTGCTTACATGTTGCAAAAGGATCGCCCACTGGAAGTACCCCCCGAACCTAAGCACAAGGCACGGGATCGAGACAACCGCCGTGACCGAGATGACAGACGTGACTCTCGTTCTGATTCGCGCTCAGACTCACGAAATGACCGCGGAAGAAAGGACAATAAAAGTCGCGAACCGCGCGAAAGTAAACGCCGTAGCGGTAGCAAAGTTGACGCCAACATTGCCATGCAGACCTATCGCCTGGAGGTTGGCCGAGAGCATCAGGTCACACCGGGAGATATCGTTGGCGCCATTGCCAACGAAGCGGATATCGACAGCGCTTACATTGGCGGCATCAATATTCAGGATGATTACAGCACCGTTGAGCTGCCAGACGGCATGCCCAAGGAAGTATTCAACCACCTGAAAAAAGTGCGTGTCCGTAACCACCCCATGCACATGAGTTTAATGAAGGGCGACAAACCCTCTCAGGATTCTGACGGGCCACGCAAGCCGCAAAAACGCAAGGCGCCGAGCAAACCGAAACGCAAATAACTCTTATCGAAAATTAGAAGGAAATCACAATGTTTAAAGTTAATGAATATTTTGATGGCAAAGTAACCTCAATCGGCTTTCAAACCGAAACACTGCCAGCGACAGTTGGCGTGATGGCGATTGGTGAATACGAGTTTGGTACCAGCCAGAAAGAAGTAATGACCGTGGTCAGCGGCGCATTAACCGTTAAACTACCAGACAGCGATGAGTGGAATACCTACTCGGCAGGCGAATATTTTGTGGTTGACGCGAACAAAACCTTTTACCTAAAAGTTGAGGTAGAAACAGCTTATTTCTGCACCTACGAATAAGCCAGGCAGCCACCTTTGTTAATTCGAAGGTGGGCTTTTTTCCTTAACCTTCCCCCCACAGTTAACTGAAATAATGAAAATCTGGATTGATGCAGACGCCTGCCCGGGTGTCATTAAGGAAATTCTCTACCGCGCCAGCCAGCGTAAGCAGGTAGAGTTGATTCTGGTTGCCAACCAACCACTAAAAACACCGCCCTCACCACTCATTCGCACAGTGCAAGTGCCGCCCGGATTTGATGTCGCCGATAACTATATCGTCCAGAACCTGAGTGCTGGCGATTTGGTCATTACTGCCGATATTCCACTCGCCGATGAAGTCATCGACGCCGAAGCACACGCCATCAACCCACGTGGTGCATTTTATACCAAGGAAAATATTAAACAGCGCCTAACCATGCGTAATTTCATGGAAGAGCTGCGCAGCACCGGCCAGGTTAGTGGCGGCCCTCCACCTTTAAACCATAGCGACCGACAGGCTTTCGCCAACGCATTGGACCGTTTTTTAGCCAAACACGGCTAAAACATTTCATAAAAATCAGCCCCACAAAGTCTCTAAAAAGTTAGCGCTCCCGCTATTTTTAACTAGACTTAATATCTAGCTAATCTTTTGCTCAAAAAAATGCTATTTAAATCAAATTCTTAGTATTTCAGTTTTCTAAAAGTAATTAACAAGCGGGTAAGAACGGATGTCTGACCAGCTATACACACAGAGAAATAATACCTATCTTTTGGCCATCGTTTACCTGTTAGCGGGCTTAGTGGTCAGTTTGGGAGGGCTAGTCTTGTTTGGCTGGCACATAAAAAGCACTCCTCTCATTCAAGTACATCCCTCCTTTGTCCCCATGCAATACAACACCGCGCTGTGTTTCGTACTATCAGGCACCGCGTTACTTACCGCACTTAGAAATCAAAGACTGTTTTCATTAGTATTAAGCGCCCTTGCTGCAACGATTAGCGGTCTCACGCTCGTTCAGTACGGTGCTCAAATTAATCTTGGCATTGACCAGCTGCTCATGGAGCATCATGTCACAACAAAAACCGTCTACCCGGGAAGAATGGCTCCCAATACAGCGTTCTGCTTCTTTCTCAGTGGAGCAACAATATTTCTTTTCAGCCTCATAAAGCACTTCAATAAAATTCTGCTAATGGGCCCCGTTATCGTTGGTCTAGGGTGCATGGCTTTTTTTGGCTATCTACTTGGCGTTGACACCAATTATGGCTGGGAACACTTAACCCGTATGGCATTACACACCTCGGTGGGGTTCATTGCGCTAGGGTCAGCACTATCTCTTTGGGCTTTATCTAAGTTTGCTCAGAGAGAAAAAGATTCGTTAAACAACGGGCCGGTCATCGCCTCGTCAATTCTACTTGCCGTGCTTGTGATAACACTCTCGCAGGCAACCTCCAACTGGCAGGAAAAACAGCTAAAAAATGACCTGACTAACCAAGTAAACAACTTTCGCCTAACAACCGAAAACTACATTAATGCTCAAATCGAAACACTGATAAGAATGGCAGACCGCTGGCGACAATGGGGTGGCATGCCCAAAAATGTCTGGCTGGCTGACGCACAAAACTATATCAATCACCTATCTGTGTTTCAGACCATTGGGCTGGTCGACGACTCATTCCAGGTACGCGGGATCGTATCAGTTGCCGATAACAAGTTCTCCCTCAACAACCAAAAGCTTCATCAGATACTATTAGAAACATATGATAAAAAGCCCCCTCCTATTTCTAACAAGGTCTCAATCGTACCGAGAGGGGAGACATTCCTTGTCCATATTCCGCTATTTATAGATGGTACCTTCGATGGCTTTATCATTGGTGTAGCCAGCGTTGATAAACTCTTTGTCAGCCTCGCCCAAAAAACACAAATAAGCAAAAACTTAGATTACCGCGTTTACCATAACAACCAGTTAATTTTTGCAAGCACCACCCCTTCACTCGTCAACGACCGATACAAACTGACAACCGCGTTATCATTAAAAAACATATCCTGGCAAACAGAACTATCGCCGACCGCTGACTATGTATCACAATCAACATCACTACTGCCCCTTATTATCTTGCTTGGCGGATTCGCGGCTATTTTAGTATTACTCTATTTTCATAATTTACGCCGCCGAGAATACATTCAATCCAGGCATATCACCGCCTTAGAGTCGGAAAAGAGACGTCTTGCAGAGCAACAAAAAAAGCAACTCAGTAGACACAATGATGTACTGTTCGATACCGCCCTCATTGCTTTATTAGTTGTCGATAAGGACGGCAAAATCACCACCGCAAATACAGAGGCTCTGACACTATTTGGCTATCAGAAAGACGAGCTTATAGGGCAAAAAGTCGAAATATTGATGCCCCACCAATTACAGTCTCAACATACCGCCCACCGCGAGGCCTATTTCCTACAGCCAACAAAACGAAAGATGGGCTCCGGTTTAGACTTGTTTGGCCGGCACCGTGACGGGGGGCTTTTTGCTGTAGATATCAGCTTGGCGCCACTGGATCATGACAATCAAGGCAACATTCTCGTCTCCATCATTGATATATCAGATATAACAGAAAGCCGCCGACGTGAAGCCGAATACACATTAAAGCTAGAGAAAAGTAACCATGAGCTTGAGCGCAGCAATCAAGAGCTTAATAATTTCGCCTATGTTGCATCACACGACTTAAAAGCGCCTTTACGAGGCATTATTCAGCTTGCCAGCTGGATCGCAGAAGACCTACAAGACAACATAGATGAAGACACGAGCAAGCATCTCAACCTGATGAAAAACCGGGCGGCTCGACTTGAGAAGTTACTCGATGACCTGCTCGCCTACTCCCGAATTGGTCGTATGCATGGCGAGTTCAAGCAAATCGACATTACAGCAACGCTCTACAATCTATTCGAGCTATTAGCGCCGCCTCCCGGATTCACACTCACCTGTGACGATAACTTACCGGAAATTGTGACGCTATCCGTCCCTCTGGAGCAAATATTCCGTAACCTCATCAACAACGCAATCAAACATCATGATCGCGATCAAGGCCACATCCACATCCATGCAAAACCGACCGAAAACGGGTATCAGTTCATTATTGAAGACGACGGCCCCGGCATTCCGTTCGATCAGCATGAGCGGGTATTCCGCATTTTCCAGACCCTAAAGCCTAGAGATGAAGTAGAAGGCAGCGGTATGGGCCTAGCAATCATCAAAAAAATATTGGATTACTATAACAGCAACATCATGATTGAATCGGACGGTCAAAGAGGCACCCGTATGATTTTCACCTGGCCGGATGAAAAAACATTAAGGAGCTTGTTAGATGAGTGACAATCGCTATAAAGCCGTATCTGTTCTGCTGGTCGAGGACGATGACATTGATGCAATGGGTGTTCAGCGGGCCTTTAAAAAACTGCGGGTAGCCAATCCAATTCTTCGCGCGCTTGACGGCATTGAAGGACTACAAATGTTGCGTGACGGAACAGTCGATCATCCTCGACTAATCTTGCTTGATTTAAACATGCCACGCATGAACGGCTTGGAAATGTTGAAAGAAATCCGAAATGACCCTAAATTAACAGACAGCGTGATATTTGTTTTGACCACGTCCAAAGACGATGAGGATAAAGCTGCGGCATACAAGGAACATATCGCAGGTTATATCGTAAAATCATCATTAGATAATGGATTTGATGACTTTATGAAATTACTCGATCACTACTGGCGTTTAGTCGAGTTTCCAGTCAGAAAAAAGTAAACACAAATCAGCTGTAGGGACACACAGTATGAAATTATTACTGATCGATGACGATATGCTCGACAGGATGAGCGCCACGCGAGCTCTCAAAAAAAGTGGCGGTTCAATGGACGTTACCGAAGCCTGTTCCGCTGAAGAGGGCCTGGAGCTTTCCAAGGCCGAAAAATTTGACCTCATTTTACTCGACTACCAGCTTCCCTCCATGAGCGGCCTAGAGCTTTTAAAATTATTACGGGGTGGAACTAATTATAACCCGCCGGTAGTCATGTTAAGCCATAGCGATGATGAGACCCTGGCTCTGCGATGCATAGAAGAGGGAGCTCAAGATTTCATCATAAAAAGCGAAGTCACAGGTTCGCGGTTAGTGCGCGCCATCTCTCACTCCAAAGAACGCTATCGCATCGAACAGGCCCTGCGAGAAAGCCATGCAAAATTACGGCTACTTGCTGAAGTTGATTCACTCACCGGATTAGCTAACCGCTATATGTTTGAATCTGCGCTAAAAGACGCGCTGCCATTAGCTAAACGCCTGAAAAGAAGTGTTGCGATGGTAATGCTTGATCTCGACAAATTTAAATATGTAAACGATACGTTAGGACACGCTGCCGGAGACGTATTACTCAGCCAAGTTGCGAAGCGCCTACAGGGACCAGTCAGAGATGGCGACTTACTGTGCCGATTGGGTGGCGACGAATTCGCCATCCTAATTCATGATCTGGATGATGTTTCAAAAGTACGCCGACTGACAGATAGACTCCTTTCCGCCCTCGAAGCACCGTTCAAGGTAGAGGGTCAAGAACTCATTGTTTCGGCCAGTATCGGCATATCGACCTACCCGGAATGCGCCAGTGATAGCATACAATTGATGAAGTGCGCTGATGTCGCACTTTACCGTTCCAAGGAAGGTGGCCGTAATCAGGCACAATTTTACTCACGAGAATTACACGAACAGATCCAAACTCGCATTGAGCTAGAGCGTGACCTTCACTTGGCCATTGAACGACACGAACTATTTCTCCACTACCAGCCTCAAATTGACGCTCAGTCCGAAAAGGTCATCGGTGTTGAAGCATTAATACGCTGGCAACACCCGGAAAAAGGGCTTATTAGCCCGGATAAATTTATTCCTATTGCTGAAGAAACCGGGTTAATCGTTGATATCGGCAACTGGGTATTTGAAACGGCCATCAAACAATTTCAATCGTGGCAGCTGCGTTTTCAGTCACCAAACTTTAATTTACTCATTGCCATTAATTTATCGGCCATACAGTTAAGCCAAGCCGGGTTGATCGAAACAATAGACCAGCTACTCTCAACATTCGACGTTGAGCCTCGCCACCTTGAGCTTGAGCTTACTGAAAGCGCAATCACCGACAACAATCATTTATGCATACAGCTCTTAAAAGATTTAGCAGACAAAGGAATTGTGCTTGCTATTGATGACTTTGGCACAGGTTACTCATCACTGCAGCAACTGAAAAACCACCCCTTCAAAGTATTAAAAATTGATCGCTCATTTATTCAGACCATCTGTGAAAATAAAGATGATCTGCAGTTATTAAAAGCAATAGGTGCATTTGCTAAAACTCTCGGGATGGAGATCGTTGCTGAAGGCGTCGAAACGGAACAACAGAAAAACTGGTGTCAGAGCTTACAATTTGATCGCATTCAGGGTTACTACTTTGCCAAACCCATGTCGCCTGCCGATTTTGAAAAAGCTTATGTAGATCAATTGTTATCAGCTTAACTACAAAACACCATCTCAGGTCACTGCTTTACTAACTGCACCAGCACCAGCGGTGCCACCACCACCGCCCAAAACTCAGCATTATTAGCATGCCATTCAGCCGCCTGTTTATCAGAAGCGGGGGCTAACTGCTCTGCAGCAACCCACGCTTCAACAGCCGCTTTGTTATCCTGCGACACCTGATAGGCAACCTCTATCAAATCAAGCTCCTGCGACACATACACCACATTGCCGGAGGCAAAATGCTTCTCCAGCTCCTGCCAGCCAATTTTACCGGTTTCTTTATTGAGCTTAACCCGCACATCTTCATCAGGGTTCTGTTGTTGCATTAACTCTTCATCACTCACTGCACATTCCCATTTACATCTTATTCAATCGTTGCTTGCGAGCAGCCCCCACAAAACAACTCGCGTGATTCACTTAGCCACCCTTTTGGGTGCCACACCGCAATGAAATAAACGACAGCTTAATCCGCTACTATCGAATCAGCTTCGGAACCAGTAATATATAGCCTTTTACACCTGAAGCAACGTCTAATCACCTGATGACACTGCTGAATTAATTTCGGAGTTTTTAATGAGCGAACAAGATCAAGCCAGCGCCATGACTGGCATGGACCCCAACAGCCTTTACCGTGAAGAAATGTTTACGGATCGCCGCATCGGTAGCATTCACATGCTGACACCTGTGCTGGCGAGCGGTGAAGATGACAGCAGCCGCGACAAAGTCTTTCTGGGAGAAACCCAGATGCGTACCGCTGCCGGTCCTCTGCCTATCAACTTTGAAATTCAAGCCAACACCATTGGTGAAGCTGCTGAACAGTTTACGCAGCTCGCTCAAGACGCGGCTGAAAAAACCATTAAGCAAATCGAAGAAATGCAGCGCGAACAGGCTAATAAAATTGTCCTGCCGGGTGAAGAAGGTATGGGCGGAGCAATGGGTGGCGGTATGCCTGGCGGCGGAAAAATCCAAATCCCATAAGTTTTTTTAAGTACAAATGCGTTAGATCAAACAGCACTTTACTCCCCCCCTAATTTTTCTAATCAAGTGCTGTTTTTTTTAAAACTTTGCTATAAGATTATTCTCGTTTGCACTATCCAGGTTTCAGAATTTGCCCTTCAGCAGTCCTGTTTTACCAATCACGATTTGCAACGTTTTAATTTTTTGATCAAATTTTTTTGAGGTTTTTTTCATGGCTACAGGTACTGTTAAATGGTTTAACGAAACCAAAGGTTTTGGTTTTATCGCTCCAGAAGACGGCAGCAAAGACGTTTTCGTTCACTACTCAGCGATCCAATCCGAAGGTTTCAGAACGCTCCAGGAAGGACAGCAGGTTAACTTTGAAACCGAGCAAGGCCCTAAAGGACCTCAAGCTACTCAGGTAACGGTTGCTTAAGTAGAATTGTTAAAATAAACCCCGCACTTGGCGGGGTTTATTTTTTGTCATACTTTCTCTAGCTGCATACCTGCAGGCGGCTTTTTTCGGTCTTTTTTTAACTACCCCCAAGCCTCACTCAAAGCATCAGTCTTCATCGAAGACGTGTATCGCATAACCTTTTGCAACAGCCTCACTTAAACCACTGTGTGCTGCCACGCGCTTTTTATCCGCCAAAACATTCGCCGCAATCTTTTTCTGTTTTTCTATCTCAACTTTAAAAAAGCCTGCCCGCAACAGGTGCATGGTGCAGAGTTTTTTCGCACCCTCTAATGCAGGAGCATTGATATACACAATAAAAGGCACCGTTTTCCCTTGCGGAAAATCCGGCATCGCCTCTTTAGCGGTGGCATTTACTGAAAAAACGTACATATTTCTGCTCCTAAACGGCCACCACGACGCGTAACGCATCGAGCTTTAGTTGTGCTGTTTCTAAATAACCGGCAAGCGCTTGAGTTTCCTCACGCAACAGGTCGATCTCCTGCTGACGGATATTAGGATTAACCTGTGCCAACGCCTCCAGGCGCTGCAACTCACCCTGCTGCTGAGTGCGCATTTTCTCCAACGCCTCATCAATCAGCTGCTGTTGCTGATCGGCCACACTGTCTTCGGCTTTTTTGATCATCGGAGTCAGTTCACTTTGCGCATGGCGTACCAGCTCTCGTGCTGTCCCAATTGGCACTCGCTTAATGAGTTTATTCAGCTTTTCGTGACTCAATGCATGCCCAAGTTGTGAACCCTTTTGATCCGTTAACACGCGTACCGTGGTACAGGGCAGATAACGAGGCAGCTGTAATGCAGCCGGGGCTGCACACTGCATGACAAACACAGCTTCCAGCAGAATCGTACCAGGCTTCAACGGCCCCAGCTTGATAGTACCCACCGAGGTATTACCAAACTGTTCACTGATGACCATGTCCATGGCGCCCGTGACCATCGGGTGCTCCCAACTCAAAAACTGCACATCCTCTCGAGACAGGGCAAATTCACGTTGAAACGTCGCCGTCACGCCACCATCGGGCAAGCCGGGGAAATGCGCGGTACGCATGTGGTCACCCGGCGACAGCACGACACTCAGGGCACTGTGACGTTCCTGTTCAACACCATACTGATCAAACAGTCGCTCCATATAATGGCTCAGCTCGTGACTGCGCTCCTGCACGACAATCTGCTCAATTAAATCGCCTGCCACCTGCTGGTCACAGGAATTCAGTTCCAGCAACCGATCCCGCCCCTGCTGTAAACGCTGCTCGGTTTGTTCGCGCATAATACCAGCATCCGTTACCAGCCTATCAACCACGCCAGCATCTGCCGGCTGCTGTAACGCCAGTTCTAATAATTCACGGAAGCTATCAGTGATCATTTGTCCGGCAGCACAGGCTGCTTTAAAGCTGTTCAGTCCCTCATCGTACCAGCGCAGCAAGACCTGCTGTGCACTATTTTCATAATAGGGCACGTGAATTTGTACCGTATGACGTTGGCCAATACGATCAAGACGGCCAATACGCTGTTCCAGCAAATCAGAGTTAAGAGGCAGGTCAAATAACACTAGGTGATGCGCAAACTGGAAATTGCGCCCCTCACTACCAATTTCAGAACAAATGAGCACCTGCGCACCCTCTTCATCATCGGCGAAATAGGCGGCCGCACGATCACGGGCGACCAGATCCAATTCCTCGTGAAACACCGCGGTCGGCATTCTGAAATCCCGGCGTAAATGGGTTTCCAGTGCGATAGCGGTGCTGGCATGTGCACAAATCAATAGCACCTTCTCCTCACGGTGTTCTGCCAACCAGTCTGCCAACCAATCAACACGACTGTCATGTTGTAACCAGGCATCACCACCATCCTCGGACAACACGCGCTCCGGTGTAAGCAGTTGATCTAGCGTTGCCAGCTCTGCCAGTTCGTCGTAAAAATCAGGGGCTGCTAAAGCATGACTATTCAGTTGACGCTCCGGGAAACCCGACACGGCACTGCGAGTATTTCTAAACAACACGCGACCAGTGCCATGCTGGTCAAGCAAACTACGAATAATATTGGCAACGGCATGACTGCGCGCTTCATGCTCACCATCCCTGATAGCAGCTTGCAAATCCGCAATGGCCTCAGCTGCTGCGTACTCCTCCAGAGCCGTCAGCAAATGATCATCCACAGTAACGTCGGCGCCCTCTTCCCCCAAAGCCAACAGTTTTTCAACCAGCGCATTCACCGGCTGGTAGTGAGCTTCCTCTTCACGGAATTTTTTAAGGTCGTAATAGCGATCCGGATCAAGCAGACGCAGCCGCGCAAAGTGGCTTTCCAAGCCCAACTGTTCAGGTGTGGCGGTCAATAGCAATAAGCCTGCGGCCACCTGCGCCAAGCGCTCAATACACTGGTACTCATCACTGGCCTGCTGTTCACTCCACTGTAAATGGTGGGCTTCATCAACCAATAGCAAATCCCAGCCAGCCGCTTCAGCCTGCGCCAAACGGTTAGGGTGCTCGGTCAAAAAGGATAATGAACACAGTACCAACTGCGCTGATTCGAAAGGGTTTTCATCCTGCTCATGCAAATCATCCGTCAACAGCGCAATTTCATCATCCCAATCGGACTCCAGCTGGGTATCGGCTAACGCCAAACAGCGGGGTTCATCCAAAATGGTAAAGTGCAGATTAAAACGTCGCAGCATTTCCACCAGCCACTGGTGCACCAGACTATCCGGTACGACCACCAACGCGCGACTGGCACGACCACTGACCAGTTGCTGATGCAAAATCAAACCCGCCTCAATGGTTTTACCCAACCCCACCTCATCGGCCAGCAACACTCGTGGCGCATGGCGTTGGCCCGCTTCATTAGCGATATAAACCTGATGGGGCAACAGCTGTACCCGTGCCCCTAACAGGCCGTTGACGCTGGATAACTGGTGTTCACGAAGGTGTGAAAGCGTTTCATAACGCAGGTTAAAGCGCTGCAGGTTATCAATCTGGCCTGCAAACATACGGGCTTGAGGTGTACTGAACTGAACAAAACTATCCAGCTCCAGCTCTGGCAAGTTGACCAGATGTCCATCCTCATCATAGCCGCGATACAGCAGACAGCCATGATCCTCTTGCACTTCAGTGACCTTGAAACGCAGGCCATCAAGACTGGAAACCATGTCACCCACTTGGTAGGTCACTCGGGAAATAGGTGCGTTATCCATCGCGTAGGTGCGCTGCTCAGCAGCAGCAGGAAAACTTAACGTGACACGTCGATTGGCTATCTCCAGCACAATGCCCAACCCGAGGCTGGCCTCGGTATCACTGATCCAGCGTTGCCCCGCTACAAAGGATGCTTTTACCACAAACTCTCTCTCTTTTTATTAATCATTCTATAGCCGCGAATGATACGGTAAACTGCCCGCCCTGCCCATTAAAACAGGGCGACAAACGCCGCCTAATCTAATTCCTTACACAACAAATCGAGTCCAGTTTATGGCCCTGAGCGCAACGGTTTTCAAAGCTGAAGTCAATATCGCTGATATGGATCGGCATTATTATCACACCCATCATCTGGTACTGGCACGCCACCCCTCCGAGACCGATGAACGCATGTTAATTCGGCTGCTCACATTTGCCCTAAACGCCAATGAATCGCTGCAATTCACCAAGGGTATCAGCACCGATGACGAACCGGACCTGTGGCAGAAAAGCCTCAGCGGTGAAATTGAACTCTGGATTGATCTGGGCCAACCAGATGAAAAGCGGATTCGTAAAGCCTGTGGCCGTGCGCAACAGGTTATCATCTATTGCTATGGTGGCCGCACAGCAGAAATCTGGTGGGAACAAAATGCCAAGCACTTAAAACGCTTCAGCAACCTGCGTATTATCAACCTATCTAAGGAAGCTACCGAAGCGCTGGCGAACATGTCGCAACGCACCATGCAGCTCAATATCAGCTTGCAGGATGGTGAAGTCTCCATCAGTGACAACGAGCAGAACATCGATCTGGTGCCGGAACAGTGGTTCCCGGCCCAGTAGTTATGCACTAAACGCTTAGGAGCCGAACACTTTGCGTAGTAACTCTGTGCTACGCTTCAGGGGATCTTTACGAATAGCCGCCTCTTCCTGAGCCAGGTAGTAAAAAATACCGTCCATGCTTTTGTTGACCGTGTGATCAGTCAGGTCAGCTTTAACATCCGGCATAAAAGGAATATTGTCATAACGCCCCATGGCTTGGTCGTAGAGCTTAACCGCACCCACCTGCGACAAGTTGTCCTCAATAATAGGTCGCAACGCCTCACCCAGCGGGCCGCTCATTTTTTCCCGCAGGTACTGTGTTGCCGCGTCATCGGCACCATTATAAATACGCTTAGCATCATCAAAACTCATTTGCTTGATGGCATCCCAAAGCAGCGCCTTGGCCTTTGGCGTAGCCTGCTCAGCAGCCCTATTCAAACGCGTTTCAAGGTCACTCATAATGCCGCCCATGCCCACCTTGTCGAGCATGTTGCCGACCTGTTGCAACTGTGAAGGTAATGGGATACGAATCGCTTCATCACTGTTAAAACCGCCATTTTGTCCTAACTGGGATACCACGCGCTCACTGCCCACTTTGAGTGCTTCCTTAAGGCCATTGACTATATCTGTCTGACTTAGGCCCGCAACTGCTGTCGAAGCTGTCGACTCGCTTTTGTCGCCAGTTAATACCGAATCGAGTAATCCCTTACCCATATCCAACCAGGATTTTTCCGCGGCGACAGTCTGCTGAACTGTTCCGGCAGCCAATAGCAAGGCCAATGACAAAGTGTTCAGACGTTTAAGCATCTCAAGCTCCTCAGTTTCAAACTATGCACACGTTCAACCGTGCATTTACACTCTAACAATAGGCAGTATACGCAGATTAACCGCGGCTTAAAATTACAAACAACTGCTGAATAAAACATCGCCCTATAAATGAGTCCTTGCCAATAAAGGCGAGAGGTGAGTAAACTTTCCCGACGTTTTAATGACCCTGTCAGGGGCAACTTGTTGTTTAGGTACCCATCATTATGAAGATTCGCGCTGTTATTTCCCTGTTAATTGCAGGCACTTTTTCATCCGTTGCACTGGCTGGCCTTGAGCCGGCTGAAGGTGAAAAGCTGATCACCTATCAGCCCGACCCTGAAGTTTGGGAAATTGCCAACAAGGATCTGATTAACTCCAAGCGCCTGGTATGGTTCAACAAAGAAATGCGTGCCAAAGGCCGCACCTACGACGACTTCTACGAAGTTAATGTCTTTAATAAACCTGAAAAAGATGTCGACGGTGTACGTCAATGGAGTGACAAAAAAGGTAGTCTTAAATGCCGCCAATTTGAATCGGTTGACATCGCCCGTGATGTCAGTGCTACTTACCCATCCGTCACATGGCGTACAACCTGTTTAAGAGGTAATGCCCCCGCCGCACGACTTATCACCAAACTTATCGAAGGCGAACGTCACCTTTACCAGGTTCAAAAAGCCTGGGTTGGCAAGGTGGATAACGCCACGATAGCCGAATGGCAGGCACACATCGAAGAGTCCTATGTGTGTGATATTAACAGCGAAACGGATCCTTGCCCTGCCGAAAAAAGCGCATCAGAAGCTCCGCAAGCAGCCGATAACAACGCCGATAAATAGTCCCGCCATTAACGACCATGCTCGCTGCCTGACTTGAGCAGCGAGCCTTCCTCTAATTCGCTGCTTTTGCAATCATCATGTTTTCACCAGTTATTATTATTGGCGCTGGCGCAGCTGGCTTAATGTGTGCCATTTCTGCCGCCGAACAGGGCAAACAGGTCTTAGTACTTGACCATGCCAATAAGGCAGGCAAAAAGATTTTGATCAGTGGCGGTGGCCGTTGCAACTTCACCAACCTCTATACCGAGCCGGCTAACTACCTCAGCACCAACCCGCACTTTTGCAAATCGGCGCTCAAACGTTACACCCAATGGGACTTTATTGCTGAAGTTGATAACGCCGGTTTACCCTGGACAGAAAAAAAACTCGGCCAGTTATTCAGCGACAACAAAAGCGAAGCCATCCTTAACATGCTCCTGGATCGCTGCACCAAGTTGGGGGTCACTATCCAACTCAATTGCAGCATTCAAAGCGTCGAAAAAAGTGGCGACACCTTTTCAATCAACAGCACGCTGGAAAACTACCAGAGCAGCGCACTGGTTATCGCAACGGGAGCGATGTCCTTTCCAACAATGGGAGCCAGTGACTTTGGTTTACGCATTGCCCAACAATTTGGTTTAAAAATCACCGCTACCCGCCCTGGCCTGGTTCCTTTTACCTTTGATGGTCCCGATAAACAGCGATTTGAGGGGCTGGCGGGCGTCAGTATTGATGCTGGTATTGAATGTAACGGCCAACGCTTTTTGGAAAATATTCTTTTCACCCACAAAGGCCTGAGCGGGCCAGCCGTATTACAAATATCCTCCTACTGGCAACCTGGCGACAAAGTCGACGTTTGTTGCTTACCAGAGATCGACCTGTTTACAGCATTAAAAACTCATCAACAAAGCTCACCGAATAAACAGTTACAAACCATTCTCCAGCAATATTTCCCACAGCAGGTGGTAAATTGCTTCTGCCACGAAATAGACACTCAACGACCACTACAAACCTATAAGCATAGCGAGCTGGAACAGGTCGCCAACCAGTTCCAGCACTGGCAGTTTATTCCTAGCGGCACCGAAGGCTACAAAAAAGCAGAGGTGACTCTGGGCGGCGTGGATACTGACGATATCAGCTCCAAAACCTTCGAGGCAAAAAACGTCAAAGGCTTGTACTTTATCGGTGAAGTGCTCGACGTTACCGGCCAGCTAGGCGGCTTTAACTTCCAGTGGGCCTGGGCCAGTGGCTGGTGCTGCGGACGAGCATTAAGCATTGCCTGATTACATTTAAATTTTTAAGCAATTACATTAGGAGTACTTCACCCTATTAACGATATGTTATAACATAACATAAACTACAGCGATGAAACTTGATCGATTTCTAAAATCAAACCGCAGTTTCTGGCATCAATCTTCACGTCAACCAAAAATATTTTATTAGGTATACATATCGCCTTCAGGGGAGCAGGTTTTATACGTTGCCCTCCCTCAGCTTTTTGCTGGCGAACAACATAAATTATTAACCCTTAATTAATCCTTACTATGTCACCAACGCTAATTAAAAACGCCCTGATTGTTAATGAAGGCAAAGTGTTTGAAGCCGACCTGCGCATTAAGAATCAACGCATAGAACACATTGCCAGTGAGATACCCGCTACGCCAGCGGATGATATTTATGAGGCCAATGGCTGCTATCTTATGCCGGGCATGATCGATGATCAGGTGCACTTTCGCGAACCCGGTTTAACCCATAAAGGCTCCATTGCCAGTGAATCTCGTGCCGCAGTGGCAGGTGGAATTACCAGTTATATGGAAATGCCGAATGTTAATCCGGCAACCACCACCATATCAGCGCTGGAAAACAAATATGCCTTAGCGGCTAACAGCTCTTTGGCTAACTACGCGTTCTATTTAGGTGCAACTGAAGATAACCTCGAGCAGATCAAATTACTCGATCCGAAAAGACACTGCGGCCTCAAGGTGTTTATGGGAGCATCAACCGGTGATCTGTTGGTTGAAAACCCAACAGCGCTCGAGCCCATCTTTCGTGAAGCGCCTACCTTGATTGTGACCCATTGTGAAAGCGGCCCGATCATGGATGCCAATAAGGCCAAGATGCTGCAATCAAAAGGCACCTTAACGATTGAAGACCATCCCATTATCCGTGATACCGAGGCCTGCTACGCCTCCTCTTCCTATGCGGTGGGTCTGGCAAAACGCTACAACAGCCAGCTGCATGTATTGCATATCACCACCGCTCAGGAGTTGAGCCTTTTTGACGCAGGCCCTGTTGCTGGTAAAGCGATTACCGCCGAAGCCTGTGTGCATCACCTGTGGTTTACCGACCAGGATTACGCTCAGCGTGGCAACTTCATCAAGTGCAACCCGGCAATCAAAAGTAAGCAAGACAGAGACGCGCTTATGCAGGCATTACATACCGGGCAAATCGATATTATTGCCACGGATCATGCACCGCACACACTGGCGGAAAAACAAACTGATTATGAAAGCGCACCCGCCGGTTTGCCACTGGTACAGCACGCGCTATTAAGCCTGATGGATCATGTCCATCACGGTCGCCTAGGCCTAAATCAGGTTGTTGAAAAAACCGCGCATAACCCGGCAATACGCTATGCAGTTAGCGATCGCGGTTTTATTCGTGAGGGGTACTATGCCGACTTGGTGATGATCGATCCTGATTTGCCTACTGTCGTGACTGATCAGAGCGCCCTTTACAAATGTGCATGGACACCCTTCTCAGGCCATACGTTTAAGTCACGAATCATGGGTACCTGGGTTAATGGACAACAGGTCTATAACGGCAAAAATATTATAGATGTTGCTTCCGCAGCAATGCCTTTGGTTTTTAACCGATAAGCTAATAACAACGTGTTTCAAAAAGCACTGTAATATCAAATCACATTTAATAGCTAGACCATGACTGAAAATGAAATCGTGGCACTATTCCATGAGTGGAATAGTGCATTACAGACAGGTAACCCGAAAAATGTAGTCATTCTCTACGAAAGCGACGCTATTTTGCTTCCGACGATATCTAATATAGTTCGTCATAATCAGGACGAGCGTGAAGATTATTTTATTGATTTTCTCGCCTTGGGCCCTCAGGGGAAAATTGACGAGTCAAATGTACGCATCTTCGATCAGATTGCTATTAACTCCGGGGTCTGCACCTTTACCTTCAATGATGGCTCTATCGTGCAAGCACGCTTCACCTTTGTATATCGCTGGAGCGGCAAACGCTGGCTGATTATCGAGCATCACTCTTCACGAATGCCGGAATAACTGCAATTTTAAGGAAGTGACTAGCTATGAATACAGAGAATACCGCACCGTCTTTTCCACCTGTCGACGAAAAAGAAAGCTGCTGCAGCAATACGAGCTGTTGTGGTCCTCAAAGCCCTGTTACTCGTTTAACCCCAAAAGTTGGACGCAATGACCCCTGCCCCCTCTGTGATAGTGGCCGTAAATATAAAAAATGCTGCGGGCAGTAATAAGGCGAAGTGGCTGAACAGAGAATCCAATTAACCCGTATTAACTAACCACCCAGGCTCTACATGCTTTTATTTGTTAATGATCTGACGGTGATGGACTTTTCCTACCTGTGTGAAAAGCGCGGCCTTGTGGGCGAAAGCTGGATTGTTGACGTGGTGCTGGATGGTGACCTTAACGATGAAAGCATGGTGTTGGATTTTGGTTTGGTCAAAAGGCAACTTAAGCGCTTAATTGACGAGCATCTGGATCATAAGTTGTTGGTCCCGCTTGAAAATCCAATCACAAGCGTTCAACAGGTAAGTGGCAATGTGCTGGTGGACTTTGAACGAGCCAGTAACCAGTCAATTCACTTTAATTGTCCGCAAGAGGCCTACGCACTTATAGCTACCGATAAAATCAATGTGAAGTCCGTTGCTGAGTATCTGCACATCAATATTAACAATGAGCTACCCGTTAATGTTCTGGGGCTACAAATATCCCTGAGGGCAGAGGAAATAAACACGCCCTATTACCACTACAGCCATGGGTTGAAAAAGCATGACGGTAATTGCCAGCGTATTGCGCACGGGCACCGTTCAAAAATCATTATCGAGCAGAATGGAAAGCGCAGTGCAACATTGGAGGCTCAATGGAGCCAACGCTGGCAGGATATTTACGTTGCTTCAGAGGAGGATATTCTTGATCTCACTTCGTTAAACCTAAGTGAAAAGGCAAAGCGACTCGGAGGCGACCAGCACATTGGCTTTGCTTACGAGGCTGATCAGGGAAGGTTTGAAATGCTCATGCCACGCTCTGAGTGTGAAGTCATTAAAACCGATACCACGATCGAGTGTTTGGCTCAGTTCATAGTGCAACAGTTAAATCAGGAAAAGCCTGATTCGCACTTCAAAGTCTTTGCCTATGAAGGTGTCGGAAAGGGTGCTATCGCCTGTTCCGAATAAGCCCCGTAGATTCCTCACTAATATGAATTTGTTTCGTGTTTTGGTTATTCGATGGGGCATGGCCAAACGTTTTGGTGGCCATTGTGCTGCCCATACTGTTTATCAAAACTGCACTTCAGGTACGCCGAAGTGCTTCGCTAGAACTAAACCCTCCTCTTAACTAAGCTGACTCTGGATATCTATGCAACTCATACTCGCCTCGAGCTCCCGTTACCGAAAAGAACTGCTTGAACGCCTGAAGCTTAACTTTGAATGTACATCTCCTGACATTGATGAAACTCCAAAAGCTAATGAAACAGCGGAACAGCTGGTGAAACGCTTAGCGCTGGAAAAAGCTCGCAAAATTGCCTCGCTCTACCCCAATGCGCTGATCATTGGCAGCGATCAGGCTGCTGTACTTGATGGAGCAATTATTGGTAAACCTCATACGGCTGAAAATGCTGTTAAACAATTGCAGCAGGCAAATGGAAAAACGCTGCAACTGTTAACAGGCCTTTGCCTTTATAACAGCCATACCGAGGCATACCAGCTGGATATGGTGCCCTATGCTGTGAAGATGAGGTCATTGTCAGATGAGGCGTTAAGGCGCTATGTGCAGCTTGATCAGCCTCTGGATTGCGCCAGTAGCTTCAAATGGGAGCAGCTTGGCATTGCCTTGTTTAGCTCTATGCGAGGTGACGATGTCACAGCGCTTCAAGGGCTACCCTTGATTCGGTTGATTGATATGCTGCAGGAAGAAGGGGTGATGGTTCTGTGAAGGCTACACCATCTCTGTTTGATGGGGAAAACTACGGTTGGTAAATTTTGTTCGGTGCTTCTTTACGTCTGGCTAGCGGGGACTTTCCTTCACTCATCGTTACGCGTTAATAATTAAACAGGACGAGACCATTACCCTAGCGGAGATATTCTTTGCTGCGGAATAGGATTATTTGTCATCCTTTAAAGTTATGTTATAACATAACGTTATTATTTGAAGAGGCAATTAAGGTCCCTCGCTTCGACGAATGTTGTTTACTTACATGAACAGAGAAATATAAATGCGAAATCTGCAAGTTATAACGGATAAAACAGCGCTTAGCCTGTCTTTGCTTTGCGCTATCCATTGCCTGGCATTGCCTCTTATCGTGGCTTTATTACCATCCTTGGCTGCTCTAGGCCTGGAAGATGAGGCGTTCCATTTTTGGATGGTGATTGCCGTTATTCCAACGAGTGCCATCGCGCTCACCATGGGCTGTAAAAAACACAAACGTTATCCCGTGTTAATGATTGGTGCTGTCGGACTATGCATTCTTGCGGCCGCAGCCTTTTTGGGTGAAGACATCCTGAGTGAGACCTGGGAGAAGTGGCTGACGTTAGTTGGTGCGACCTTCATCGCAGTTGGGCATGCTTGGAACTATCGTTTGTGCCGTCAAAAGGTTAATTGCGATTGCCCAGAAAATAAGAAGCGTGAAATCGCGTGAAGCAACCGTACCTCCAAACGCTTGAGGGGCTAACGGATCAGAGCGTCCTTTCTCTGCCCGACGTCATGAGCGAGCTTGTTTTTAATGATCAGGGACTAATCCCCGTCATTACTCAGGACAATGACACGAAATCTGTATTAATGATGGCGTGGATGAATAAAGCCGCTCTGGAAAAAACCTTGGATACAGGGCGCATGACCTACTGGTCTCGCAGCCGAAATGAATTTTGGATAAAAGGCGAGACCAGTGGCCATACTCAGGAACTTGTCTCCATGTCTTTTGACTGTGATGGCGACGCGGTGCTTTGTCAGGTCAAACAGCAAGGGCCAGCTTGTCATACCGGCCGGCCCAATTGTTTTTATCTCAAGGTAGACGCCCCGAATAAGCAAATTCATGTCATCGGCTCAACGACATAACCCTGCCAGTCCTAGCCGAACTATAAAAAATCTCCCCCTGTCCTAGATAACCGAAAGGAAAGTTATGTACAACTTTGAACGCTTACCCGATGTTACCTCATACCATCGTGCGGATAATCCATTGCTACTACAGTGGGTTGGCATGGAGGGCATCGCTGTGCCGTTTTCTATGATCTCCCAGGCAGCTGAACCATTTCAAATAACCGCTAAAGCTGATTTGTTTGTCAGCCTGGATAGCAGCACAGCCAAGGGTATTCATATGTCGCGTCTGCACTTGCTGCTCAATAGCCAGTTGGCCGGTAAAATGCTGGATTGCTCAACCGTAGAGAAACTGCTGGATGGCATGGTGAGCTCTCAGGCGGACATCAGCCAAAGCGCAAGAGTGAATCTGGATTTTGAATTATTGCTCAACAAAAAGGCCCTGCTTAGCGGTGAGTCGGGCTATCAGTCTTACCCGGTAAAACTAAAAGCCGAGAAACGAAAGGGTAATCTCAACGCCGAGCTGGAAATCACCATCCCCTATTCCAGCACGTGCCCCTGCTCGGCGTCCCTGTCACGGCAGCTATACAGTGATGCCATTGATCAGCATTTTGGCGATGCGAAAATCGATAAAGCGTCATTGCTAAATTGGGTGCAATCTGAAGCGGGATCAATTGCTACGCCCCATAGCCAGCGTTCCTATGCCTATATTCGAATTAGCCTACGTGATCACGATTGGCCGGATATTCCTACGCTCATCTCTCAATTGGAAGAGGTGATTGGTACGCCGGTGCAAACGGCGGTGAAGCGAGTTGATGAACAGGAATTTGCCCGACTCAACGCACAAAACCTGATGTTCTGTGAGGATGTGGCAAGGCGGATCAAGAGTGCCCTGGAGTCCATGTCATTCGCGGCGGATTATTGGTTCAAGGTTGAGCACCAGGAAAGCCTGCACGCCCATAACGCCGTGGTTATTGACCAAAAGGGTTCCTAGCCCGGAGTGGTATTGAGGTTATGACGATGCAAGAACAAACCGCTGTAACGATTACATTACCCGATGGTGCAACGCGTCAGTTTGATAAAGCCGTCACGGTGATGGATATCGCTACCGATATTGGCCCGGGATTAGCCAAAAGTACCCTGGCAGCCGAGGTTAATGGCGATTTAAGTGATACCTGTGACTGGGTAACTGAAGATGCCAATGTCCGCATCATTACGCCAAGGGATGCAGAAGGTGCTGATATTATCCGCCACTCCTGCGCCCACCTGTTAGGCCAGGCGGTTAAGCAACTTTATCCGAGCGCCAAAATGGCGATTGGGCCGGTCATCGAAAACGGCTTTTATTATGATATTGCCTTCGAACGTCCCTTTACCCCGGAGGATCTGGAGGCCATTGAAACACGAATGCGTGAATTGATAGACACGCATTATGATGTTGAAAAGCGTGTGCTGCCGCGAGACGAGATCGCTGACCTTTTTGCCGAACGGGGTGAGAGCTATAAACAGCAGCTGATTGAGGATATGCCTGATGAGAGCCATTTGGCCGCTTACGTCCATCAGGAATATGTTGACATGTGTCGAGGCCCGCATGTGCCCAATACCCGCTTTTTGAGCAATTTTAAGTTAACAAAAACTTCCGGCGCCTACTGGCGTGGTGATGCTAACAACGAACAGCTGCAACGCATCTATGGCACCGCCTGGAGCACTCCCAAAGAATTGAAAGCCTATTTAAATAGACTGGCTGAAGCGGAGAAGCGTGATCATCGCCGTCTGGGTAAGGAGCAGGGACTTTTTCAATTTAACGAGCAGGCGCCGGGTTCCGTTTTTTGGCTCAATAAGGGGTGGACCCTTTTTCAGCAGCTCATTAATTACATGCGCCGTCGCCAGCAGCAGGCGGGTTACGAAGAGGTCAACACCCCGGACATGATGGATAAAAGTCTGTGGGAGCTGTCCGGACATTGGCAAAAGTACCGTGACCACATGTTTACCACACAAACTGCAGATGAGCGGACGCTGGCCCTGAAACCCATGAGTTGCCCGGGCAGTGTGCTGGTGTATAAAAACGAGCTGAAAAGTTACCGCGACCTGCCAATTCGCATGGCTGAGTTTGGCAAGGTGCATCGCTATGAGCCATCCGGCACCTTACACGGGCTGATGCGGGTGCGCCACTTTACCCAGGATGACGCCCATATTTATTGTACTTCCCAGCAGGTACAGGACGAGTGCCGCAACATCATCGAACTGGTACTGGATATTTACCGGCAGTTTGGTTTTGATTCGGTGCGGATCAAACTTTCGACTCGCCCAGAGGGACGCATGGGCAGTGATGCAGACTGGGATTTATTGGAAGCGGCGCTGGTTGAGTCGCTTGATTCACTTGCGCTGGGTTATGAGCTGAACCCTGGCGAAGGCGCCTTCTACGGACCGAAGCTGGAGTTTGTGCTTCAGGATTCCATTGGCCGTGACTGGCAGTGTGGCACGCTGCAGGTGGACATGAATCTGCCAAACCGTTTTGAACTGGAATATGTCGATGAAAACGGACAGCGTCAGGCCCCGGTATTATTGCACCGCGCGCTGTTTGGTTCTCTGGAGCGATTCATTGGCATACTCATTGAGCATTATGCGGGTAAATTACCAGCCTGGCTTGCCCCTGTGCAGGTGGCAGTGGTGACAATTTCAGAACAATTCAGTGATTACGCGAGGACGGTCAAGCAACTGCTAGAGCATGCCTCACTACGGGTTGAGCTCGATATTTCCAGAGAGAAAGTCGGCTATAAAATTCGTCAGCAGACTTTGAAGCGTGTGCCCTTTATGCTGATTATTGGCGCCGAGGAGGTAGAAACCGGTCAAGTAAGTTTGCGTTTACTTAATGGTGATAACCTCGGCACCTATTCGCTGGAAAGCGCCGTTGAATACCTGATTCAAGCGACTATTGCCCCTGATCTGAGAGACTCTGACCTTGCCTTGAAAGACGCTATGAACACCTTAAAATCAAAGTAGAAATCACAGAAAGTCTATTACCCTTTCTGTGTGCTTATAGCAAACAACTAAACGGATTGAGTAATGACTCAAAAGCGCTGCATCCAGCCTCTGAGACTTGCCCACAGCAGTCGCAAACTGCTTGTAGCGCTATAAGTAATTGCCGCTTACTCTCGGTACAAACAATCGACTTTTAAATGCCTTAACTTTTAATGCGATTCGCATAAAAATGGCCGCCGCTTTAATTTCAATTGAACGCTAGATGGCGCGATATCAATAAGATCAATATCAGGTATTGCAGCAGTATTACTAGTCACTGAAAGCTTTTTGGGGAAGTGGCTACACCAGATACCTAGTAACACTGTTGCTGCAATTCTTTTGCGGTGATCACGCCTTAGCCTTAGGGGTTGCCACCGACGAATAAATAAAGATTTTGTAGACAATCAACCGATTAAAAACTGGCCTTTTCTATTAATTTAAGGGCGGTATTACGGTAAATACCGGTATTAGCAACATGGGCGTTGTCTTCCTTGAATTTCCCCCACTTCGCCACTTCACGGGCCGGATAAACTTTTTTATTAATCGGATATTCCATGCTCAGCTTGGCATACAACACTTGAGGGGATTTAGTTGTCAGCCATTCCATAAAATCAATCGCTTGCACTTTATTTGGTGCATTTTTTATCACGCCTAGGCCGGTGATATCCATCTGGACACCATGTCCCGTTTGATCAGGCCAAAATAGTTTTAGCGCGGTATCGGTTTTTTCACGTTTAAATCGAGCGTAATAATAGGCGTTGATAATGCCGACATCACATAGTCCATTATCAATGGCCTCAATCACCTCTAAATCATCTTTTAGCGGTGACATGGCAAGATTAGCTATCCAACCATCCAGGGTTACCGCTGTTCGATCTTCACCGAAATGCCCGACCAACATCGCAATCAATGATTGAGTATATTCATCATTGAATCTGCGAAGACACAGGTTCTCTCTCCATTTTGGGGATGCTAACCCTGAATAACTATTCAGCTCACTCTCGGAAACATATTCCGGGTTATAAACAATAGCCTGAGCCCTTTTTGAAAAAGCGAACCAGTCTTTTTGGGTCGATCGAAAATGCGAAGGCACATTGCGCTCCAGAGTTTTTGACTGAACCGCTGATAACAGCCCTTTTTCCGATGCCTGCCAAAAATTAGCCGCCCCCGCGACTAATAACAGATCAGCTTTGCTGTCATCACTTTCAGTCTCTATACGTGAAATCAAAGACGGGGCTGAACTGACTAAATAACGTACAGCAACCCCTGTTTCACGTGAGTACTCATCAAACAGGGGGGTTATGTAACTCGCGTTTTTAGAGGAGTACACAAACAGCTCATTGTCTGCATACACCTTGGGTAGAAAGGTCAGCAGCGCAACCAGGCAGGTAATTTTAATATTTGCCGTCATAATTCCGAGTATCGCTATAGTAAGTTTAAAAATAGTACTGCTAGGATGGCGTTGCCCACTGGCGAATCAGGTTGTGGTATGTACCACTCAAATTAACAACTTCTTGATGCGCCTCCCCTAATTCAGCAGCCAGCTGTTGCACAGAGCGATCCAGCTCAAACAGAATTTGACGTTGCTGGGCATCCTTCACCATGCTTTGAAGCCAGAAAAAAGAGGCCATTCTGACACCGCGTGTAACCGGAGAAACTTGATGCAGGCTGGTCGACGGATAAAGCACCATGTCTCCCGCAGGCAGTTTGACCGTCTGGGTTCCGTATTGAGTTTCAATGCTTAACTCACCGCCATCGTACTCGTCAGGATCAGACAGAAATAAGGTGGCCGACAAATCGGTACGTAACGTCTGCTTGGTCCCCGGTATCTGCATTAACGATCCGTCAATATGGGCACCATAGGTTTGCGCTTCGCAATAACGATTAAATTTTGGCGGGTAAATTTTGTCCGGTAACGCAGCAGACACAAATATCGGATTTTGAGACAAAACCCGAAGTATATGATTGCCCAGACTCATTGCTGGCTCCTTTGTGTCATCCAGCTGCTGATTCTTTTTTACATGACGTGCGATAGATCCTGCCGTGCTAGTACCGTCTTGCCAATCAGCCTTATCTAAATATGTCCGGAACTGCCCCACTTCGTCAGGAGAAAGCACCTGTGGTATTGAAACTAACATTCGGCTATACCTCCAACTGCCTATGCAACTTAGTCGCTTTGATATCCTCAATGCTGACGCAACCAGTTGTAGCCATGCACAGCTCTAACTCCTGTCTGAGTAATTTCAGCATATGAGCAACTCCTAGCGCACCAGCAACAGCCAAGGCATACACTTGTAATCGGCCGATTAAAACAGCATCAGCGCCCAGAGCTATGGCTTTAAAAATATCAGCTCCCGAGCGAACACCACTATCCAGAAGCAAGGGGTATTCATTGCCTACCTCCTGACGAATTGCTGGTAACATCGCAAGGCTGGCTGGCACGCAATCAATGGTTCTTCCACCATGGTTGGAGACAACAATTCCAGCAACACCTAATGCTTTTAATTCACCGGCATCGCCAGCATCAAGTACACCTTTCACCAACACTGGCAAAGGGCTAACCTCAATCAGCTTTTTAAGTTGTTGCCGTGTCAGGGTATGTTGAGCGTAACATTGAAAAATATGATTTTGTCCGGCCGGCATCGCCGCAGGTTCACTGGCCTGCTGATGAATCAGGTTGGCGGGTAGGATGTCATTAGGTAGCCGAAATCCGGCTCGCATAGCCCGAATACTAGGCGTCTGAACAGCTGCATCAAGCGTCACGACAATGGCACGATAACCCGCCTGAGCGGCACGATGAACTAACGCAAAAGTATCCTCATCACGCGCCTGAAAATAAAGCTGGAACCAGCGCTCTTGACCCGCTCGTTTGGCAACCCTCTCCAGAGTTGCTGAGGATAATGTGCTGACAACCATACAGGTGTCTGTTGACTCGGCTGCATAGGCAGTAGCAATTTCCGCCTCAGAGTGAACAAGCGCCTGATAGGCAACTGGTGCCAGTAAAACAGGATGTGTCAGGGTCTTTCCAAGCAGGTTAAGCTGCGTATTGCCGCTGGAAACATCATGAAATAATCGTGGCACTAAGGAAAAATCTGCAAACACCTCCCGGTTTTTATGTAATGTCACATCATGTCCGCTACCACCAGCAATATAAGCAAAACGATCAGCGGCAATAAAACTCGGTGCCAACTGCTCGTAGTCACTGGCACACACTATGTCCGCAGGAATATGATCTAACGGCGTTAAGGTTGTTTCTTTGCTATCCATGTCTATATCAGCAATATTTGTTTAAAGTGGGCGAGGCAGCTCAACCTGCTACCCCGCCGATACAAAGGTTTATCGATGCTTAAAAGCTATACTGCATCGTTAACTGCGCATTTCTACGGTCACCCATGTAAGTAAACGAGCCGGAGCGATAAGCAGCCAGGTAGTAATCTTCATCAAGAACATTACCAACGTTCAGGCGAATCAACATATCGCGGTTAACCTGATAAGAGGCGAACAGGTCTAACACCGTATATTCCGGCACTTCCATATCTTCGTTAGCCGCGCTATCAGGTTGCCCTGTAAAACGCACACTTTCGTAAGTTGCCGTGCCACCAAAGGCAAACTTAGGCGTCGCTTGATAGCGTAAATGCAGAGAAGCAGACTTATCCGCAAAGTTGGCCAATGTTTTGCCTTCATTATCGGGGTTAATAGACTTCAAGACTTTAGCGTTCATAATGGTTACGCCCGCTTGAGCACTTAGCTTCTCGGTCAAATTACCGGCCAATCCCAGCTCAAAACCTTCGACCTCATTCTCACCTGTGTTCAGGGTTCCTAAAGTGCTATATGAGTTACCTGAAGGCTGCTCCATAACATCCGTTTTAGTAATCCGGAACAGGGCTGCTGTAGCCAACAACTTGTTATCATTGAAACGCCACTTAGTACCCAGTTCCCAGCTATCAGTCTTTTCAGGCCCACCTAAGCTAGGGTCGCTACCATCCACACAAATACCACCATAACCACAGCTTGTTCCCACATCTGACTCACCACCATTCAGGTTGGTTGCTGTCGAGAAGCTGGCATAAACATTGGCATTGGGAGTAATTTTAAAACTTGCTCCCAAGTGGCCATTCCAGAAACCATCTTTATCCTTAAAGTCAGTTGGAACACTGGGTAAGGGGCCGCCTCGGCCATCGGGGTCGAAATTCGCAGTTGTTTTATAGTCGTAATAGTCGTAACGCAGGCCACCGAATGCCGTCCACTTATCATTCAGGTCGACCGTATCCATCAGGTAAATAGAGGTGGTTTTGATATTCCAGTCGGAATCTTCGTCGCCTTTGGTAACACTACGTTGTAACAGGTTATTAATACCGGCCACTTCATTACCATTGGAATCAATGATGCAATAGCCGGCCCCTGGGCCACCTCGACCTACGGTAAAACAATTGGTTGCACCATTTGCGGTATTCTCATAAACACCGTTCAATACGCTATGGTCGCTATATTCGAGACCTAATACCAACTCATGATTCATGCCGCCAATTTCCTGATTGGTCAAGAAATTGAGTTGATTGGCAAAATACTCGACTTCCTGCCAGCCCTGGTGGGTACTGACCCCAATTGAATCAAAGCCATTGGTATCAGCGGTAGCGTCAGCTAATGTTGGGTAACCTGTAGTACCGCGCGCACCTGTTGCCAAATAGCCATTATCGGTTGTGCCATAGCGCGTCAAGTTGACAATGCGTGACTGCGGGTTGAGCTCATAACCAACCCGCAAGGTTAGCGTATCTACCTGGGATTCCAGGAAGTCTTCATCCTGAACGTAAACAGGGATGTCTTTTACTGGCTTACCCGTTCTACTATCAATATAGGTGCCTAAATCGGGTTTATCTTCACCATCAAAATGATAGTAGTCCGCTGTAATTTCCAGTTTATCCGTTGGTGAGTGGGAAATAGAAAAAGCGGCACCCTGGCGATCACGATCGGCAGGAGAGCGATCGGGTACATCTTCCTGAGCGTGCAGTAAGTTAACCCGTACAGCCGTGTCATAGTTAATTACTTTGTTCACATCCAATGTCAGACGGTGATGATCGTCGGTGCCAATGCCGGCAGACACTTTATTAAAGTCGTACTCTGTACTTGCGCGTTTAGTCGCCGAGTTAACAGCACCACCAGTCGTGCCACGTCCTGCAAAGCTGGAACTTGGGCCCTTACTAATTTCGACCTGCTCAACAGCAAAGCTTTCACGGATCGTCATGCCAGGATCACGTAAGCCGTCAACAAAGATATCGCTACGTGCTTCATGGCCTCGAATGATATAGCGATCACCAAAAGCGTTACCATTTTCGCCCGTGCCCAGGGTAATACCTGGTTGTCCATCCAGAATTTCGCGCAAATCGCTACGACCGGTATCTTCAATTTCAGCCGCCGTTAAAACGGTAATAGTTTGTGGTGTTTCAGCAACTGAACGGGTTCGGCGTGGATCTGACACACGGTCAGCAAGGTAAGGGGTGCCAGGAACAGCATAAGGATTAGTATCCGGAGTGACAGACTCCTCGATAGTCAGCTTGTCCAAAGCAATTTTATTTTCTTCCGCAGTCGCAGCACCGGCAACCAGCGCACCTGAAATTGCCAGCGCCAGTGTGCTGGGCGCAAAGCCGCCAGATTTATTGGGTTGTCGAAGATAGTCCTGCGGATTCTCGGTTTGTTTTTTTGACATGCTGTCTCCTAAAACAGTTTACGGGTAGGGTTTAACGAAAATTCCACCGGTAAGGTGAGCACTAACTCGCGATCACTCAGCTCACGTGGAACAGGTGGAAATGGACTAGCTCTAAGCAAAATATTCTTGGTTTCTTCATCTAATCGAGCATCCCCAGAGCTCTTCACAATCTCGGAACTTCGTACACGTCCATTTTTCTGGATGACAAATTTCACCGTGACAACACCGGTCACACCGTCTTTTCTTGCACTGCGCGGGTAGCGCTTAAATTTAGCGATACGTGCCATAACTTTGGTCAGATAGCTTTGCCTGACGGCGGGATTACCACCGGTTTCAAGTCGCTCTCCAACACCCGTTGCCAGCGTTGTAGGATTGCTTTCTTTGTCCTCGGCTTTATCTTTATCTGAGCTATCCCTTTCCTGTTGCACTGGCTGAACCGGCTGCTTATCAACCACTTTTTCAGTGCTATCGCCGGGCTCTGGCTCTGGCTCTGGCTCTGGCTCTGGCTCTGGCTCTGGCTCTGGCTCTGGCTCTGGCTCTGGCTCTGGCTCCGACATTTCTGCCGAACGATGGTCAGAAGCCTCGGTGAAAGTACCGGCTAAACCAACGCTCACCTGTAGCCCATCCTGACCTTCAGCAACCGCACCCTCTGTGTTATCAACGGCATAAAACCATGGCAAAGCGATAGCCAGATGTAACGCGATAGCACAAGCCAGGCTAATCACTATTTGCTTTTTGGTGATCACGATTGATTCGCCGTGGCAATGCTAAGCTGCTGAATACCCAGCTGCCCGACTATTGCTAATACGGGATCTAGCGCTGATGCCGGCAGGTCACGATGAACGTGACAGATAATCGCGGTTTCTGCTGTTAACACGAATTTGCCAAGGTGCTCACTCAAGCTGCCCTCAACAGTCTGGTCATTAACAAAATAGCGACCGTTGGCATCAATTTTTATTTCAACTCGCGTTTCACTGAGCGCTGTTTTACTACTTGATACGGGGATTTGTAGAAGCTCGGACCTGGCTTCGATTTGCCCAGCGAGCATAAAAAATATCAGTAGTAAGAAGACGATATTTATCGCCGGAATCATGCTGTCATCCAGCTTGTTTTTACGAGCCGAATTATGGTTAATATCCAGCAATTTCATGACGTTACCGATTTAGCGAGTTTTAAATTACTAATACCGGATTGACGGATTTGGTCGATCAGTTTTACAAGTCGCTGAACACGAATGTCAGCGCTGGCAGCCACAATGACTTGATCACCGGACTGGGCGTATGTATGCAGCTGCTCAATAAAATCAGAGCTGTCACTCTGGTAACGGATGCCCTCAATAACGACAGCGCCGTCAGCATCAAGAAAGAGTTTTTTAATCTCGCTGTCCTGCTGATGTTGTTGCTGCCCAGGCAAGGCCGTCGTAATGTCGATCTGCTTGGTGCGATTGAATGTTGAAGACAACATAAAAAACAGCAACAGGATAAAAACCACGTCAATCAGGGGCGTAATACTGATCAGCTGCTTACGCTGACGAACAACCTCAAGCAGCATTTTGACGAGCCTTATCTTCGCTTGAGGCCAGCTTTAAAGACTTATCAACATAAGCGGTAAAAACCTGAGTAACCGCATCGTTAAGCGTTTCTGCGACACGCTCTGCTTTACGATCCAGCCAGCTGTGGGCGGCAGCAACAGGTATTGCCACTGCCAAACCTGCTGCTGTTGTCAAAAGTGCCTGCCAAATCCCCCCCGAAAGCACCGAGGGGTCGACTTGATTACCAGCTGCTTCCATTTGCTGAAAAGCGATAATCATACCCAGTACAGTTCCCATCAGTCCGAGCAGAGGACTTAAGCTGGCAATGACTTCAAGGGGGCGCAGGAGCGCGCGTTGTTGATTAATAAAGTCATTCGCTCTGCGGCTCAATTCAGCCTGCAATATCGATGTGTCACGCTTGCTTAAGACACCTTCCATGGCATAACGCACGATATTATTAATCGCGTGATCTTTGCGCAGCGCCAACCTGGCAGCATCGTGATCATTGTTTCGCCAATAGGCTAAGCTGGCTGTTACTGCCCGTGTATTTTCTGGCCGCTGCCGGGCAATTTGCCAAAGCTTCAGCAAAACAATGGTCAAGGCGCAAACCGACAAAGCAATCAGTATCCATACCACTGGCCCACCAATATCAATCAGCTGAAACATTTGATCCATGTAATGACTGCCTTGATCTGCAACGACATTTTCTAACGGCTCAATGACACCTTCTTTCATATCACTCAAGGCTGTGTGTTCTACCTGCTCCACTCCGTTGTCGTTTACTAAATCGCCAGCGGGCCTGGTAACGCTAGGGGCAAGTTCTTCACCGCTAAGCTGATTATCCGGAGCCGCTAGGGAGTTACCTGTATCCAAACCTGTCTCGTTGTTATTCATATACCGTGCTGCTTCTGTTGGAAACTTTAATGATAACGATTATCATTAGCCTCAAGATTCGTATTTGCGCGCACTTTAAAGCCTTCCCTGTTAAAAACGCGTTAACACGACCACCAAAATAAAAAATGTGAACGTTATTGCTTATCTGCGAGTGAAAAGAGGATTTGAAGCATGCTGAATGTGCTCATAGTGGAAGATGACAAAGATCTGGCTTCCTCTGTTATTGACCACTTAGAAATCGATGGAGTGACCTGCGATTATGCGTCCAATGGCGTTGAGGGCTATTCCTTGATTGATAGGAACAACTATCAAGTCATCGTGATGGATATCAATATGCAAGAAATGGACGGACTAACCCTGTGCCAAAAAATAAGAGCTCGAGGCAATGACACCCCGGTGCTCATGCTCACTGCCAGAAATACACTGTCCAATAAAGTGGAGGGCTTCAGTGCTGGCGCCGATGATTATCTGGTTAAACCCTTTGAAGTTGAGGAATTATTGTTAAGGCTACATGCGCTTTCCGGGCGTCGAAGCGGACAGGCATCGCTACTAAAAACAGGGAATTTAAGCCTCAATTTGAACAATCGTACTGGCACGATCAATGACGAGCCGATCAAGCTGACGCCGACGACATTTAAACTACTGGAAACTTTATTACGAGCCAGTCCAAACCCCGTATCGCAATCGGAACTCGTGCAACGTATCTGGGGGGATGATATTCCCGACAGCAATAAACTACGGGTTCATATCCATAAGCTTCGCAACGCACTGCGTGAAAAAAACGCTGAGCACTTACTTAAAACAGCTCCCGGCTTCGGCTTCTACATTGCCTGTTAACCTATCGAAATAAGCTACCTATTCAGCCGTGATTAAAAAAAATAGCCTTAAGAAACGCATTATTGCTAGCGCTCTGCTGCTCGGTCTCTGTATTTCATTATTACTAACCTATCAGGCCGGACAGTTTTTTCTCAAGGGCATAGATTTGAGCCGAGAAAGACACATGAGAGCAATCGCTGATTTATTACCTGATAATTCAACGACTGCGCAGTGGCTTGATTACCATGTTTCTGAAAGTTGGGATCACGTGCCAGAAAAAATAAAAAAAGCATTTCCTGTCCCCCCCAGCCAGCTAGGCGAATATCGAAAACGTTATGAGAATTGGTGGTATTTTGCACCGCCAGAAAAATTATTTGTCGTATTACTCACCATCAACAGCTCTGGTCAGCAAAGGTATGTTTCTAATATCAAGGAAAGAGGTTCGCAGCAAGTCTACCCTAAAGGGGTTTCAAGCGACCCGATGGTACAACTCGCTTTATGGGGTTTGTTTTCCATGTTGATCTTCATAACGCTTTTTTACTGGGTGTTTAAAAGCGCCGTCAAACCTGTTCAGTCCTTTTACCAGTGGGCGAGCCATCTCAACCTGCGTTCCTCA
>Ga0070726_10000281_pt1 | contig 73789 bp, 67 predicted proteins | sample tdAd471_FD_67275 | JGI IMG/M metagenome (GOLD analysis project Ga0070726, IMG submission 67275) | Marine sediment microbial communities from the Atlantic coast under amendment with organic carbon and nitrate - tdAd47.1 | ecosystem: Environmental > Aquatic > Marine > Coastal > Sediment | place...
TCAGGCCGCTCGCAGCCCTTCAGCAGTTCGTCCAGTAATTCCTTGGAAATCGTCATCGTCCTTGCTCCTCTCAGGAAGCATGAACCAAATCACAGATACACAGAAGATCGGACACTCTCGTCATTCCGGGGCCAGCACAACCTCGAGCCAAGTATGAGCCGCCGTGGAAACTGTCACGACAATGCTGTGGCCGAAAGCTTCTTCCAGCGCCTAAAGCGGGAACGCATCCGGCGGCGCACCTATCCGACACGCGATGCCGTGCGGCAGCACGTGCTCGAGTACATCGAGATGTTCTACAAACCAAAACGCAAGCACACGAACAACGAAATGCTGTCGCCCCCTCTCGGTGATTGCATGCAATCATCTGCCGGCAATGGTTAGCTTCGAGATCAGACAGCGGAAACTGAACGAGGCAGACGTTCAGAAAACCAGGCGCACCTCAAATAATGCTTGCGGGTGACGCGTTTAATATCTTTGACCGTCTTGTCGCCAGGGCTTTTGCCTGCTCCATAAGTCTGTCTCCTCTTCCACTCCTCAGAGGTTACGATGAGCCAAGAACGCTCACTTATCAAATACCGCTAATTGGACCCATAGGGGCTGACGTCAGGCAATGTTCGCCAGCGGCCAGCACTATGCTTCCGCGACATCCCGTTCCACGCAATGTTCGAAGGCCTGGGCGGTTATGGCGAATTGGTCACCAAACGCGCCGACCTGCCGGGCGCCCTGGAACGCGCCATCGCCTCGGGCAGGACGGCCTGCATCAACGTCAAAGCGCGCGGCGTGATCAGCCCGATCGTGGCGGCAACCTCAGACAAGCGCGACAAGGCATCGATTGAATAATGGCGGTTGAGGGCCGAAGGCCGGGCATGTGATCCCGGACCCGGCGGATGCGGCACCGCATCCGGCATCGGCCTTGAGCCTTCAATGACCGATTTTGCAGCTCATCAGAATGCCCGCTGCGCAGCGGCAGCGGCTCTGAATTGTTGCGTTGGTACCACCGCTAATGCAGACTGCCCCGCAGATAAGGGGGCACCGATGACGTTCGTTTGGATTATTCTCTTTTTGGCTGCTGCATACATGACTTATGGCTTCGTGGTTCCACATCCACATCGGCGCAAGTTTTCTAATGGCTTGCCGGAAGATGCGATCAATGACGGCTACCTTTCACCGCGCGAAATAGTTGATCCGGACGAAGATGCCATCGCGAAACGGGTAAGCGATGCTTTCACCGCCCAAACCCGGAAGCACCAAAAGAACATTGGCAAGGACGATCCGGCATTTCATGAGCCTCATTGGGGGCATACCAACGGCATCTTGCACGGAACGCTAAGTATTGACCGAACCGAAAACCTGCCCAAGGCGTTCCGCGTCGGGCTGTTCGCGGAGGATCGCGCCTACGCAGTGGTTGCGCGCAGCGGAATGGCCGTGGACCGCGATATTGGATTTGCGATCAACCGGCTGGCGGTGAAGCTGAAATACCCGGAAGCAGTTCCTAATGTGTACGCATCGGATGGAAAAGCCAGCGAACTCGATTTGCTGCTTGTCGCCGGCACGTCGGAAACGAATGCGCCAGACCATACGTTTTTCGTGCGCGATGCGCGTCAGATGAATGTTGCAGCGGGCCTCAAGCCTCCATCCCTGGAAACGCTCAGAACGTTGGCCAACTGGCGCAATGTCGCGCTTTTGCTGGGCGTCCGCGGCCGGGTGAAGAAACTTATGGCAACTTATCGGCGTCCGCCCGAAAGCACGAAGGGGTGGGCCGGCAAACCCTATTACTCGCTTGGACCGTTCGCATTGGGCGATGGCGCCATGAAGTTTCGCCTCGTCCCCGAAACCCGGCACGATGTGGCCGAAAATGATCCGCTGAGGCGGGATGTTACCGCTGTCTACAAAGACAATATGGATGCCTGGATCGAGGCCGGAGAGGACGCGAAGTTCCGGTTGGGAATTCAGCTTGCCACACCCGACTGCATTCCAGATCCGACCGCAGATGACCCCCCGAAAGCCGTCATGGCGGCAGAATACTGCGACCTTCAATGGGACGAGACGGTATCACCCTATATCGATGTGGGCACGCTGACATTGAAGGCAGATGCGTCAATGAACACTGCTGAAATGTGGGGGAAACTGCAGTTCAACGCGTGGAATACGTTGCGATCAATGCGACCGCTCGGGCAATTGTTCCGCCTACGAGAACACGCGCATGCCGCGCACAGCAACACGCGGGTGGCACATATCTACGGTAACAAACCTGGCGAGCTGGTCGGAAAATGCCCGTTTCACAATTGACCGGAATGGCGTTGCAAAGACGCGACGATTTGCCTTGTCCGCCGTGGTGCCAGGCAGTTGATTTCGGTTAATCGCCGCCGGTGCGAGCCAACATCGCCAAGATGTCGGAAGCCGACATACATCCAGGTTTAGAACCGGGTTCCTCTCTGCGCTACCGCGTGACCGATTAAAGCTCAAAGTTATCCGATGCTGCGGTCCGCTTCGGTGTCCGCGATACAGGCCCAAGCCGCCGTTTGAACCGGCTACCGAGACTGTCGAGCTGATGGTTGGTGGCGATTACATTCATGTTTCAGGGGTTTGCGTGGTGCGGCTTGCAGCGCTTGTTCGCGTTTCCATAGCGCAATCTCATGCTGAATCGCGCAATTTCCGGTGCAACGTGCATTAAGGAAAGTACTGGAATTCACGATGAAGGAAACATCAACACGGCGCCTTGCAGAACGGCCTGAAATCATTGGCAATGGGTATATTGCCCTGGCGGTCTCGTCAGAGTGGCCAACCTTCGCCGCGCTGGAAATGGAGACCCCGATCAGCCTGCCAGGAATAGGTCTTGTCCGGCAGACCCACGAATGTATCACCGTCGAGCCAATTTAGATCGGCTCCGTACAACTCGCGTCTCAGAGCTTCTTGCATCCGTGTCAGAACATCTGCATGGGCGGTATCGGCTGACAGGTTTGTCATCTCGCGCGGATCGTCGTTGAGGTCGAAAAGCTGGAAGAGATTGCCGACCGGATAATAGATCAGCTTATGGCGGTGGTCGCGGATCATGCGGCAGGCGCTGTCGTCTTCGCCCCATTCGCCGTAGATGTACTCCCGCTGCTGGGCGTCCGCCATCGACTTGCCGTCGACGCTGCCCGGCGCGTCGATGCCGCACATATCCAGAAGCGTCGGCATGACATCCTGAAGCCCCATCAGGCGGTCGTCGGTGTCGCGGTTCAGAAGGCGCGGATTGTCCTTCGTACCCATGACGATCATCGGCACATTGGCCGAGCTTTCATAGAACAGCCGTTTCGCGACCGTGCCATGATTGCCCAGCATGTCGCCGTGATCTGACATGAACACCACAATCGTGTTGTCGAGGATCTTTTCCTGCCGAAGCGTTCCGATCAGCCAGCGGATCTGGTGGTCGATATGGGTGCAGAGCGCATAGAAGGCGCGGCGTGCCTCAAGAATCGCACTGTCTGAATGCAGCCGGGCCCTGCCCTGCATTGCGGCAATCGGGTAAGGCAAGTTGCCGCCTTGCGCCCAATCGGCCACGTATGGCGCGTCCATCTCGATATCGCGGTAAAGGTCGACATAGGTTTGCAGCGGTACCAGCGGCGGATGCGGGTGCCGGTAGCCGAGGTACCAGAATGCCGACCTCGTCGGGTCGCGCCGCTTGATTGTGCGCGCCATGGCCCGGGTCGCCCAGTTGGTCACATGCAGGTCATCATCCAGATGCCATGGCCGCCAATCGTATTGGTTGGTCGACATGCCGTGGTCATATTGGCGCCCGGCGAAACCGCGATCGCCAAGATAGGTGTCGTAGTCATCAACCTTGCCGAATTGTGTGCGGCCTTCCTCGTCCAGCAGCACGCTGTCGAACCCGATCCGGTCGCGCTGCGGATAGACATGCAGCTTGCCCACGGCGTCAGCCTGATAACCGGCGTCGCGGAAGGCCTGCGGCAGGGTTGTGGCGTCCGGCATCGCCAGGTTCTCGGTAAAGCTGCGGTCGCCGTGGCTGCGCGGGCTTAGCCCGGTCATCAGGGTGCGTCGGGCCGGGATGCAGACGGGGCATTCGGAATAGCAGTTCGTAAACCGCGTGCCCGCCAGGGCAATCTCGTCCAGCCCCGGCGTCCTGATCACCGGATGACCAGCCACCCCCAACAGTTCCGCCTGCCAATGGTCGGTGCAGATCAACAGAACGTTCGGACGGTCCGTCGCCGTCATCCTGTATAGCCGAGCATTCGAGGCACGAAGAGCACGAAATCCTCCCAGATCGTGATCACCAACAGTGCACAGATAAGAATGAAGAGGAAGGGCCAGACATCCCTGATGATGTCTTGTGTCTTGGCCTTGGTGATATTGGCCACGATGAACAGCAGCATGCCGACCGGGGGCGTGACCAGCCCGATCATCGCGTTGACCACGACGATTACTCCGAAATGCACCAGGTCGATACCAAGGCCGATGACGGTCGGAATGAAGATCGGCACGATGATCAACAGGATCGGCCCGGGTTCCAGCACGCAGCCCAGCAACAGGAACAGGATGTTGATCGCAATAAGGAATTCCAGCGGCGACAAATCGAATTGCGCCATGAACATCGCAAGGCTGTCGGGGATGTTTTCGCGGGTGATGACATAGTTGAAAGCGATGGCGCCCATGATCAGCACGCCCACAGCCGCCGAAGAGCGCGAGCTGTTTTTCAGGGCGCCGAAGAAGTCCGCGAAGCTGACCGAGCGATAGAACAGCACCGAGATCAGCAAGGCATAGAATGCGGCCACTGCGGCGGCCTCGGTCGGGGTCATGACGCCGCCATAGATGCCGCCCAGCAGGATCACCGGCAGCATAAGCGCCGGGAAGGCCTGCCATGTCAGGCGCGGCAGTTCCCGCAAGGGCGTCGGGTCTTCCACCGGAAAGTTACGCTTGCGCGCGATATAGGCGTTGGTGCCCGCCATGCTAAGCCCCATCAGCAACCCCGGCAGGATACCCGCAGCGAAGAGGTACCCGACAGAGGCGTCCGACACGATGGCGTACATCACCATCGGCAGCGACGGCGGAATGATAGGGCCGACCGTGGCGGTCGCAGCGGTAATGGCTGCGGCATATGATTGGGTGTAGCGGCCGTTCTTGGTCATCATCGTAATGACGATTTTGCCCATGCCGACGGCATCTGCGACGGCGGACCCCGACATGCCGGAAAAGATCAGGCTGGAAACGACGTTCACATGCCCCAGCCCACCCCGAAAACGCCCCACAAGCGCCTGTGAGAATTGAAGCAAACGATCAGACAATGACCCAATGTTCATAATGTCGGCGGCCAGGATGAACAGCGGGATCGCCAGCAGTGTGTAGGTGTTGAACAGTCCTTGCAAAACGGTCTCGGCGGCAATCGAGGTATCCCAACCTGCGAGGCCCAGATAAAGGATTGTCCCCACCAGCATCGAGATACCGATGGACAGGCCGAATACGGCGAGGATGACCATCAGGATGACCGACAGCGTAAAGGGCTCGAACATCTCAGTCATATCCTTGTGAGTGCCCCACGACCGACTGGTCGTGCGGATAGCCGCGAAAAGCGGTCCAGGCGATGCGCAGGCACCGAATGCTGACCGCGATCACGAAGGGCACGTAGATCGAGAACAGAAGCATGAAGTTGATCCGCAAATAGGCGGTGCGTTCGATCTGCATGAAGTTGATGTAGTCGATGGCCTTGGGCAGCGACCACAACAGCACAACGGCGCAAGTGGTCTGCGCGACGACGTCCATGAAACGTTGAATGCCGCGCGGCATCAAGTTGAAGAAAAGGTCCAGCCGGATGATCTCGGCATCCCGCACAACGAAGGCATAGCCAAAGAGGATGCCCCAAAGCCAGGCAATGGAAACATATTCGATGGTCCAGCCGACGGGCCAACCGAAGATATAGCGAAACGCGATCTGGACGATGAAGCAGACGAACATCGATCCCAGAAGCAGGCCGGCAACCCCGTCTAGGATACTGCGTGCGATCCCGAACATGCGTGTCATCCCGTCCCCCACGTGCCCCCAGGAAGTAACGGGCGGCCCCTTCGGACCGCCCGTTGGTCTATATTCTTATTCAGCCGCGCTGATCGCATCGACCAGCCCGTCGGGCCAGTCAGCCGACAGCGGCGAGGCGCCGTATTGGGCCAGCACATGATCGCGGAACGCCTTGCGATCCGGATCATAGACGCGCAGGCCCTCACCTTCGAAGAAGGCGCGCAGGCTTGCTTCGTCTTCGCGAACCTTACCTTCAAACGCTTCACGATACTGGTTCGCGCAATCGGCAACCAAGGTCTGCTGATCCGCGTCCAGCTTGTCCCAGGTCGACTTTGCGATTGTGAACAAGTCGAAGGAAACAAGGTGGTTGGTTAGCACGATCTGGTCGGTAACCTCATAGAACTTCATCCGCTGCGTCCCGGTGAATGGGTTGTCCTGCCCGTCAACTGCGCCGGTTTGCAGGGCGGTATAAACCTCGGTGAAGGCGACCGGGGTCGGGTTTGCGCCAAGGGCGGTTCCGATGAATTGCCAAACCTCACCGCCGGGCATCCGCAGCTTGACGCCTGCCAGATCGGCGGGGGTCATGATTTCCTTGTCGCCCTTCAGGTTGACCTGACGGGTGCCGATATAGTTGGCTTCCAGTACTTTGACGTTTGCCTTCTCTTCGATGGCGGCCAGCAGATCGTCAAGAACACCCTCTTCCCAGGCTTTGCGCAGATGATCGTAGCTGGAGAATACGTAAGACGCCGACAGGATATTGGATTCCGGCACCTGGTTGTAGAAGTTGGCGATGGCCACCGGGGCCATATCCAGGTTGCCGCGCTGCATGGCGTTCAATTCGGTGCCCTGCTTGAACAACGTGGCGCCGTGAAAAGCCTCGAAGTTGAAGCCGTCGCCAAGGCAGGTGCCGAAAACGTCGTCCAGCATCGTCGCGCGATAATGGGTTTCTGCCACCGTGCTCGAGAAGGTCAGGTTGACCGGGTCTTGAGCGATACCAGGCGTCGCGACACCGAACAGCGCCGCAGCACAAAGCCCGGCAGCCGCCATTTTCTTGATTGAAGTCGTCATGTTGGTTTTCCTCCCATGTTGGTTACAGGCACCGGCTCTGACCGCGCCAACCGGATCAATGCGCCGAAGTGCGCCCAGCTTATAGATGAGAGAGTATAAAATACCAGATATTTTTGCAAACACCATTTACATGGCGCAAAAACAGACAAATTCAGCAACCTGATTAAGCGCTAGGTCGCAAGCTGCGATCTTAGAATCCTTCGAGTGTGTGCTTCAGGCCAAGATCAATATGTCGCTTCAATACTTCGATGGCGCGGATTTCGTCTCGGTCAAGAGCCGCCGAAAGCATGTCTCGATGCTCTTGCGCCGCTTCTTCGCCGCGATGCGTTAGTTTGAGCATCTGATATCGAAGGTACTTGTCAAAAAGCACCGAATGCAGGCTGAGAAGGTTCTCGGAGTTACAGGCCGAAATGAGCGCTTTGTGAAACTCCCAATCGTATCTTTTCCAGTCCTTGACCCTGGACTTGTCACCGGCGAGCATTTTCTGTTCCATGAGATGCAGCTTATGGTGCGCGGCGACCAGATTGCCCTCCCATTCGGTGTCGCCGTTGTGGATCGAAAGCTCAAGCGCGTGGCACTCCAGCAGGACGCGCAAGTTAGCGATTTCGGTCAGATCCTCTGGGGAAACGCTTGCGACAAAGAAACCGCGCTGATCCAGTGCGTCAACGAAGCCTTCACTGGCAAGACGATTCAAAGTTTCGCGGAGCGTGGACATGCTGGCGGAATAACGCTCGCGAAGACCGTCGAGTTTCAGTTTGCTGCCAGGTTCAAGAATGCCAAAAATGATGTCGGTCTTGATGTGCTGATACGTCGTCGCACCAACGACATTGCGAGATTTGTTCATGTCAATCCGTCAGAGATACCTGCGTTGACCACGCATTCTATGAGAGTTGCGGAGAATCCGCAAACTCGAAGAAAATCTGTTGTTACACAAAATATCAGAAATTCTTGAAAACGTCACTAGCCGCTGCTAAGACCTGTTGCGCACGCAAGCAGGAAGCAGTCGATGTCGGACAGAACTAGAATTGCAGTCGTCGGCTATGGCCTGATCGGCAAGCGGCATGCAGACGTTCTGCGGCGTTCAATCGATGCTTCTCTGGCGGCCATTGTCGAACCGAATAAGACCGGACGAAAGTATGCTGCTAGTCTGGGCGTTACAGTCTTTGGCACCCTCGACGAACTGTTTTCGATGGGCGGGTATGACGGCATCATCCTCGCGACACCGACGCCGCTGCACATCGCGCAAGGACTGGCCTGCATCGCTGACGGATGTCCGGTGCTGATCGAAAAGCCAATCGCAGTTTCCGCCCATGATGCAAAGGCTTTGACCGACGCCGCGGCGGCAAAGGGCGTGCCACTTCTGGTCGGTCATCACCGCCGCCACAACGGCATGGTGCAGGCCGCGAAACGCGCAATTGAAGACGGCGCAATCGGCGCGGTGCGATCAGTGCAGGCAACCTGCTGGTTCTACAAGCCCGACCATTACTTCGATGTCGCACCTTGGCGGACAAAAAAGGGGGCCGGTCCGATCTCGGTCAATCTGGTCCACGATGTCGATCTGCTCCGACACCTTTGCGGAGAAGTAACCGAGGTGCATGCCACTTCGGCACCATCGGCGCGCGGGTTCGAGAACGAGGATCTCGCATCGGCGATCCTGACTTTTGCATCCGGCACGATTGCCACGATCTCGGTCTCCGACAGCATCGTTGCCCCCTGGAGTTGGGAGCTGACAGCGCGTGAAAACCCGGCTTATCCAGCCACCGATCAAAGCTGCTATCTGATCGGTGGATCAAAGGGTGGGATGTCGCTTCCCGATCTGCGGGTGTGGCGGCATCAAGAAGAACCCGACTGGTGGACGCCGATCTCTGCCACGTCGTTAATATGTTCGACTGAAGATCCCCTTGTCGCGCAAGTGCGCCATTTCGCTGAGGTCATTGAGGGGAAAGCCGCCCCACTGGTGACGGGCCTGGAAGGATTACGGTCGCTTGAGGTCGTCGAGGCCATCGCGGAATCCGCAAAGACGCGGAAATCCGTGCGCGTGGCATCCATCGAGAATTGGAAAGCCGATGCGACCAAAGTGGCGTCAGCGGTATGACTGAGTTGTCCATCGCAACAACGTCCGTTCCCGGGGACCTTCACGCCAAGCTAGAAACCATTGCCGAGGTCGGATTCACCGCCATCGAACTCTATGAGCCCGATCTGACCGGGTTTGCTGAATCTCCTGTTGTGGTGCGAAGGCGAGCCGCAGATCTGGGCCTTTCCATCCAAGTCCTGCAGCCCTTTCATAACTTCGAAGGGCTGAGCGGAACCGCTCGTGATCAAGTTTTTGCACGATTGGCGCGCAAACTTGATCTGATGGAGGAGTTGGGCGCGAAGACCCTGTTGATCGGGACATCAACGCACCCCGGTGCCCGTCCCGATATCGAACAGATTCAGGATGACTTTCGCGACCTGGCAGAGCGTCTTAGTAAACGAGACCTGTGCGCGGCGGTGATTGCGCTGCCATGGGCCCGGAACTTGCGGACTGAAATGCAGGCGCTGGAAGTCGTGGAAACCGTTGACAGCCCGCATCTGGGCCTTGCACTCAATTCATACTTCACACTGGCGGATGGATCACGCCCGGCGCGGCTGCGCGATATTCCGGGCGCGCGCATCTTTCACGTACAGCTTTCCGACGCGCCTGCAATGAATGTCGATATTCGCAATCTGAAAAGCCATTTCGGGCTACTGCCGGGGCAAGGTGGGCTGAACCTTGCGGGCTTTGTCCGGATCGTCGCGCGGCTGGGATATCAGGGGGCTTGGTCCCTCGCCCGGGTCAGCGACACGACGCAGGGCAGCCGCGCAAGCTATGCGCGCGACGGGTTCAGGGCGCTGGTGTCGCTGCTTGATGAGGTATCGCAGACCGAACCTGCGCTGGAGGCACCAGTGCCGGACCTGCCGCCGCGGGTCACGCCGACAGGGTTCGAATTCATCGAGTTCGCTACGGACAGCACTGCGCGTGCCGAGTTGGCAGCGATGCTCCATAGCATGTGTTTTCGACAGGAACGCCAGCATGTTTCCAAGTCGGTCGAACTGTGGCGACAAGGGGCGATCAACCTTGTCATCAATTCGCAGGACACAGGTTTTGCGGCTGAAGCGCGGGCCGAACATGGCCCTTCGGTCTGCGATATGGGCCTGCGCGTCAGCGACGCTGCGCAGACGGTTGCGCGGGCCACGGCGCTGAAGACGCCGCAATTCTCACAACCCGTCGGCACGGGAGAGTTGGATATTCCCGCCATCAACGGCGTCGGGGCCAGCGTGGTTCATTTCATCGACGAAAAGTCCGATCTGCACCGGGTCTGGGACATCGAATTCAATTCGGTCCCCCGAACCCGTGCGGTCCCGCCTGCCGGTCTGCGGCGCATCGACCATGTCGCGCAAACCATGCGTTACCAGGAGATGCAAAGCTGGCTGACCTACTACACCACAACATTCGAGATGGAGAAATCCGCGGTCGTCGACGTGGCCGACCCTTCCGGAGTGGTTCTGAGCCAGGCGATTGCAAGCCCCGAAGGCGAGGTGCGCCTGAACCTCAACGGCGCGGGCGAACGGCGGACCTTTGCGGGGGCTTTTCTGGCTGACAGCTTCGGCGCGGGCGTCCAGCACATCGCCTTCCTGACCGACGACATCATGGAAACGTCTGCGCACCTTGCAGATGCGGGGTTTGCGCGCCTGACGATCTCGGACAACTACTATGATGATCTTGCGACGGCCTTTGACCTTGACGATGCCATCCTTGCGGAATTGCGCAAAGGCCACATCCTTTATGACCGCGACGAGCGCGGCGAATACTTCCAGATTTACAGCACGCCGATCTTTGGCGGTTTTTTCTTCGAGGTCGTGGAGCGCCGGGGCGACTACCAGGGCTATGGGGCGCCCAATGCCTCGATCAGGCTGGCGGCGCAGATGCGGTTTAATCAGGAAAGGCAGCGCGCATGAGCGACGACGCCGACGCCGTCCGCCACTGGTGGCGAACATCGATCATCGACATGAAGCCGGGACGGATCGCTTTTCGCGGGCGGCCCATTGAAGACCTGATTGGCACTGTGTCCTTTGGCCAGATGATCTGGCTGATGACACGCGGTGACTTGCCGACACCGGAACAGGCATCGCTGCTGGAATGCGCGCTGGTGGCGGGCGTGGATCATGGCCCGCAAGCACCATCGATCGCCGCCGCCCGCATGGCCGCGACCTGCGGTGTTGGCCTGAACAATGTCATGGCAACCGGTATCAACATGCTGGGCGACGTGCATGGTGGCGCAGGCGAACAATGTGCCGAGCTTTATCTCGATATCGCCGCACGGATCGACGGCGGTGCGGATCAGGACACAGCTGTGCGGGGCGGAATCGCCGCCTGGCGCAAGACCTATGGCAAGATCGTCTCGGGCTTCGGGCACCGCTTTCACAAACCCGTCGACCCGCGCGCGCCGCGCCTGATGGCCCTTGTCCGCAAGGCGGCGACGGCAGGCACCGTTTCGGGCCGGTTCGCAAATATCGGCGAGGCGGTGCAGGCCGAGATCGGTCAGCAGCGCGGCACCCCGATCGCCATGAATATCGACGGCGTGACGGCGGTGATCTTCTGCGAGCTTGGCTTTCCACCGCCCCTGTCGCGCGGGCTGTTCTGCCTCAGCCGGTCGGTCGGGGTGCTGGCGCACGGCTGGGAGCAAATGCAACAGGGCGGGCGCAACAAAGGGCCGATGCCGCCTGCTTACCTTCCCGAATACGAACCGCCCGAGGGTGGCGAATGACACGGGGTCTCGCGGCAATTGGTTCAATTTGATGATTTACAAAATATCAGATATTTTATATAACATCGGAAGCAATTGACTCGCCGCGAACAGAGGCCCCATGGCATCCGATCACCGCACTCTAGATGAACCGCTTTATTCACTGGCGCATCTCACGCTGATCAATTGCACGCCCGCCGAGTTGGTATATGTGGCGGCGCGCGCGGGATATGACTCCGTCAGCCCCCGATTCATCACCATGAATGTGCCAGGCGAATTCAACGAACCACCGCTTGACAAGGCTCAGACACAGGCTACGAAGACGGCGCTTGCCACAACAGGCCTCAAGGTGCTGGACATCGAACTGGCGCGGATCACCGAGGATTGCGACCCGCGCGACTTCGAGGCCGCGCTGGAACTTGGCGGTGAACTGGGCGCGCGGCATATGATCATGTCCGCCTGGACTACGCGGCGTGACGACCGCAACTTCCTGCTCGACGTCTATGCCGAGACCTGCGATCTGGCGGCGCCTTACGGGCTGACGATCGACCTGGAGTTTCCATCGTTTTCGCGGCTGCGCACGCTGGACGAGGTGCTCGATATCGTGCGTGCCGCGGACCGACCTAATGGCGGCATTCTGGTGGATACCCTCTATCTGCATCTCTCCCGCGTCGATCTCGGCGAACTTCTGCACGTCCCGCCCGAATGGCTGCATTTCCTGCATATCTCTGACTGCCTACCCGGCATCGCTGATACGCGCGAAGGCATGATCCAGCTTGCCCGCGACGCGCGGCTCTATCCCGGCGAAGGCTGGATCGACTTTGCTGGCATCATCGAGCGCTGTCCGCCGATGAATTATTCCATCGAACTCCCCAACCAAAGCCGCGTGGCCGAGCTTGGTTATGAAGAACACGCCCGCCGCTGCCTGACCCACGCCAAGCAAACCTTTGGAGCGGCTCGCTCTAAGCGCCGTGCACCAGAGGCGTTGGCGGCCTGACCGCTGACACGGAAAAAATAGAGGATGCCAAATATGGCCCGAGACCTGAGAGACGACGAAAGAGACCTTGCACATGACATGCTGGCCCGTGCCCGCGCTGCACAGGCTCAGATCGAGGGTTGGAGCCAGGAGACGCTGGATCGGCTGAGCCAGGCCATCGCGTGGTATGCCGGGAATGAGAAGACATTTACCCGACTGGCCGAGCAGGGCGTCGATGAGAGTGGTATCGGGGATCGCAATGGACGCCCCGCGAAACGCTTCAAGATCCAGATGGTCCTGCGCGACGTTCTGCGCACGCCGTCCACAGGTATCGTGGAAGTTGATGAGGCCAAGGGGCTGGTCAAATACGCCAAACCTGTGGGTGTCATCGCCTCGCTAATCCCGATGACCAACCCGGCGATGACACCGCCCGTCACTGGCGTGTCGTCGGCGAATGCACGCAACGCGGTGATCTTCTCGCCGCATCCGCGCACGGCGCAGACCACCTTCGAAATGGTTGAGGTTATGCGCGCCGCCTGCCGCGCGGCAGGGGCGCCTGAGGACCTGTTCCAATGCGTTCGCAAGCCATCAATCCCGCTAACGCAGTACCTGATGGCGATCTGCGACCTGACATTGGCCACGGGCGGCAAACCGATGGTTGAGGCGGCCTATTCCAGCGGCAAGCCCGCTTATGGCGTCGGGGCTGGCAACTCTTCAATTGTGATTGATGAGACGGCCGATATCGAGATCGCAGCGCAGAACACGCGGATTTCCAAGACTTCCGACTTTGGCTCGGGCTGTTCGGCGGATGGCAACATCATCATCCAGAATTCGATCTATGATCAAATGGTTGCGGCGCTGGAAGCTGAAGGTGGCTATCTGTGCAACGACGCGGAAAAGGCCTTGCTGGAACAGGCGATGTGGGACGAAAAGGGCAACCGGACCTTCCCGACCATCGCGTGCCGTCCGCAGCAGACAGCAGATGTCGCGGGCTTCTCGATCCCCGAGGATCGCAAATTCCTGATGGTGGAAAATCAGGGACAGATCGGGCCGGAGCACAAGTTCAGCAAGGAAAAGCTGACGACGCTCATGGCGCTCTATCATTTCGAGACTTTCGATGACGCATTGGAATCCGTGCGCCAGATCTACAACACCGGCGGCAAGGGCCATTCCTGCGGAATCTACAGCCACAATGACGCGAACATCGACCGTCTGGCCCGTCTTGCCCCGGTCAGCCGCATGATGGTGCGACAGCCGCAATCCAAGGCGAATGCAGGCGCCTGGACCAACGGCATGCCGATGACCTCGTCACTTGGCTGTGGCGTCTGGGGCGGCAACATCACCAATGAGAATGTCACCATGAAGCACATGATGAACTACACCTGGGTCTCGCGCCCGATCCCCGAAGATCGCCCTTCGGAAGCGGAATTGTTCGGCGAGTTTTATGGACAGGAGGTCGCGTGATGGACGGCACCAAACTGGACGGCAAAACCGTCGCGGAACATATCGTCGATTTCCTTGAACGGCGCGAAGTGAAGCACGTTTTTGGCCTTTGCGGGCATACCAACATCGCGGTTCTGGCAGCACTTGCGGAAAGCCCCATCGACTTCATCACTGTTCGGCACGAGCAGATTGCCAGCCACGCCGCTGACGCCTATGCCCGCGTGCAGGGCAAGGCGTCTGTCGTGCTGAGCCACCTCAGCCCCGGATTGACCAACTGCGCCACCGGCGTCGCGAACGCAGCGCTCGATTGCATCCCAATGGTGGTGATCGCGGGCGACATCCCCACACACTATTACGGCAAACACCCGCATCAGGAGGTCAACTTGCACGCCGACGCTGCGCAGTGGGAGATCTACCGCCCCTTCGTCAAACGCGCCTGGCGCGTGGACCGCGCCGACCTGATGGCCGAGATCCTGGAAAAGGCCTTTCACCTTGCCGAAAGCGGGCAACCGGGACCAGTGCTGGTCAATGTGCCGATGGACGTCTTCTCGGAGGTGATCCAGTCGGACACGTTTGACCGCGTTGCGAAAAACACCCGCGCGCTGGTCAAGCCCTCGATCGACGACGACACCGCGCGCGCCATCGTCCAGCGGATCGCGGATGCAGACACGCCCGTCGCCTATGTGGGTGGCGGCATCCTCCTCGCGCAGGCTTCTGAGGAGTTGGCAGCCTTTGTCGAACATATGGGTCTGTCGGTCGCGCATAGCCTTATGGGGAAAGGGGCTTTGCGCGACGATCATCCGCTGGTCATGGGCATGACCGGCTTCTGGGGCACGTCGCTGGTCAACCAGTCTTGCCTGAACGCCGATGTCGTCTTTGCCGTGGGCACAAGGTTCAAGGAAGCCGATTGTTCCAGCTGGTATCCGGGCTACACCTTCAATATCGGCGCCGAGGGCGATGACACGAAGGTCATCCACATCGACATTGAACCGCAGGAGATCGGCCGCAACTATCCGACCGAGATCGGAGTGGTGGCGGACGCCAAGGCCGCGCTGCGGGTTCTGACCCGCGTGGCGAAAGAGATGTATCCGGGCGGCTTCGATCGCATCGAAAAGAAGGCCGAGATCGCCGATTTTCGCGCTGCCTTCAAAGCTTCGAACATCGAAATGCAAACCTCAGCCGCCTTCCCGATGATGCCCGAGCGTATCCTCGCCGACACCCGCAAGGCGCTGCCCGAAGACGCGATAATCACCACCGATGTAGGCTGGAACAAGAACGGCGTCGGCCAGCAATTCGACATTCTCACGCCAGGCTCGATCCTGACGCCCGGCGGTTTCGCGACCATGGGCTTTGGCCCACCCGCCGCGATCGGTGCCAAACTCGCGGCACCCGAACGCGTGGTGATCAGCCTTGTGGGCGACGGCGGCTTCGGCCAGAACCCCTCGATGCTGGCGACGGCGGTGGAACTGGACCTCGGCATTGTCTGGCTTGTGATGAACAACAACGCTTTTGGTACAATCGCGGGCCTGCAAAAGGCACATTATGGGCTGACGTACGGCACGACCTTCCCCGGCTCACCCGATGCGCCGACCAACGGTCCGGGCTACGCCGAAATTGCACGGGCCTACGGGGCCGTGGGCATCCGCATCAGTTCCGCTGACGAATTGCTGCCCGCGTTGCAAGCCGCCATCGCCAGCGGCAAACCCACGGTGCTGGATGTGCCGATGATCAACAACCCGACACCTACGACGGGGCACTGGAACATCCTCGACATCTATTCACCGGACAAAGACGTCAGCCACGTCTCGACCTGATTAGAGGGAACGCGCTGATTGCAGAGCCGCGTTTGATTTGACGCAACTGCATGTCACATCGACCAGACAACACAAAATCCTTGGTTGGTCGTGGCGCTATCGGGTGATGCGCCGGTGCGCGTCGCGATCCGGTAACGATAGCGGTGGCTAAGGTGGCACAGAAAAGTGCCGCCTTTCGACTGCCTGCATCCCGCCATCTGCGATGCCCGCTCCCGAGCCGTCTGCTTCAGCGTGCGCACTTGCAAGGGGTCGGCCGACCGCTCCCAATCATTGCGCCTGTGTTGTTGTCGGACCGCTCAGACCCTTCGCAAGCCGCTGACACCGCAATGAGTGGTTCAAACACTCCCGGCCAAACCTCGGATGCGTTGGGCCATTGCTTTCATGACGTAGGTCGCGAAGTTCGGGATCTCATCGACCATGTAGCGAAACCTCCTTTCGTCGATAATCGATGCAGTCACCTCGCTGATTGCCTTCGCGGACGAGCTTCGCACGGATCCATCAATAAGCGACATATAGCCGAGCAGGTCGTTTTCTTTGCATTCATCGACGACCTGGTCCCCAACCAGCAGCTCGATGGTTCCGCTTTGAACCACATAAGCACAATCTCCTTGCTGTCCCTGTTGAAATAGCAACGATCCTTCAGGAAACGTTGTCGTAGTCCCAAGGCTGCGTGCGAAGGTTCTCATATCGATGTCGTTCATAGCCAATCCAATCGCGCTTGAAGATTTTTTGTGACCTGAACCATTCAAGTGTGCTGGTCAACCACACTACCGCAACAAAGATCCAGGGTCAGGAACCATGAGCCATTCAGACGATTTTGACGGCGGCGGCTGTTGAAAAGCTCAATGTTGGCTTTCCGGGTCAAGGGAAATCCAGCAGCTTACACTCAGCCCGCAGCAGAATGTAGGTGCGCGCTACCTCGGTGACCCACTCGATCGGATGAAGTTGATCGCAAATAAATCAATCCCCTAATTTCCAACAGCTAGGCGCAAATTGATTGTTGTGAGTTTTTTCGAAATTGCCGTCGGGAATGCGTCGAGAATTGCGAACAAATATTCCAGCGCCTGCGGACATCCGGCCTTAAAATGATCACTGGTACGACATCGAACGTCATATCACCCGGCATGATTGCGAAGATGTCAGACTGATGTTTCACCCTGTGGAATGCAGACCGGTTGTGGTTGCAGTTTGAGGGTGTTCCCGCGGAGACTGTTCCAAAGCTCATCAGAAGTGCGGACCCCAAAATGACAACCTCGAACCGAGAACAGTTGCGCGCCCTGATTGCCGAGGTTGATGACGCGACGGTTGACAACCTTTTGGTCGGCGCTGTCGATTTGCACGTGCATTCCGGGCCCTCCATCATGGACCGGCAGGTTGACCATCTTGAGGCTGTCGAACAGGCCGCTGACGCGGGTTTGCGCGGTATTTTGTTCAAAGATCACCACTACTCGGTCGCGCCTTTTCTGCCGATGATGCAGCGTCTTGTCGGGCATCTTGGTGTTTCGATGTTTGGTGGGCTTGTTCTGAACAATACCACGGGTGGGTTTGATCCCTATGTGGTTGATTCACAGCTGAAGCATGGCGGCAAGATAATCTGGATGCCGACGGCGCAATCCGCCAACCACATTCGCAGCTCGTTCCGCAAATCGCGTCTGTCGATGAATGTGAAACTGAAACCGCCAAGGCTTTTGACGGTTCTTGATGATTCCGGCCAGATCATTGATCCGGTTAAAGAAATACTGGATTCGATCGCCGAGTTTGATGCCATTTTGTCGTCCGGCCATCTTCATGTCTGGGAGATCTGGAAGTTATTTGAAGAAGCCAAAAAGCGCGGCGTCAAGAAACTGATCGTGAACCATCCCATGTACGGGTTGCATTTCACCTATGATGACATCCGGGAAATGGCCGAGTTTGGCGCATTGATCGAACAGTCAGCCTGTCTTTATGTGGACAGCCGCTTCAATGTGTTTGAGCCGCATTTGCTGGCCGAGCACATTCGCGCGGCGGGCGTCGAACATTCCTCCATAGGCTCGGATCTTGGGCAGGTCGATAACCCGACCCCGGTTGAAGGGCTTCGTCAGGCGATCAAACTTTGTCTGGTCAGCGGGTTTTCCGAAGACGAAGTTCGGATGCTCGTGCGCGATAATCCGTCCCGTATCGTTGATATTCCCGTTCCTGCCGACGCTTGAACGGAGATCGATCATGACTGATCTATCGGGTGGCTTGCGCCAAAGGTTTCTTTCGGGTGAGCACCTGACCGGAAGCTTCCTGAAAATTGCTCATACGATGCCCGCCGAAATCCTCGGGCATCTCGGGTTTGATTTTGTCGTTGTCGATGAAGAACACGCCCCTATAGGCAGGGAAAGTACGGATCACATCATTCTGGCGTGCAAGGCTGCGGGCCTGGGATGTCTTGTGCGCGTAAAAAGTGCTGGACCAGCCGAGATCTTGTCGGTTCTGGATTGCGGTGCCGATGGTGTTCTGGTGCCCCATGTGGACACGCCTGAAAAGGCCGCCGCCATTGTGGCCGCCGCGCGCTATGGCGCGGGCGCACGCGGGTATTCCTCAACAACGCGCGCTGGCGCGTTTGGCAGTGTTCCAATGGCAGAGTATATCCAAACCGAAGACAATCGCGCATTGGTGATCGCGATGATCGAAGAACCGGACGCAGTTGCCGGCATAGACGCCATCGTCGCGACCGCTGGCTTGGACGCGGTATTTATCGGGCGCGGCGATCTGACGGTCGCTTACGGTGAAACCAAACCCGGATCAGACGCAGTGGTCGCAGCAACTCAGGCCATTTGCAAAGCCGCAAGGAATGCGCGTGTTGCAATTTCGGCCATGACAAGCGGCCCCAAAGATACGCTTGCTTTGGCCAATCTTGGGGCAACCGCATTCATCGTTGCTTCGGACCAGACATTTCTGCGCGATGCCGCAAAGGCGCGTCTTGCCGAAGTCAGGGCCGCTTTTCTGCAAGCAGGGGATGCCCAATGAGCTATGATAAATCCGACCCCAGGTCTTCGCTGGAACCTGCAAAAGCTGCCAAACCAAAGACGGGCTTGATTGCCGAGCCACAGATCGGTCGGTTTCATGACGACCCGCCAACGGTCGCCGATGCCAATGGGAAAAGCTGGTATGTGCGGGGGCATAATTTTGTGGTCGTGCAGACCGAGGCGAACGCAGCGGGCGTATTTGCGCGCGATCAACAGGTTGATGAATATGTGGTCCTTTTGCCCGAAAATGGTGCGTCGATAACCGTGGGGGGTGCGACGCAGGACATTCCGGGAAACTCGATTGCGTTCGTGCCACCCGGAGACAGCAAAATCACCATGCCCGAGGGCGGAATGCTGGTGCGGTTGTTCACCAGCCAATCGCCGGATCTGGTGGCCCCCTGCCCCAATGCCCGCGCCTATGATGAGCCGCGCAGCCACATACCCCCGCTGCAGCCATGGCCGGTCCCAACGGACGGGTGGAGGCTGCGGCATTATTCGCTGGATGTACCAAAGGAAGAGGGGCGGTTTGGCCGTATCTTCCGCTGCACCACCTTCATGGTCAATGTGCTTGACCCCTATGACGGACCGCGCGACACGACGAAAATGTCGCCGCACCACCACGACGATTTTGAACAATGTTCGCTGGTTCTGAAGGGCGATTATTCACATCACCTTCGCTGGCCCTGGACCACCGATATGGCCGACTGGCGACCTGATCTGGAAGTCAAGGTTGGAGCGCCCTCGGTTACAGTGATCCCGCCGCCTGTTGTGCACACAAGCCGGGCAACCGGCGCAGGGATAAACGCCATGGTGGATGTGTTCTGTCCCCCGCGCGAGGATTTCAGCGAAAGGCCGGGGTGGGTTCTGAATGCAGATGATTACCCAATCCCGACCCGGTAAACTGGCCGGGTAACTCTCAAATTCTTCGTGGCAACTTTTCAGGGGCGAAACATGGAAGTCAGAATAGGTGTGGTCGGCCTTGGGAAAATGGGCTCGGCGATTGCAGCACGTCTGACCCATGAAGGCATGGTGGTTTCAGGCTGGACCCGCAGCGGTGTTGATCAGGGCTGGAGCCGCGAAAACGGCGTCACCGACCATGGCTCGCTGGCAGGCCTGGTTGAAAACAGCGATGTGATACTGACCTCTCTTTTTGACGACGCGGCGGTGTCATCGGTTTTTGCGCAATTGCTGGAATGCGATCTTGCCGGGAAGCTGGTGGTTGAGACAAGCACGATCAACCCGAAAGTTGTGACGTCCCACTCCGATCAATTTCAGACGACCGGTGCCAGCTTGCTTGATGCGCCGATTTCCGGGGGGCCGAACCTCGTGTCCCTTGGTAAGGCCGGGGTTTTCATCGGCGGAGATACCCCGCAAGTGGCAAGGTTCATGCCTGTGGCAGAACGCTTTTCGGATCGGATTATTCATGTGGGCGCACTTGGTCAGGGGCTGGGGGCGAAGATCGTCAACAACATGATGCTGGCAAGTTACTGGCAATGCCTGCGCGAAACACTGGATGTCGGGCAAAGTATTGGCCTGACGGGGCGCACCATGCTTGATATCCTGACCAACGGGCCTGCCGCCAATGGTGTGCTGGCGGGCAAGATCGGCAATATTCTTGGCACCGAAGCGCAGGTCGCTTTTACCGTTGAGGGCATCGCCAAGGATCTGGCGATGTTCGATAGCGTTGCGCGCGACGGCGGGATTGAAACGCCTGCTTTGCGGGCCGCACTTGCAAGCTTCAACCGATACCGCGACCTTGGCCATGGCGCGTCCGATTTCGCAACCATGCCCGGCGAAGTATTGAAAGGATAACGCAGTTGTTTTTTGAACCATCCGAGGGGCACGGGCTGCCGCACAATCCCATTTCGGCCTGTGTTGCACCAAGGCCCATCGGCTGGATTTCAACGATCAGCGCAAGCGGCGATCACAATCTGGCGCCCTTCAGTTACTTCAATCTGGTTCACAACTTTCCCCCGACGGTCATCTTTTCCTGTAACGGGCTGAAACCCGACGGGTCGCCCAAGGATTCCTGGATCAATGCCAAAGAAACCGGAGAATTCGTCTATAATGCGGCAACCTATCCCCTGCGTGGCGCGGTGAATTTGACCTCGACCGCCTGGGATAGCTCGGTGGATGAAATGGAAGAAGTCGAATTGAAACCGGCGCCGTCCCGATTGGTTCGCCCCAACCGCGTTGCCGCCTCGCCCATTCAGTTCGAGTGCAAGACGATCAATGTCCTTCATCTGCCGACCAACAATCCGAGCAATCCGAATACGATTGTGTTTGGCCAGGTCGTCGGCGTGCATATTGACGACGATTGCATGACCGATGGCATGGTTGATTATGACAAAGTCGAACACCTCAGCCGATTGGGGTATCTGGATTTTGCTACCATCGGCGCCCGGTTTCAGATGCCGCGTGTCTATGTGAAGAAAGAGCAGGACTGACATGATTGAATATGACGTCCTTAAGCGCGTTACCGGAGATCTCTACGATTGGTCCCTGAAGAAAATCCCCGAAGATACAAAGCTGCGACTGGCCGAGGCGCAGTCCCAGGAAACCGGGGAAAATGCGAAAAAAGTGCTGGATTTCATGATCCGCAGTTCCGAGTTGGCCGAGAAGCATAATCGCTTTTTGTGTTCGGACGCGGGTGTTCCGGTTTATTCGGTCAAAATCGGCAGCCAGGCCCGATTTGAAGGCGACATTAAATCCGCTTTTGTCGCCGGTTTCGATGATTTGGTTCAACGCATTGATCCGCCGCTTCTGAAGTTTGTCCAGAACCCCCTGACCAATGAACGCTCGTTTCAGGGCAAGGATATGCCGATCGTTTCTTGGGATATTGTGGATGGAGCCGATTACATCGATATCACCTGCTCGCCCAAGGCTTTGGGGTCCGGTCGCTGGGCGACGTTGGAGATTTTTGTTTACCCCGAATTGGCCGATATCGAAGAATACATCCTGAAAACAGTTGTCAAAGCCGGGTCGCAGCATTGCCCGCCGGTCATGATTGGTGTTGGAATTGGCGGGTCATTTGATCACGCGGCGAAGATGGCCAAAATGGCCACCCTGCGGCCCATCGGAACTGAAAACCCGGAACCCATTCTGGCGGATATGGAAATACGGCTGCTGAAGGCCATCAACAAGTTGGGCTTTGGCCCCATGGGTCAGGGTGGCGATACCACGGCATTGGGCATTCATATTGATTATTCGGCTGGGCACGGTTTTACGCCGGTTGCTGTCTGTTTCAATTGCTGGATCAACCGGCGGACCCGGGCGAAGATCTATAACTCCGGCAAGATTGAGCGGATCGAGTGATGGAAACCACATCCAGAAGCCATGACCTTTCGCTGCCGTTTCGCCAGGATGCGCTGGATGATCTGAACATCGGCGATCTGGTTTATCTGACGGGCGAGATTATCGTGACGGTCGGCCTTCCCACCCATAAACGCATCAAGGAATATCTGGATGCGGGAAAGCCTTTGCCCATGCATTTCGCGGATGGAATGCTGTGTCAGGTCGGCGCCTTTATTGAAGAGACGGAAACCGGAAAGACCTGCCGTTATATCAACCCATCGACCAGCACACGGTTTGAGCCGTTTTTGCCGACGATCATTCGGGAAAGTGGCGTCAAGGCCATTGGCGGCAAGGGCGGCGTTGGGCCAGAGACCGTGAAAGCCATGCGCGATTGCGGGTGCGTTTATCTGTCGTTCGTCGGTGGTGCCAGTGCCCTGACATCGGAAGCGGTGGAAGAGGTTCTGGACGTTGCCTGGGAAGATTTCATCCTTCAGTTCAGACTGACCCGATTGCGGGTGAACCGACTGGGCCCGCTGACAGTTGGCGTCGATGTGAAAGGCAATTCGCTTTACGTTGACTTGCAAAAACAGGCCGAGGCCAGATTTGACACTCTGATGGCCGAATTGAACGACGCGCGGCCTGCTGCCCCGCCCAAATCCTGAACCTACGTCAGCGCATCAACATTGTTGGCGATGTTCGAAGCCGCTTCCTGAAGGGGCCCAAGAAAATTATGCATGGCATCTGACCGGCGGACGGCTGACCGAAAATATGTCACCCCAAGCGTACCCAGCACCCGGTTATTCCCAAGGATCGGGACCGCCATTGTGTTGGATTTATCCACATCACCGCCGCGTGCCCGCTCGGCAAATCCCTGCTTTCTGATGACTTCCAAGCGACTGCGAAATACCGGCTCGGTCTCACCCGTTATTGGGGCTTTGTTCTTGTTCGCTTCAAAGATTGCATTGATCAGGATGTTCCGCTCGGCCTCAGGGCAAAACGCAACATAGGCGAGGCCAAGCGCATGGCGTTCCAGTGTTAGCCGCATGTTTACTGTCGCATGAAACGGCGAAATGGGGCTGTCGGGAATTGTCGAGAACCGCACCACGACACTTGTTTCGTCAAGAATGGCGATCGACGCGGGCCAGGTCACTTTCTTGGTGATGGCGATCGCATAGGCGCGCCCGGCCTCAACCACCAGGGGGTCGCTGTGAAATCCGGCACTCAGCGACATGACTTTTGAGGTCAGCGTATACCCTGAATGACGCTCATTCCGGCTAACGTACCCGCCTTGCTCTAGCGTTTGAAGCAGGCGAACAATCGTCGGTTTGGCAAGTTTTGTTCTATGGTGAAGGTCCACCACCGTTGAAACTTTGCTTTTGTTAAGCTCTTCAAGAACGTTCAGCACACGTTCTACAGATCGAACCGGCGCGTAGGCCATCACTTCCCCCTCAAGAACCACTCCTCAGCTGCCGAATCCTAACGTGGCGTTTCATTGTGTGGAATGTCGGCATTGCGTCGTTGCCGCAAACTGGGTCGGTCCGCAAGGTGGAACCACGTTTGATCTGCCTGGCCGTGTCGATAGAAGCGGTGTCTCGGGAATGAAAATCCGAAACCGGAATGGGCGCCCCTATTGGGTGGCTGGCTTGGGTCGATTCAACCAACAGACAATTGAAGCCGTCGTCATGTCCGCGAATGCGACGTGGCCCGGCAGTACTGAAAAGGGAGATACCAATATGCTGAAGAAACGATACATGGTCAGCTCACTCGCTGCGATAAGCCTGTGCAGCGGTGCGTTCGCGGGCGAGGCAGCATTGCCAGATACACTGTCCTGGACAGCTTATAATGTAGGAAGCTCAGGATACGCACAATCTGTCGCCATCGGCAAAGCCTTGCAGGATGAATACGGAACCACATTGCGGGTTGTACCTGCGAAAAATGACGTGTCGCGGGTGGTCCCCGTGATCAATGGCCAGATCGACTTTTCCGCCGCCGGTTCGGGTGTGTTTTATGCCGTTGAAGGTGTCCAGGGATGGGCAAAACCCGAACTTGGCCCCCAGCAATTGCAAATGGTGATGAGTGCGACAGGCCGTAACTGTCTTGCACTTGGCACGGCCGCAGACGCGAATATCAAGACCGCGGCTGATCTGAAAGGCAAGCGTCTGCCGTGGGTTGTCGGCTCGCCTGCTCTTCAAACCAACGTCACGGCCTTTCTGGCCTATGGCGGCCTGACATGGGACGATGTTGTAAAGGTCGAAGTCAGCGGCTTTGACGCAGCTTGGAAAGCGATCCTGAACGATCAGGCTGATGCAATGACATCGTTCACCACCGGCGGAGGTACCGAGGTTGATGCGTCCCCTCGTGGGTTGCATTGGTTGTCGACACCGCACAACGAAACGGAAAACTGGGAGCGTATGCAGGCCGTCGCCCCGCATATGGCGCAGCGTATCGCAACCGCTGGCACAAATATCTCGACTGACAATCCGCTGGAATGCGGTGGCTTTCCCTATCCTATCCTCGTGACCGCACCGGACCGCGATGCCGGGCTGGTTATGAACATGGCCAAGGGGATCACGGAACAGTTCGACAATTTCGTTGCCGCAGAACCATCCGCCGGTGGATGGGCAAGTGAGCGTCAGAACTTCCAGTGGGTACTGCCCTACCATGAAGGCGCTGTGGCGCATTGGAAGTCCGAGGGCCTATGGTCTGACGAAGACGAAGCGCACAACCAGTATCTTCTGAACCGTCAGTCGGTGATTGCCGAAGCATGGGCCGGAATGGAAGACACCAGTTCGGATGGTTTCCAGGAGCGCTGGATGCAAACCCGTGCTGCTGCGCTGACTGCCGCAGGCATGCTGACAGTTTGGGATAACTAATAGATGTCAACTGCGACGGATAAAAATGAAGAAGCGGCCTCTGGCCGCTTCCGCTCTCTCGGGGCGATGTGGATGTGGCCACTCAGGCTTGGAACATGCGTTGTTGTGTTTCTTGCCATCAACCAGGCGTTCAATCTGCACTTCTTCATTGGCCGTACATTGCTGGCGAACCAGTATATGTATATGCTTTTGCTGATTATTATTCCGTCGGTGTTTATCCTGCTTCCGATCAGCGGAGGGGCGGCAAAAACCAAGGTTCCGATTTATGATCTGGCCTTTGCGGGCGCAACCGCAGCCGTGCTTTGCTGGTTCATCGCAAATTCCCTGACAATGATGCAAAACGGCTGGGAACTGGCCGCACCGGCCCGTGCCACCTATATCTCGATGGTGCTTTGGGTCCTGATATTCGAGGCTTCGAGGCGCGCCGGAGGTATGGCGCTTGCCGTTATTGTCGGCGTGGTCTCGCTCTATCCTTTGTTTGCCGATCTGATGCCCGGACCGATCCGGGGCTTTTCCTATCCGGTCGGGGTTGCCGCCGGTTACCATGCCATGAGCAACGAAAGCATCGTGGGCATCCCGATGCGGGCATTCGCCAATCTGGTCATCGGATTTCTGATTTTCGGGGCTGCGTTGCAGCATACCGGCGCAGGGTCGTTCTTTATCAACCTTGCATTTGCCCTTCTCGGTCACATCCGGGGTGGCCCGGCGAAGGTGGCGATTGTTGCCAGCGGGCTTATGGGATCGATGAGCGGTTCGGTCGTGACCAATGTGATGACCACCGGGGTCATGACAATTCCGGCTATGCGCCGCATCAAACTGTCGGCGCCATTTGCAGCGGGCGTGGAAGCCTGTGCCTCGACCGGCGGCGTCCTGATGCCTCCGGTCATGGGGGCCACAGCCTTCATCATGGCGAATTTCCTGGAAGTTTCCTATGCCAGCGTCGCCCTTGCCGCGATCATCCCGTCATTCCTGTATTTCTTTGGCCTGTTCGTTCAGATCGACGCCCGCGCGGCGCGCGAGAACATCAAAGGCCTGGAAGAAGCCGAACTGCCGTCCCTGCGCCAGACGCTCAAAGACGGCTGGTTCTATATCTTCGCCTTCGCTTTGTTGGTGTATCTTCTGCTGTTCCTGCGGCGCGAGATGCTGGCGCCCTTCTATGCCACTCCAGTGCTATTGATCATCAATCAGCTGTTCTCTAAAAGTACCCGTTGGGGAAAGAAAGAGCTTCTGGCCTTCATCGACTCTCTGACCAAACTTTTCGCCGAGCTTGTGGGCGTTCTGGCCGGAATCGGGTTGATCGTTGGTGCGCTTTCAATGACCGGACTTGCCGGAACGCTTGTGAACGATCTGTTGTCGATCGCGGGCGGCTCGCCCATGGTGCTTTTGATTATCGGGGCCATGACAAGCTTTGTTCTTGGCATCGGCATGACCGTCACTGCCGCCTATATCTTCCTGGCCATCATTCTGGCACCTGCCCTTGTGGCAACCGGGATGAACGCCATGGCGGTGCATATGTTCATCTTCTATTGGGGGATGTTGTCTTTCATCACACCCCCCGTCGCACTGGGCGCCTTCGCTGCTGCGTCGGTCGCCAAAGCCCCACCCATGGCCACGGGGTTTGAGGCGATGCGGCTTGGAAGCGTGATCTATTTCATCCCGTTCTTCTTCGTTTTGGATCCGGCGCTGATTTTGGTCGGAACATTTGGCGAGATCATTGTGGCACTTGCCCTGGCGGTGATCGGCGTTCTTTGTTTTGCCAGCGCGATGCAGGGCTATCTGGTGGGCATCGGGCACTTGAAACTTCACGAACGCATGTTGCTGGTGGCTGGGGCAGTCATCATGCCCTTGCCCGGACACAGCGTGATCCCGCTTGATAAGATCCAGTTGCTGGGCATTTCGGCTTTGGCCATCGTTCCGGTCGCGGCAATCGCGCTAATGCGTCAACGACAGGCGGATTCTGCGGCTGTTGGTCAGGAATAGGTGATGTTGTCGATCGCTGAAGGACCGCGGACTGTTCTGGTGCCCGGTCCGTCGATCTTGCCTGACCGGGTTCGAAGCGCGATGCAGCGCCCATCAATTGATATCTATGCCGGTCCGTTGTTGGATGTGACGGCGCGGTGCGAGCGGGGCCTGGCACAAATATTCGGCACTTCGGCCCAAGTGTTCATCTATTCGGCCAACGGCCACGGTGTTTGGGACGCAGCGCTTAGCAACACCCTTTCGAGGGGAAGCAAAGTTCTGGTCCTGGAATCCGGTCGTTTTGCCATCGGTTGGGGCGAGATGGCCAAACCGATGGGAATAGACGTCGAAGTGCTTCGCGGCGATTGGCACCAAGCTGTGGATTTGTCTGCGCTTGGAACGCGACTTGCGCAGGACAAGTCGCATGACATCGACGCGATCCTTTGCACGCAGGTGGATACGGCATCAGGTGTTTGCAATGACATCGGTTCCATTCGAGAGGCAATTGACGCAATCGGGCATCCAACATTGTTGATTGTCGATGCTGTTGCCTCGCTGGGAACCATGCCCTTCGCGCTTGACGATTGGCGGGTCGACGTTGCGGTTTCCGCCTCGCAGAAGGGTCTTATGTGTCCGGCAGGGCTCGGCTTCGTGGCAGCGGGCCCACGTGCGTTGGAGGCCCACGAAACGGCCAATCTGCGAACGCGCTATTGGGATTGGTCTGCGCGTTCCACAGACAATCACTATCAAAAATACTGCGGCACCCCACCAGAGCAACTTTTGTTCGCCCTCGCAGAAGCCTTCGACATGATCGACGAGGAAGGCTTGCCCACAGTATTTGCCCGACACCGCGCACTTGGGCAGGCAACCCAGGCCGCCATATCATCATGGCAGGAACATGGGGCCAGGGCCAATATCTCCAATCCCGACCATCGGGCAAACCCCGTCTCTGTGTTCAACTTGCCTGACGGGTTGGCGGAAAAGATTATCACATTCTGCCGCGATCAATGTGGGGTGACGCTTGGCGGCGGCCTGGCGGATTGGGCTGGCCGCTCGGTCCGTGTGGGTCATATGGGCCATATCAATGCGCCGACCCTTCTGGGGGCAATCGCCTGCATTGATCTGGGCTTCAGGGTGTTCGGCCTTACTGCGCAGACCTCAGGCGTTGATGCTGCAGTCCGGTCATTGGAGCAATCCGAAAGTCGTACTCCATGACCTTAAACGCACCCTGCATCATATGTGTCGCGATCACCGGTTCCGGGCTGTGGAAATCTGATAACACGGCTGTCCCGGTCGAACGGCTCGCAGGCAAATGAAGCACACCGGATATTAAAGCTGTGAAGGGTCACGATCTCACAACAACGGTCGGATCGCATCGGCTGAAGAACCCGGTTATCGCTGCACCTGGCGAGCATTTGATCAAACCCGGTGGGGTCATGGCAGCAATTCATGCCGGGGCTGGTGCCGTTGTTGTTAAGTCCAACAATGAATCGAGCGCGGCAAAGGCACAATTGCGCGCGGCTGAATACGTGGCGTTGGACAGCAATTGGAACCGCATCGCATGGTCCCCAGACACAGATCCTTCCGCAACGCTGTTGACACGGTCCGGGCTGCATCCCTTGGATTTCGACGGCTGGCTGGACAATTGCGTTTCCCAGGATCGTGCGGCGCGCCTGAACGACTGTTTGCTGGTCCCGAGCCTTGTGCTTTCTCAGATTGATCCAGCAATCCGAATGGCGAAGCAGATCGAAGCCGCGGGTCTGCACGTTCTGGAGTTTAATATCGGCACGCCATATGCATCGGAATCCGCCAGATGCGCCGTCGCGACCGAGACTGCGGCCCACCGTGTCGGAATGCTGACAAAATGCATCTGCGACGCGGTGAATATCCCGGTCTGGGTGAAATTGACGGGGCAATCCCATGAGGTGCCAGAGCTTGCGGCGGCGGCCGTATCTGCCGGTGCGGAGGCCACTGTCATCGCGGGCCGACTTCTTGGAATGGTGCCCGATCTGGCAACACAGAAGCCTTTCATTGGCACATCCGGTGGAATTGGCGGCTATTGGAACCTTCCGCTGACATGCCATTGGCTGGCGCTTTCTCGTGCGAAGCTGGGCCCGGAGAAATCAATCGTCGGCCTAAACGGAGCTATCGGCGGCGCAGACGTCGCCCGCATGATGTTGGCCGGTGCCCATGCCGTTGGCCTATCCTCAGCAGTCATGATGCGCGGGTTTAGCGTTATTGAAGAGAGTATTGCGTCGCTCGCGGATTACTGCACCAGCCACGGAATGACTGCGGAAGAACTGATCGGCCGGGCCGCAGATGCACGAAAATCCTATGAACAGATGCCGGAGCTTAATGACCATTGGGCCGGGTTCGTTCCTGATGAAAGCAGCTAAAAAAGGGGGAGATGTTATGAGTGCCGAGGAAACTGAACCACCGATTAGCGATCGGGCAAGACGGTTGTTGCGCGGGGCAGTCGACCTTCACATCCATTCCGGTCCGTCGTTGCATCCCCGAAAGATCGACCATTTTGAAGCACTGAGGCAAGCCGATGCGGTCGGCATGAAGGCCATTCTGCTGAAGGACCACTATTATCCAACGATGCCAATCGCAACTATGCTGAATGACAACTGCAATATGGCAACGCAGGTGATTGGATCGATTGTTCTTAACCACCCGCTTGGCGGATTAAATCCAAGTGCTGTCGACTATGCCCTGAAACAGGGCGCACGAATTGTCTGGATGCCAACAGCGCACGCGGCAAATCATATCGAAATGACGTCCAAAAAGCTGAAGGGAAAATTTCCGAAAAACACCAAGAAAACCATCGAAAGCAGCGGCATGACCTTGGTTGATGGAAACAAAGTCGTGAAGGATGAGGTCAAACAAATCCTCGATCTGATTGCCGAGGCGGATGCGTGCGTCTCGGCAGGTCATCACCACATTGATGAGGCCTGGCCGTTCTATCGCGAGGCGAAAGCACGCGGCGTAAATCGAATGTTCCTGAACCATCCCACTTATGTGAATGCCGGAAATCTTGAGGATATTACCGGTCTCGTTGAGATGGGTGTTAAAATCGAACATTCGATCTGCATGTTCATCCCGTCCACATTCCACATGTTTGATAGCAATCACCTGATCGATTGTATCGCTGTCGCAGGTATCGACCATACGCTCTTTGGTTCCGACCTCGGTCAAACCGGGAATCCGACCCCGGTCGAAGGAATGGCCCGGATCATTGATGTGTTGCTTGATCTGGAGTTCAGCGAGGACGAAGTCGCCAGGATGACATCACGAAATGCAGAAGCGCTGATTGGCCCGATTGATTAGCGTTCTGGCGCCATTGGGCAAAACACGAATATCGCAGGACCTGCGAGTGGGTGGTTCGGTGAAGTCGTGCGATTGTGGACGCGGCAATTCAACAAGCGCCAAGGCCCTCGGCATGGGTGCGCACGGCCTTGGGTCATAGGGCCGAGCTGACTTCGCCCCAAGTTACCGCAAACGTGCTTCTGTTTCGGCATCAAAGAACATGACGCGTGCCGGATCAAATGCCACCCGCACCGCGGTCCCCGAGGCGACGGCGTCTTCGCCCTTGCTTTCAACCACCAATGCCTCTCCGGTTGGCGTCTTGAGGTACTCGTAAGCGACGCCGCCGAGTTGTTCGGTAATATCCACGGTGACCGACGAAGGTTCCGGGATCAGCGATGCTTCTTGCGGGCGAATTCCAACGATTACGCCGCTGCCATCCGGGGGCAAAGTCACAGTGGCCGGAATAACCTCACCCCCAAGTGCCGCAACTTTCACACCGCCGTCGCTTACCTCGCCTTTCAGGAAATTCATCGAAGGAGAGCCGATGAAACCCGCAACAAAGCGATTGTCGGGATCACGATACAGATCCATTGGCGCGCCGACCTGTTCGATCCGACCATCACGCAGAACAACGATCTTGTCGGCCAGCGTCATCGCCTCGACCTGATCGTGGGTGACATAGATCATCGTCGTCCCCAATTCCTTGTGCAGGCGCGCAATCTCTACGCGCATGTCCACGCGCAATTCCGCATCAAGGTTCGACAAGGGCTCGTCGAAAAGAAACACCTCGGGTCCGCGAACAATCGCGCGACCGATGGCCACCCGCTGACGCTGCCCGCCCGAAAGCGCAGCGGGCTTGCGGGACAGATATTCGTCGAGCTTAAGAACCTTGGATGCGGCGCTGACTTTTCGGTCGATTTCTTCTTTCGCATGGCCTGTCATCTTCAGACCAAAGCCCATGTTTTCCTGAACCGTCATATGCGGGTAAAGTGCATAGGTCTGAAACACCATCGCCACGCCACGCTCGGCAGGGTCAATGTGGGTCACTTCGCGCTGGCCAATGTTAATCTGCCCGTCCGAGGTTTCCTCCAGCCCCGCAATCATCCTGAGAAGTGTCGACTTCCCGCAGCCGGATGGACCGACAAAGACACAGAATTCTCCATCCTCGATTTCAAGATCGACCCCGTGGATGACCTGGACTGGCCCATACCGTTTGACGGTTTTGTTTAGCGTAACACCCGACATCTATCTCTCCCTCAATTATCCCGGAAAATGCCAGGACGTGGCATGATCACCGATCTCGCCAGCCATGGACACCAAGTCATCACGAAACGTCTTAAGCGTTTCAAGATCGTATCGCGCCGTCGACGTTGCCACCGAAAGCGCCCCGATTACCCGTCCGTTCGCCAGAAAAATCGGCGCCGCGATCGAAATAATTCCATCTTCGTGCTCTTCGCGGTCAAATGCGATTCCGTCGTTCCGGATATGTGGCAGCTCAGCCAATAGGCTGTCTGCGGAAACATGGGTCCGCGACGTGTATTGAAAGAATGACTGCTGGCGAACCACGATATCAAGTCGCTTCGGTGCGATAAACGCCAGCATCGCCTTGCCTACGCCCGTGCAATACGCCGGGGCCACTTTGCCAACCTGGGCCAAAGTCTCGAATCGATCCGAGGCTTTCAGCTTGTCGACAAAGACAACCTGTCCGTTGTCCAATTGAGCAAGATGCACACTTTCCCCGGCCGTTGCCGCCAACCGTTCGATGAAAGGGCGGGCGATCGGCGCAAGTGAGGCATGCTCCCAGGCGTTATGCGCCAGTCGGATGAGCCTGAGCCCAAGCGAATAGGTGCCGGTGTCGGTGTCGTGCACAAGCACAGATTGGTTCACCAGTGTCTGAAGAAGTCGATACAGCGTGGCCTTGGGATAGACTGAGTTCTCAAGGAGCTCGGTAAACTTCACGGGGCGCTCAAAAGCGGCGACCGAATCAAGTACTTCCAGCGCCTTTCCGACTGTCCCGTCAGCCTTCTCAATCGGCATGCCTGATGCGTTCACGCGCGGATTACCTCCCTTTTCTCGCCGCCTTTGGCACACGAGAGTCTTGACTTTCTTAGCGGATGGCGTCACCAATTTCAATATATGGTATTTAGTTCCAAATAATGGAAATCGCCATAAGTGAACCTAGGGAGGACACACATGTTTCGTACACTCAACTTGACAGTTGTCGCCGCCGCGGCGACCGCTCTGATGGCATCCACGGCACTTGCCCGCGATCTGGTCATCAACTTCAATGATCTGAATCCCGGGCCGAAAGAAGGCTTTGAGAACGCCTTAGAAAAATTCAAGGCCGAGAACCCTGACATAAACGTCATTGCAAACCTGAATGACCGGGAAGCGCACAAGACCGCGATCCGGAATTTCCTTACTGCCGATGCGCCGGATGTGACGGCATGGTATCCGGGAAATCGCATGGCACCATTTGTGGACGCTGGATTGTTCATGTCGGTCGACGACGTTTGGGAAGAAAACAATTTCAACGAAGAACTCGCGGCAATCAAAGCCACAATGTCGCGTGACGGCAAGATCTGGGGCGTGCCTTACTCGTACTACCAGTGGGGTATCTATTATCGGAAAGACGTCTTTGACATCCTGGGCTTAGAAGAATTCGATACCTGGGAAGATATGCTGGCCGGTTGCGCCAAGATGAAAGAAAACAACGTAACCCCGTTCACCATAGGTACCAGATATCTTTGGACTGCTGCGGGTGTGTTCGACCATCTGAATTTGCGGACCAACGGGTATGACGTGCACATGGCACTGACCGCAGGTGAGATTAAGTATACGGATCCGCGCATCGTCGCAACGATGGATCATTGGGAAACCTTGATCAGTGAGTGCGGCTTTATCGACAACCATGCCTCGATGAGCTGGCAGGATTCGGTTGCTCCGTTCGCAAATGGTGATGCAGCCATGGCAGTCCTAGGTAACTTTGCAGTCGATGCTTTCGTTAACGCGGGACTCACTGAGGACCAGATCGACTTCATGCCGTTTCCTGTCATCGATGAAAGCGTGCCCCGTGCTGAAGAAGGGCCTGCAAACGCCTTCTTCATTCCGACCAACGCCAAGAATGTCGAAGACGCCAAAAAATTCCTGGCCTTCGTAGCGCGTGCAGATGTGCAGACGGAATGGTCCGCCACGATCAATGAGCTTCCGATCAATGCGAAATCAGAAATTCCAGACAATAAGTTCGCGAAGGAAGGATTTGCTCTCTTGAATTCAGCCACCGGCATTGCCCAGTTCTACGACCGTGATGCGCCGGCAGAAATGGCCAAGGCTGGTATGGAAGGCTTCCAGAAGTTCATGCTGGATCCATCAACCAAGATGGAAGTCCTTGAGCGCCTGGATGAAGTCGCCGCCGAGGTTTACAAGTAAGTCGAGACCCAAGCGGGGCCCGCCAAATCGGTGGGCCCCGTTCATCATCCGGCCAGATCCTCAGTGACCGCAAGATTTCCCGACTGGTCGGAGAGGCAGCGCCCCCAGGATCGCGACGCCAAAGGCGGCGCAAAACCTTAAGCAACAGGGTGAAAGCGTCATGAGCGACACAACTGGACAACAAAACAGCTGGCTCTCTCGTCATAAGCTTTCCGTTGCGCCTTGGTTCTTTCTGGCACCTGCACTGTTCTTTTTCGCGATCTATGTCGTGATCCCGATATTCGAAAGCCTCGCCCTCAGCTTCTATGAATGGAACGGGCTTTACACCGCAGACGGCGAATCCACTGCTGTTTGGGTTGGTTTCGGCAACTATATCAAACTATGGGACGATCCGAATTTCTGGATGTCGCTTAAGAACAACATCGCATGGCTGATACTTTACATGCTTGCGGTACCTGTCGGGCTGTTCATTGCTTTGTTCCTCAATCAGACCGTGCCCGGCATGCGGTTCTACAAGTCGATGTTCTTCTTCCCGTTTGTCATCAGCCAGGTCGTTGTCGGCCTGATCTTCGGCTGGTTCTACAATCCCGATTTCGGCGTTGTCGGATCGATCTGGAAGGCCATTTATTGCGAAGAAACCACCAACATCCTTGGCAATGTCACTTTCAACTGCACGCGCCCCGCGCCCGATATCCTGTCCAGTCCGGAGTGGGCTACGTACGGGATCATCTTTGCGGGGCTTTGGCCGCAGGTCGCCTATTGCATGATCCTATATCTTACGGGCCTCAACAATGTCGCGGCTGATCAGATCGAAGCGGCACGTCTGGACGGCGCCAAGGGCTGGAAGATGCTTTGGTACGTCGTACTGCCACAGCTTCGTCCAGCCACCTTCATCGCCGTGGTTGTAACCGTGATCGGTGCCCTTCGAAGTTTTGATATGATCGCCATCATGACCCAGGGTGGGCCCTTCGGATCGACCAACGTGCTGGCACATTACATGTACGAGGTCGCAATCTCTGAATACGGCGAACGCTATGGCTATGGTTCCGCGGTGGCGACCGTTCTGTTCATGATCATGCTGATCTACATCAGTTACTTCTTGTGGCGGATGTATCAGGACGAGAAAGGGAGCCGATAAGATGTTTCCACGCCCCATTGAAAAATCCGGCCCGGTCACCCGCACAACCTACCAGGCCTTCCTGCCGGTGGCACTATTCATCTGGCTGTTGCCGCTTCTGGCCATCTTCGTCACCTCGATCAGGGGGGCGGCTGACATCAATTCGGGCAATATCTTTGGCTGGCCAAGCGAGTTTGCCCTGATCGACAACTATGCCGCCGTCTTCACCCAATCAGCGGCGGCGCAGTACATGCTGAATTCGGTTCTGATCACGGTGCCGTCGGTGATCATCTCGGTCGCTCTCGCCTGTCTTGCGGGCTATGCGCTGGCGATTTATCGGTTCCGGGTTGCCGTACCGCTGTTCTTTCTGTTCGTCGCTGGCAATTTCATCCCGTTTCAGATCCTTATGGTGCCTGTCCGGGACATGAGCGTTCAGACCGGCCTCTATGACACAATCGCTGGGCAGTTCCTGTTCCACGCCGCTTTCCAGACCGGGTTTTGCACGCTGTTCATGCGAAATTTCATCAAGGCTCTGCCTTTCGATCTGATTGAAAGCGCGCGGATCGAAGGTGTCGCGGAATGGCGTATCTTTTGGTTCGTAGTCCTGCCGCTGGTGCGTCCGGCCATTGCGGCCCTGGCGGTTCTGATCTTCACTTTTGTCTGGAATGACTTCTTCTGGGCCAACGTGCTGACACAAGGCGAAAGCGCCAAACCGATTACGGCGGGCGTCCGCTCGCTCAACGGTCAGTTCGTGAACAACTGGCATCTCGTCTCGGCGGCATCGCTGATGGCGGCGTTGCCGCCGGTTGCGATGTTCTTCCTGATGCAAAAGCACTTTATCGCAGGACTAACGCTGGGTGCCGTGAAATGATCCAATGCTGGCGGCTGGATGACAGTCGTCAGAGCCTTGTTCTGGGATGCACCCGCGACCGACTTGCCGAGGTGATCTATTGGGGCGCACGGCTGCCTGACGACGAGGACCTGACGACAATTTACGAATCCCACACCCTCGATGTGACGGGTGGGATGCTTGATGCCAATCCCGAGCTGTCAATCTGCCCAGAGGCGACGCGCACCTTCCCCGGCCAACCCGGACTGATCCTGCGCGACAGCGACGGCACCCCCTATTTGCCAAAGTTTTGCCTGGAAAACGTCGAGGCTGGCCAGGACCGGCTGACACTAAGCTACAGCGATCAGGAGGGGCGGCTTACCTATCAGGCCTACTTTACCATCGATCCAACAACACATCTGATCGAGGCTTGGGCCGAACTGAAAGCCGCGCGTCCCGTCCACCTCCATTGGCTTGCAGCCCCGGTCTTTCCCGGCCCTCAGCTTTCTGACGAGATGATTGACGTCGCCGGGCGTTGGTGCGGCGAGTTTCAGTTCAATCGCACGCCTTGGTCCGCAGGTATTCGGTATCGCGAGAACCGAACCGGGCGCACCGGACATGAACATTTTCCCGGCCTCATCATTCCCTGCCGTGGCGCAACCAACGCGCGGGGCGAGGCATACGCCTTTCATTACGGTTGGTCCGGTGGGCACCGAATGGTCGCCGAAGAACTTCCCGACGGCCGCCGCCAGATCCAGTTCGGCCATGCCGCCCGGGTTGAAGGCAAACCCAAGACGCACTTCCAGACCGGCAAACTCTATGCGGTCTATTCCGATGACGGGCTGAACGGATGCTCTGTTTCATTTCAGCGCCACTTGCGGGACCGCATCGTCCGTTTCCCCAACCCGTCACGCCCCCGCCCTGTCCACTACAACTGCTGGGAGGCCGTCTATTTCCGCCACAACATCGACGACCTGAAAGACATCGCAAACCGCGCTGCCGATCTTGGGGCCGAGCGTTTCGTGCTTGATGACGGCTGGTTCGGGCAGCGCGACGATGACACCTCGGCCCTTGCCGATTGGGAAGTCGACGCGCGGAAGTATCCTGATGGCCTCGACCCATTGATCGCGCATATCCACGCGTTGGGCATGACGTTCGGCCTTTGGTTCGAACCTGAAATGATCAATCCGAATTCAGACACTTTTCGCGCCCATCCCGATTGGGCACTTGGGGCCGAAGACCAGATTCCAGGGCGCCAGCAGCGCGCCGTCGACATGGCCAACCCAGACGTCCGCGACCACCTTTTCAGCCGCATCAGCAGTATCCTGTCGTCCCATGCAATCGAATACATCAAATGGGATCACAACCGGGTCTTGCCCATGCCAGACGCAGACCAGACACGCGGCACCTATGCGCTTCTTGACCGCCTGCGCGCCGCACACCCCAAGGTCGAAATCGAAAGCTGCGCCTCGGGCGGAGGACGGATTGATTTTGGCATTCTGTCGCGGACGCATCGGGTCTGGCTCTCAGATTCCAACGACGCGCTGGAGCGGCTGCGCATTCAGCATAATTCCTCGGTCTTCCTGCCGATGGCTGTAACAGGCAGCCATGTCGGCCCGCGCGTCTGCCATACCTCGGGGCGGATACTTGATATCCGTTTCCGCGCATGGGTCGCTGCACAACGCCACATGGGCTTTGAAATGGACCCCCGAGAATTGACGGATGATGAAGCCGACGTATTGCGGCAGGTCACAGGCTGGTGGAAGGCCAACCGCAACTGGTTGATGACGGCGGACATCCTGCGCCTTGACAGCCCCGACCCCAGCGTAATCGCGGAACAGCATCTGGCCGCAGACGGATCGCGTTTTGTCGTCTTTGCCGGGAAGGCCGGGACAAGCGCCCAGATTGCCCCGCGCCCGCTTCGACTGACAAGAGTTTCGCCAGACGTGATGTACGAAATCGAGCTTAAGAACCGCGAGGATGTCGACCACTTGTCGCGTGGCACGCCCGCGCTGAAATATGGCTCAATCCGCGTGAGTGGCGCGTACCTCATGACACAGGGTTTGGTTCTTCCTTGGAGTTTCCCCGAAAGAATGTGGGTCATCGAGGGAAAGCGCCTGTGAAACGGACGTTGGGCACGTGCTATTACCCGGAACACTGGTCACGCGGGGTCTGGGAAGACGACGCGCGCCGTATGGCGGACCTTGGCCTGACCTGGGTCCGGATCGGTGAATTTGCCTGGAAACGATTGGAACCTGTAAGTGGGGACCTGCAGTTTGACTGGTTGGATGACGCGATAGGCGTTCTGAAAGACGCGGGCCTAAAAGTGGTGCTGGGGACGCCGACCGCAACCCCGCCGCGATGGATGATCGACAAGTTGCCCGACATGTTGGGCGTGGACGCCGACGGACACCCGCGAAAATTCGGTTCGCGGAGGCATTATTGCTTCAGCCACGAAGGCTACAAATCAGAATGCGCGCGGATCGTCACTGCGTTGGCGGAACGCTACGGGGCCAGTGTCGATGCCTGGCAAACCGATAACGAATATGGGTGCCACAACACGACGCTATCCTATTCCGAAGCCGCAAAAACGGCCTTTAGGGTTTGGCTTTCGCGGCGTTACAACGGGATTGAGGCTTTGAACGCGGCCTGGGGCAATGTCTTCTGGTCGATGGAATATGACGACTTTGATCAGATTGATCTTCCCATTCAGACAGTGACCGAACCCAACCCGGCGCACTCAATGGCGTTCCGGCAATTCAGCTCCGATCAACTCGTGGCATTCAACGCTCTGCAAGTCGAAATCATCCGCACGCATTCAGAGGCACCAATCAGTCACAACTACATGGGCAGGATCACGGACTTCGATCACTATGACGTCGGATCCGACCTCGATATCGCCAGTTGGGACAGCTATCCCCTTGGGTTCCTTGAAGATCGTGTGGGCGCAGACGATGCTCGGAAAGTCGCTTACGCCCGGCAAGGCGACCCTGATTTTCAGGCCTTCCACCATGACCTGTTCCGCACTGTCGGAAATGGTCGGCTTTGGATCATGGAACAGCAACCTGGCCCGGTGAACTGGGCGCCCTGGAACCCGGAACCGCTTGCCGGCATGGTGCGGCTTTGGTCATGGGAAGCCTTCGCCCATGGCGCAGAAGCGGTGAATTATTTCCGCTGGCGGCAGGCCCCGATGGCGCAGGAACAAATGCACGCCGGACTGTTACGCCCAGACAGCAAGGAAGCACCCGCCTTTTCCGAAGTCTCCAAGGTCGCACGCGAAATCGCAGCTTCGCCCGAAATCGAACTTGCAAAAGCCCCGGTCGCGCTGGTCTATGATTATGCCTCTGAATGGGGATGGCAAATCCAGCCTCATGGAGAGACGCTTTCTTACTTCCAGTTGGTGTTCGAGGCCTATCGGGCGCTCCGCAAACTTGGGTTTTCAATCGACATCATTTCGCCATCGGCGACGGCACTCGAAGAGTACAAACTGATCCTCGCGCCCGGGCTTCTGACCCCCGATCCTGCCTTCAAGGCCGCGCTGGTACAATGCGACGCCGAAGTCATCGTGGGGCCCCGGTTCGGGGCACGCACAGCTGACATGAGCACGCCTGTGCCGCTGCCTCCGGCAATTCCCGATTTCGACGTGACGGTTGAACGGGTCGAAAGCCTTCGGCCGGGATTGGAACTACCGCTGGAAGGTGGCGGGATGGTTTGTGGCTTTCGCGAAGTCCTTGAGGGCGATGCAGATGTCACGCTTCGCCTGACAGACGGATCACCTGTGCTGATGGCGTCGGAAGGTTTCGCCTATCTGGGCGGCTGGCTTGATGAGGTTGGTCTGCGACGTGTTATCAAAGCGGCAGCAACGCGTGCCGGCCAGTCTGTTGAAGCAATGCCTGAAGGCGTGCGGTGCCGTGATACGTCGTCCGAACGAATTTACTTCAACTATGGATGCAAGGTGGCGGAAATTCATGGGCAGCAATTGCCCCCGGCGGGCGTGCTTCGTGAGGCCAGAAACCCATGACGCACCCCGTTCGGAAGATACGCGGTTCTCCAAGCCAGCAACGCCCACCCGCGCCGGAAGCCACAATCCCAATGGACCAAAAGCCGACCACGCGCTGAATAGCGAGACGGACCAACCCACCCAGATCAAAACCGCGCTACGAACGACTTGGCGCAAATCACAGCTTGGCGCTGTCTTTCAACTGCGCATCCAGCCGCGCCTGATACGCTTTGGCGGTTGCGTCATCGACCCGCGCACTCGCGCCGTAATAGATGAACCCCAATGCGCGACGTGACCGGGTCGGCGACCTGTTGGCCCCTGCCCAATGGATCGTTCTGGCGTCATGCATCAGAAACGTGCCTGGGCCGCCCGGAAATGCCACTGTGTTCGTCTTGTCCTGGTCGGTTCCAAAATCAGTAATGCCTTGTGAAAAGCCGAGTGTCCCGGTCCGACCGTGGGGCCGAAAGGCCGCGGACTTGTGCGATCCGCGCACATAGTGGATGCAGCCGTTTTCCGCGTCCACATTCTCAAGCGCCAGCCAGCCGGTCACCGCGTTGCATGGGGAGAGGTGAAAATAATACCCGTCCTGATGCGGCGGGGTGGCCTGCCCGACGCCTGCCGGTTTATTGAAATACTGCATGTTGGCGGGCACCACGTCTTCCTGCAGTACCGCCTCGGCAATCCGGCGAACGGGGCCATCCAGCATGAGGTCGTTGAAATACGCGTCATGTTCGAACATGCGCTGCAGCTGCTTCAGCGTGCTTTTGTCAGACGTGTCCTCATAATAAACCTGTGTGTCGGGCATCCGGGGCACGACGTCGCGGATGAAGCGCGCAATCTCGGCGTTCAATGTGTCGATTTCGTCGGAAGAATACAGCGGCTTGATCGCGACATACCCGTCGCGATTGAAATCATCGCGCATTTTCTGCGGGTCCAATGAGGTGGTCATCTCGTTTCCCTGTTCCTTGGCAAAGCTGCGACCACCCTATGCGCCAAGGCAGGAGAACGGGAATTGACGAAACTGAGCGAGAATTAGGTAATCCGATTGAAATTGCCTCCTGATGTCTCAAAGTGATATGGATTCCGACATGATCCAGGTGAGTGATATCCTGCGACAAGAGACTGGTCGATTTGACCATCGCTTCAAGGTTGGACCGGCGCAGTGGGCATTTTGGGATTTGCTTTGGCTGCACGAGGGGCATTTGTCGCTGAAATTGACGGGCGAAGGGCAACGGCTGGACATTACCGCGCCCGGTGGCGTTCTGATCCCGCCCGGCACGCCCTTTCGCGGCACAGCGGTCAACGGGGCGGCAAGTGCGTCGATCGCACATTTCACTAGCCCAGAGATGGGCGACAACGTCCTGCAAGTGCCCGTGCGTGACCGGATGCACGCCATGGCATTGATCCAACTGTCGCTGGACTATGCGCTGCGCGGTGAACCGATGGAACGGCGTATCCGGCTGCTGATGGCGATCCTCGATTGCTTTGCCACGCCCGCCGCCGACGCCGAAACGCGCGTGACCCGACTGGACCGGACCTGGCGCGAAGCGACCGCGAAATTGGCCGAGGTGCGCGGCGTGGCAGACGTAGCGGCGTTTGCAGGGCTGGCGGAGAGTTCATTTCGGGCGGCGCACCGTGCGCAACTCGGCGGTTCTGCTGGCAAGCACTTGCGGAATTTGCGGCTGGCGCAGGCTGAAAAATATCTTGCGACCACCGGGTTTGGGTTGGCCGAGATCGCATCGCGCGTCGGCTACGCACATGCTGAAACATTGGCGGCGGCGTTCAAGCGGTCACGGGGCCGAACGCCGGGCGACTATCGGCGATGGTGCAAACGTTTCGCATGAGCGGGTTATTCCCAGCCCTCAACAAAACCGCGATCCCCTGCGATGATCCCAAGATCGGATCGCAAGGTATCACACTGTGAAATGAACACCTCAAGGCGAGTTTTCATGGCGGTGAATTCATCGGGCAACGCAGGCTGACCCGGGTTGAGGAGGTTGCGAAGCTCGTTCGGGTCATCGCACAGATCATAGGCCTCGTCCCCATTGTCGGGATCACGGATATAGGCGCGTTCGCGCGTCCGGATCGCGTGGGTCAGGCTGGCGTGGCGACCGGATTTCGGCATCCCACTGGGCCAACTGGTGCCGATAAAACCGTGATAGTCGCCGATCTGGGCGAAGATTTCGTCGCGCAATGGGGTTTCGTGACCTGACCGGACCCAAGCAAGAATGTCCCGCCCCTGGTTTTCTGGCGGGACAACTCCGGCGATGTTCAGAAGCGTTGGGAACAGATCAACCGTGCTGACCAATCCTTCGATCCGCTGCGCTTCCGGTTCCTCTGCATCCTTGGGCGGCACAATGATCAGCGGGACATGCAGCAGGCAGTCATAAAGCGATTCCGATTTGTTGAACAAACCCTTTTCGCCCGTGTAGTCGCCATGGTCCGAGCCGATGATGATCCATGTATTCTCAAGCATCCCGCGCGCCTCCAAAGCTGCGTGCAGGCGGGCCATTTCGTCGTCAATGTAGCGGATCATACCGTAATAGATCGCCAGCACGCGGCGGAAATCATCCTCGGTCGCGGCATCGGTGCCAACCTCGGCACGTGCTTTGGCATGCCACGCTGGCAGGTCGGCAAGATCGCCCGCTTCTGGCAGGGTCAGCGCCGCGGGTTCGAACATCGTGTCGTAGGGTCGTGGCACGAAATACGGCGGGTGCGGATCGTCGTAGCATATATGCATAAAGAATGGGCGGCCGCTGGCCTGCACCTGATCGACCATTCGGATCGCGCGGTCTGTCAACAGGGCCGAGTTCCCTTTGCATGCGTCGCAGTCGATCACGCCGCTGGACCAGGCGACGCCCTTGCGCCCGGATCGAATGTGATCGAGCCAGGAATTGAACAATGGCCCGCGTTCATGCATCGGCGTCTGTTCGTGCCAGCCACGCGACAGGTTGCGCTCGGGCTCATAATGGCCAGCGGCGCAGGTGTAGTAGCCTGCGCGCTGAAGCAGCTCGGCCAGTTGCGGCGCATTGAACGGCGCGCGATTCTGGTGGCAGGTGACGCCGTGAACCTGAGGAAACAACCCGGTGTGGGCCGACGTGCGCGACGGCGTACAGATCGGCGCGGCGGCATAGGCATCCTCGAACACCCAGCCCCTCTCGGCCAGCCGGTCACAATGGGGCATCGAGATTTCCGAGTTGCCCATGAACGACATGGCCGAGGCTTTGGCCTGATCGAACATCACATAAAGGATGCTCGGAGGCTGACTCATCCGCCGTAGCCGTTATCGTCCAGCCAGGCATTCAGCGCGGGCAGCGCGTCGGGATTCGGAGCGCGAAATGGCGCGCGACAGGGGCCGACCGGGATGCCCATGCGGTTCATCGCGTGTTTCAGACCTGGCATCACGCCGGTTTGCAACAGGATCGCAATCAGCGCGTTGGCTTTGGCTTGCAGGTTGCGCGCCTGATCAATGTCACCCGCATTCAAAGCAGTTTCGATCCCAAGATAGACGTCGCCAATCAGGTTGTATGTCGAACCGATCCCGCCGTCTGACCCCATCGCTGCGGCGCCTAGAAACATCTCGTCCGTGCCGAAATAGAATTTCTTGTCAGGTGCGCGGGTTCGCAGTTGTTGGAACTGGAAAAGATCCTGCGCGGTGAACTTGGCCCCGATGATGCGCGGGTCGGCCATCAGCTTCAGCAGGCTTTGGGTGGACAGATCAGTGCCCGACAGCGCCGGGATGTTGTAGATGATCACCGGCAGCCCGGCGGCATCGGCAATTGCCTGATAATAAGCATGAATATCGTCTGACCCGTGCTTGTAGTAATACGGCGGAACGGCGGAAACCGCATCATAGCCCAGCGATTTGGCAGTTGCGGCCAACGCCTCGGCATCGCCTGTCGCTGCGGCGCCGACATGGGCGATCAGCGTGCATTTCCCGCAGGCGTATTCGGCAAGCGCTGTCAGATGTTCGACACGTTCTTCACGGCTTTGCAGAATGCTCTCACCCGTTGATCCACCTGCATAGAGGCCGTGAACACCTTTGGACAAAATATAGTCGACCAGCGGGGGAATGCCTTCGGGACTGATGCTGCCATCGTCTTTGAAAGGCGTCAGAAGGGCTGCGAAAATTGATCCTGAAACTTTCATCCCCGGCCTTTCCAATGTCACCCACGGTGGGCGCAATGACCTCACCTGCACGATCTCGATTGGTATGCGTGATATTCGCTTTGGTCAACCAAAAACAAAAAAGTGGACACCAAAAGGGAATCATGGTTTGCTTTGGGCAACTGGGAGGGGTCAATGGCAACAGAACATTCAGCCTCAAGCATTGCGCGCGCTCTGGCGGCCGACATCCATTCGGGCCGCTATCAGCCGTCTGACATGCTGCCGAGTGAACGCGGTCTTTGTGATGCCTTCTCGGTTGGCCGCAACGTCGTGCGCGAGGCGATCACGATCCTGCACGGCATGGGGCTGGTCGATCATTCCAAGGGCAAACGTCCGCGCGTCGTCTCTCCTACACTCTCCAAGGTGATGGAGGGGGTCGGCACCGCCGCACAGTTCTTCTTTTCGGGCAGCGAAGGTCTAGCCCATCTGGAACAGGCGCGTCTGTTTCTGGAAACCAGCCTGCTGCGTTATGCCACCGAACACGCCACCAACGCGCAGATCGGCAAGCTGGTCGAGGCGATCGAAACCTGCGAAGCCAACCTGACCGAGATCGAGGGGTTTCGCGACGCAGACGTGCAATTCCACCGGGTGCTGGCCGAAATCCCCGGCAACCCGATCTTCGTCGCCCTCCACGACACTTTCGTCGAGCGCCTGATGAAGAACCGCGCATTGCTGCCGGACTTCGAAAAACGCAATGCGCTGAGCAACCAGGAACACCGCGAGATTGTCGCCGCGATACTCGATCGGGATTCTGACCGCGCGGTTGATATTCTCACCGGGCATTTGACCCGCAACTTCGGCACCTATTTCCGCTTGGCGATGGAATCCGGTGCTGCAACACAACAAAACCACCTCAACAAAAGGGAGTCTTCCTAATGAACAAGATACTCGGGCTAACCGCCGCGTCCGCGATGGCCTTGATGGCCTCGACCGCGTTTGCGGAACGCGAAAATCAGCTGTCCGACGAACGCGTCCGCGCCGCGATTGCCTATGCCATCGACATGGACACGATTGTCGAGACCTTGTTCGAGGGCAAAGCGATCGTCGCAGACTCGATGATCCCGAACGGCCCCTACAAGGCTGACGGGCTGGAGCGGTATGCATATGATCCGGACAAGGCGCGCGCCCTTCTGGAAGAGGCGGGTTGGGATGACAGCCAGGTTCTGGACGTGGTCTATTACTACGGTGACCAACTGACCGCTGACCTGATGGTCGCATTGCAGGCGCAATTGGCGGATGTCGGCGTTCAAATGACCTATCGCAAGCTGGAAGGCGACGTCGGCGGGCAATTGAATGCGCTGCCCGAAGATGGATCAGACACCAGCGCAGTGACCTGGGATATCGCCTATGGCGCCAAGGCCGCTTTGGCGTTGCAGGAATATTACAATGGCTACCAGTCGGGCAAAAACTCCTATACGCCCGGTGACCCGGCACGCGACGCGCTGATCGACGCAATCAACGGAACGGTTGATGTGGGCGCACAGCAGGAGGCATTCAAGGCCTTTACCGAGTTTGAAAACTCGGCCCTGTCGGACATCGCGCTCTATTATCAACAGTTGTTCATCTATGAAAGCAACCGGCTGGATCGCAACGGCGGGCAGTACGGAAATGACCAGTTCGTCTATGACTGGGGCATCACCAACTGGACCGTAGAGCCGGACGAAAACGGCAAATCTGTGATGTATACCAACACCGCGCCAAGCACGTTTTTTGACCATCCGTGGCTGAATCCGGGCATCTACATCTTCTCGAAAGCCGGGCTGGATCGCCTGATGACAGCGGATGGCGCGCTGGCCCCGACCGAGGGGCAGCTGGCCGAAAGTGTCGATGTGGCCGAGGATGGCATGTCGGTGACCTTCGATCTGAAAGACGGCATCACGTGGCACGACGGCACGGCGTTGACGGCAGACGATGTCGTGTGGTCCATCGAAACCGCCAAAACGGTTCCGGGGATCAACGCGGTATTTTCCAGCACCTTCGATGCGATTTCGGACATGAGTGTCGATGGCGACAAGATCACCATCAGCTTTGGCACGCTTGACCCGAACATGCTGTTGACTTTCAGCCAGTTCGCCCCGCTTCCCAAGCACCTGCTTGAAGGCGTGAACCCGGCAGAATTCCAGCAGCATCCGTTCTGGCAGAACCCGGTGGGATCCGGCCCGTTCCGGATCGAAGAAGTGCAGATGAACGACTTCGTGCGCTTCGTTCCGTTCGAAAACTACCACGGCGGTGTCGCCAAGATCGAAGAGATTGTGGCCTTCCCCAGTGGCGAAAACGACGGCAACGTCATCCAAAATGCCGAAGCTGGCCGTCTGGATTACGGCTTCACCAAATCGGTCGGCGATGTGCAGGCGCTGGAAGCGATGGACCACATGAACGTGATCCCCGCCGATATCCCCTACACCCGGTCGCTGCGGATCAACAAATTCGCGAAGATCGCGGAATAATCCTCCCTAAGAAATCGGTGCGGGCCTTCGGGGCCGCACCATCCGGCAATCACTTGCCCAAGGAACCCCCGACATGCTGACCTTCGTTATCCGCCGCCTTCTGGTCACGATACCGATGCTGCTTGTAATCAGCTTTCTGGTCTATCTGGGGCTGGAACTGACCCCCGGCGACGCCGTGTCGCACATGATCGACCCCGAAACCGCCAGCCGGATGACCGACGAACAGTTCGAGGAACTGCGAGAGGCGCTGGGACTGAACAAAACCTTTATCGAGCGTTATCTTTTTTGGCTGGGCAACGTGGTGCAGGGCGACTTTGGGCACTCGCTTTCCGGAGGGGTTGCAATTTCGACCATCGTTCTGGACCGGCTGCCAGCAACGTTGGAATTGTCGGTATTTGCACTGGTATTCTCGACATTATTCGGCTGCATCCTTGGCACGATCAGTGCTTTGCGGCGTGGGTCACTCGCCGACAGTTCCCTCACCGTGTTCGGCATGATCGGCGTGTCGATTCCTGAATTTTTCTTTGGCCTCGTCTCGATCCTGATTTTCGCTTTGCACTTCGACTGGCTGCCCGTTGGCGGCCGGTTGCTGCCCAGCTATGACAGCTATTTCGACCACCTGCCCAACATCATTTTGCCCGGACTGGTCCTGTCGATGATGATGACGGCGGGCGTGATGCGCTATTCCCGCTCGGCGATGCTCGACAGCCTCAGCCGCGAGTTCATCCGCACTGCCCGATCCAAAGGTCTGCCGGAATGGCGGATCAATCTGATCCACGGATTCCGAGTGGCGTTGACGCCTGTTGTTGTACTGATCGGGTTTCGTCTGCCGACTTTGATCGGTGGGTCCGTGATCATTGAAGAGGTCTTCCAATGGCCCGGCATCGGCAGTGAATTCATCGAAGCGGTGCGCGGCGCAGACTATCCGCTGGTCATGCTAATCGCCCTTCTGTCGGTCTTTGCCGTGCTCATGGCCAGTCTGATTGTCGACGTTCTGACCGCGCTGATCGACCCGCGCGTGCGGCTAAGCTGAGGGGGGATCGGGCATGGCAAACGCAGCACTGAACCGCAAATTCGACCGCATCCGGGCGCGCGAGGAAGCCGGCCAGAACACCACCCGCAGCGGCGGGCGGGCGATGCGCAAGCTGCTTAGCAATCCGTTGGCTGTGGCAGGGCTGGTGATCTTCACGATCATCCTGCTGGCCTCGATCTTTGCGCCTTTGCTGACGCCGCATGATCCACAGAAAATCGACCTGCGCGCCATGCTGCAGTCACCCTCGGCAGAGCATTGGTTCGGCACGGATCGCACCGGGCGCGATGTGTTTGCGCGTATCCTATACGGCGGGCGGGTGTCGATCCTGGTCGGGCTGGGCAGCGCATTGATCGCCGCCGTCATCGGCGTCGGCATCGGGGCCTACACCGGCTATCGCGGCGGCTGGGTGGATGCGGTGGCCATGCGTGTTTCCGAGGTCTTCATGTCTTTCCCGCAGATCATTCTGGTTCTGCTGCTGGTCGCGATTGTCGGGCAAAGCCTGCTGAACCTGATCGTGATATTCGTTCTGACAGGCTGGGGCGGGATGTACCGGATGTCACGCGCCCGGATGCTAAGCTTGCGCGAAGAAGAATACGTTCAGGCCCTGCAAAGCTTCGGCATCCCGACCCTGAAAATCTGCTACAAACACATCCTTCCCAATGCCATGGGGCCGATCATGGTCAACATCACGCTGACAACCGCGATGTTCATCCTGGCTGAGGCGGGCCTCAGCTTCCTCGGCCTTGGCGTGCCGTTGTCGATCCCGACATGGGGCAACATCCTGAACGTCGCGAAGGACATCCGGGTGCTGGAAAACAACTGGTGGATGTGGCTTCCGGTCGGCACCGTAATTTCATTGTTCGTGCTGAGTGTGAATTTCATCGGGGATGGGTTGCGCGATTCCACCGATCCGACATTGCAAGGGTGACGGGATGAGCGATTTGGCCCTCAGCGTTGATGATCTACAGACGTTTTTCTACACCAATCGGCGCTGCAACAAGGCGGTGAACGGCGTTTCGTTCGAGATCCGCAAAGGCAAGACACTGGGCATCGTCGGCGAAAGCGGCTGCGGAAAATCGGCGATGGCCTCAAGCATCATGCAACTGCTGACGCGCCTGTCGCGGATCGAGGGCGGCGCGATCACCTATCATTCCGACCGGGGCGACATCCGCATCGACCAGCTTGACCGCGACGGGGCCGAGATGCGTGCCATTCGCGGTGAAGAGATCGCGATGATCTTTCAGGATCCGATGACCGCGCTGAACCCGGTTTACACCGTCGGCTATCAGATCGGAGAGGCGCTGCGCTATCACACCGACCTCGACGCGCCCGCGCGGCGCGCGCGGGTTGTTGAATTGTTGTCCGATATGGGTATCCCGCTGCCTGAAAAGCGTGCGGACGAATTTCCGCACCAGTTTTCCGGCGGCATGCGCCAACGCGCGATGATCGCCATGGCGATGTCGTGCAACCCCAAGATTCTGATCGCGGATGAGCCGACAACCGCGCTGGATGTGACCATTCAGGCGCAGATCTTCACCTTGATGAACAAGCTGAAGGAAGAAAACGGCACCGCGATCATGCTGATCACGCACGACATGGGCGTAATTGCCGAACTCGCCGATGATGTGGCGGTGATGTATATGGGCAATATTGTCGAGGCGGGCACTGTCGATGACGTCCTGCGCCGCCCGCGCCACCCCTATACCCGCGGATTGCTGGATTCGATCCCGGTGCTGGGGCGTGGCCGCGATCAGGAGATCAAGTCGATCAGGGGCGCAACGCCGGACGCCTATGACCGCCCCACCGGTTGCCAGTTTGCACCGCGTTGTGATTTCGCGACCGACGCCTGCAAGGTCATGCCGGACGAGGACACCCTGTCGGAAACCCACCGCGTTCGCTGCCACCATGTCAGAAAGGTGGCCGAAAATGCCTGAGCCGATCCTGAAACTACGTGATCTGAAAACCTATTTCCCGGTGCGCGCGGGCGTGTTCAAAACCGTCGTCGGCCACGTCAAAGCCGTCGATGGCGTCGATCTGGACGTGCTTCGCGGTGAGGTTCTGGGGCTGGTTGGCGAAAGCGGCTGTGGCAAGACCACACTGGGCAAGTCCATCCTGCAACTGGTGCGTCCGACGGATGGCGCGGTGATCTACGACAACAACGGCGCCGAGGTCGAACTGCGCGGCCTGTCCGACGATCAATTGGTGCCCTATCGCAAACAGCTCCAGATCGTATTTCAGGACCCGCATTCCTCGCTCAATCCGTCGTTTACGATCTTCGGCTCGCTAGAGGATCCGTTGAAGCAATATGGCGTTAAATCCAAGGCCGAGCGTCGCCGCATCATCGGTGATCTGTTGGAAGCCGTGAATATGCGGCGCGAATACATGGACCGGTATCCGCATGAGTTCTCGGGCGGTCAGCGTCAGCGGATCGGCATCGCGCGGGCGCTGTGCGTCGGGCCAGAGATTGTGGTCTGTGACGAAGCCGTCAGCGCGCTGGATGTCTCGGTTCAGGCGCAGGTGCTGAAGCTGTTGATGGACCTGAAGGTCGAGCGTAATCTGACTTATGTATTCATCACCCACGACCTGTCGGTGACGGAATATTTGTGTGACCGGATCGCCGTGATGTATTTGGGGCGGATTGTTGAACTCGGCGACACCGCTGACATCTATGCCGACACGCTGCATCCCTATACCGAGGCACTGTTGTCGGCGATCCCGGTGGCCGATCTGGACCGCAAATCCAAGCGCATAGTGCTGGAAGGCGACGTGCCAAGCCCGGTGAACCCTCCCAGCGGCTGCCCGTTTCATCCGCGCTGTCCAAAAGCAGTGGCGCGGTGCAGCACCGACGTGCCTGAGTTGAAGCGCCATACCCGAAATGGCCGTGACCACTTCGCCGCCTGCCATCTGGTGGACGACGACGCGCCATGAAGAACCTGCTGTTCATCGGGGTGGATCAGCTGCGCCACGATGTCGTCGGCCCCGATAAATCTGTGCCCGTGTGCACGCCGCACATCGACACGCTGATCGCAGGTGGCGTCAGCTTCGCGCGCAGCTATGCGACCAGCCCGCTGTGCACGCCGTCACGCGCTTCAATGTTCACTGGCGATTATGCGTTCCGCCACGGCATGGGCACGAATTGCGACATGTACCACGCGCTGGGAACCGAACTGGCCCAGCCGGAACGGTTACTGCACAGACCCCTGCTGGACCGGGGCTATCAATGCGGTTTCGTTGGGAAATGGCATGTTGGGGTCGCGAAAACCCCTGGCGACTATGGTTTTCAGGGCGACGTTCCTGCGGGCTATGGCAACTTGACCAAGACCAATGGGTTCCAGCGATATCTGGCGGACAATACCCTCAGCTACTCGGTCGAGCCGACGCTGTTCTTCAACCCCGATCAGCAAACCATGGCCGCCGGGCGCTGGCGCGGGCCGGTGGAATCCACCCCGTGTTTCTATCAGACGTCGCAAGCCATCGAGATGCTGGATCGGTTCGCAGCCGCCGATCAGCCGTTCTTCATCTCGTTGCAATACTGGGACCCGCACGGCCCGCATTTGATCCCGGACGACTTCTGGCAGCACACGGACCGGAGTGCGCTGCAACCCTGGGCCAACTTCCACGACGACCTGTCCGACAAACCCGCGCGGGTGAAACGCGAACGCGATGACTTCTACCGCGCCCATCCAAAGACGGAGGCTGACCTAGTCGATTACATCGGCCTCTATTGCGACCATGTGGCGCTGCTCGACAGCCAGATCGGGCGGCTGCAGGATCATCTGCGTACCACGGGGCGCATCGAAGATACGCTGATCGTCTTCACTTCGGACCACGGCGATATGACCGGGGCGCACGGTGGTTTGATCGACAAGGGCCTGCCGTATGAGGAAGCGATGCGCGTGCCAATGGTGTTCAGCCACCCAAGCCTGCCGCCCGCGCGACGCGACAATCTGGCGCTGAACATGGATATTCTGCCGACCGCCCTGGGCCTGATGGGAATCGACTGCGGCGCGCGCCACGCGCGCGATCTGTCAGCCGAGGTTATCGGTGATACCGCCGTTCGGCGCGACTATCTTCTGGCAGAATACCACGGCCTGCGCTTCCTCTATTCTCAGCGCATTCTGGTATCGGATGACGGATGGAAGCTGGTGTTCTCTCCGGGGGATTATGACGAGCTTTATGACCTGAATGCTGATCCGGGCGAGATGCGAAACCTGGTCCGCAACCCGCAGGCACAAGCGAAACTGACTGAAATGCGCGCCGCTTTGATGGCGCAAACCGCCAGCGCCGACGACCCGCTGCGCGACTGCGTGGCCAAATTCAACGGCCAGTGGCGTACCGGATCGGGGCAGTTTGATGCGACGACGGCCTATCAGGGCGCGACGGCACAATGAGCCGGCCAAATATCCTTTTGATACTCACCGACCAGCAGCGCCCCGACACGTTGGGGTATCGCGGGCTAACGCCCTGTCGCACGCCCAACATCGACAGTATCGCTGCGGCGGGGACGTCCTTCAACAACACGATCACCCCCTGCCCGCTTTGCCTGCCATCGCGCGCCGCGCTGTTCACCGGGCTGTATCCGACGCAGAACGACATGATGTCGAACCAGACCGGGTATCTGCGAAGCTGCGGGATGCTCGATCACTTCCGCACCTCGGGGTATCAGGTCAACTATGCCGGCAAGTGGCACATGGGTGAGGGCAATATCACCGACTTCACCGACCGGCACGCCGGGGACAGCACGCCCGAATACAGCCAATGGTGCGTTGATCAGGGGCTGATCGACGGCTGGATGTTCAACGATCCGGCGACCCGCACGACACGCACCCCATCGATGTCGATCCCCAAGGTGCACCGCCAGAACCTGGCCGTGAACAAGACGAACGAGGCCTACATCACAGATTTTGCCATCAACCAGATCCGTACCCGCGACCTGGATCGGCCTTTCTTTCAGGTCTGTTCCTACAACGGCCCGCATCCACCCTTCATGATCCCAGAGCCTTATTTCAGCATGTACGACCCCGCCGACGTGCCCAGGCCCACCAATTTCGGCCCGCAACCGGGTGAACATCCGGCCCACGCAACAAGTTACTATCGCGATTTGTTCAACGACCACGGCACAGATTTCGAACTTTGGAGTGCGTCTTACGCCGTCTATTGGGGATTCGTGACCATGATCGACGATTTCGTCGGGCAGGTTCTGGGCACGCTTCGCGACGAAGGCCTGGACACCAATACAATCGTCGTCTTCGCTTCGGACCACGGAGAAACCCTCGGGGCGCACGGGTTGTGGCAGAAGATGGTTCCGTTCGAGGAAGCGATCCGCGTGCCGCTGATCATCAACGCGTCAGGACGAAAGGCCTGTGCCAGCGACACACCTGCCAGCCTTGTGGATATAGCGCCGACACTCTCGGCGCTATGCGAACTGGCTGAGCGTGCGGATTGGTCCGGGCGTGATCTGTTTGTCGCCCCGAAGGCCCCGCCAGCCCAATTTGCCATGCACCAACCCCTCGGGGATTGGATGAAGGTGACGGATTGGCGGATGATCAAGCAGGGCGGATTCAAATACGTCTGGCATCGCGGCATGGTCGAGGAGTTGTTTGATATGGACGCTGACCCCGAAGAGGTGACAAACCTTGCAAATCGCCCGTCGCATGCTGAGACAAAGCAGTCCATGCGCGCAGAACTCGGCGCGTTTCTGACGAAGACCAATGACCCGTTGCTGGGCGATTGGCGGCGCGAAAACCGCCATCGCCCGTTTCGAGAACGGCCAGATCATCGGACAGACGCAGTATCAGACCGACGGTACGACTGACCCAGGCACGCTGGTCCGGCAAATGTGCGTTCAACTGAGAGAACTGGGCTATCGACGCGGCGGCCGCCTTGGTGTTGCAGTGACCGGGCGGGTGGACAACGGGGGCCGTTGGCACGCGGTTAATTCCGAGACGCTTTCTGATATCAAGGGTTATCCCTTGGCGACGAGCATCGAAGAAATGATCGGCCCCGCCTCGATCATCAACGACGCGGCGGCCGCAGCACTTGCCGAACATCGTTTAGGGTCCGGGCGCGGGCACAGGAACTTCGCCTATGTCACTGTGTCGACCGGCGTTGGTGGCGGGTTAATCCTGAATGGTCAGCTTCACCAAAGCCCGAACGGCCTGGCTGGTCATTTTGGCTTTGCATCCGGTGTAGGAGAAACGCGATCTTGCGGCAGCGGCAGGTTTGGAACTGTCGAAAGCATCGCAAGCGGTTGGGCCATTGCAGATGCGGCGCGCGCTTTGGGACACCCTAAGATGGACGCGCGCGCTGTTTTCATCGAAGCCCAATCTGGGGCCAAATGGGTCAACACCCTGATTGATGCATCGGCCTGCGCAATATCTGATCTGGCTTGCGACCTTTCCGTGTTGCTCGGCATCGATCGGGTTGCGATTGGCGGCAGTATCGGACTGGCCGCGGGCTATTTGGAAAGGCTGCGGAAACATCATTCAAAGTTGCCTGAACTTTTCCAATCCGAGATTGTGACGGCCCAACTTGAAGCGCGCGGCCCGCTTCTGGGCGCTTTGTTGTTCGACGGAAATATGACCGAAAACTGAATGGCAGACGCGTCGCAGGTCGTGATCGATCTGACGTCCCCATCAATGCCGCTCGAGTGTCTGCATTTTCATATGGCCTGCTTCGGATCACAGCCGTGGCCAGCGCCCTAACCATGTTGCGTTTCATTGATAAGGCATTAGTCGGCGACCGGTCGTTACCGGCCAGAGCGCGCCGATTGATTGCACACCTGGGGCGCAATTGGCCGCTGTGTTGAATTTTTGCCAGATGCGCGCCGAAACTATGTTAACACCAACAATTGCCGACCACACTTTGGAGCGCCTCAATGCGCAAGACGCCGAAGAGATGTTAGCATTGGCACAGCTCACCAAGCCGGGGCCGTTTTCTTTGCGCACGCCCGTGCTTGGCGAATATTGGGGTATTCGATCTGAAGGGAAGATCGTTTCCATGGCAGGCGAACGATTAAAGCAAGGGCGATTTGTTGAAGTCAGCGGAGTTTGCACCCATCCAGACTTCGTCGGTCAGGGCATGGCGCTGGCCCTATGCCTGAAACTCACCCAGCGCATTCTGGCGCGCGGGGCAACGGCCTATCTTCATGTGGCAAGCGCGAATGAGGCCGCAAAGCATGTCTATCAAAAGCTCGGCTACAGGGTGCGCCAGTCGATGGTTGTAACCGTGGTCGAGCCGGCAAGCTAGAAGCTGCTTACCATGGATCGCGACTGGATAATTATCGTGCTTCTGGGCATGGCCTTCGGCTCTACGCTTTTCTTTAACGAAATAATGCTGCGCGACATGGGTCCATTTTTTGCCGCCCTGAGTCGCGTGGGCCCGGCAGCCTTGGTGAGTTGGGTGTTCCTGATCGTCAGTGGGCGTGACTGGCAGGCTGGGATCCCCCAGCTAGGGGCGTTGGCGGTGCTGGGCGTGCTCTTTTTCTGGATGCCAATGACCGCATTTCCTGTCGGGCAACAATATATCGAGTCGGGTTTGGCAGGAATTATCAATGCGATGACGCCCGTCTTAACAGTGCTGATATCTCACGTTTGGCCGGGCGGGGAACGGGCGACCCGATTGAAATTCCTGGGTGTCCTGACGGGGTTTTGCGGAATTTTCTTGCTTACTCTGCCGTCGCTTGGCGGTGGCGAGGACACCCGGTTATTTGGCATATTGATCACCCTTCTGGCGCCTTTGGGATTCGCAATCGGCCTAAACTGGGTAAGGCGAATTACGGATCTTGATCCAATAGTCATGATCACTTGGGCCTTCACCTGTGCCGCCGCCTTCATGTTGGTAACTGCTTTCTCGTTCGAGGATGCTCCAACCATGGTTCGCCCCTCCACATGGGCCGCAATTGCGTTTTCGGGAGTCATTCTGACTGGGCTTTTGTTCCAGATTGCTTTCATTATGCTTCCACGAGCGGGTGTAACCAAAACGTCGACACTCACGTTTATCGCGCCAATCACAGCCCTGATCCTCGGTTCTTGGCTGCTGAATGAAAGGCTGCAATTTGCGCATGTTGTGGGTATGGCCGTGATATTCCTCGGCCTGTTTTTGTTAGATGAAAGGCTTTTCATGAAGCGCGCCACAAAAGGTGGCTGACTTTTAGACCATTGGCCCCAATAGCGTCTGCAAATCTTGGCGCACCTCGATCCGGACAATGGCGTTACTCGCTTCGATTGACCCGATGTCTGCGCAGCGCGACTTTTTTCAAAGGTCCTTCCGCCATCCCCAATTGGATGCCAAGGCAAGGCAATCACGCCATGCAACGACAGTGTCTGTCGTACCCAGCCCTCGAACCGAGGCCGCTGCTGAGGCATGACCAAGCCTGACGGCTTCTTCCATGTCCCAGTCTTGATGAAGGCCATAAAGAACGCCGGCTGCGAATGCATCGCCCGCACCGTTGGTTCCCTTGATCTCCCCCGGCGGAATATTGACCGATGGCAACAGGATCTCTGCCCCGCCTGAACTGACAGCGACCGCTCCAGCTGGGAAATGCGCAACGACCATCTGCATCGACCCGATGGCCAGTACCTTGCGTACCGCCGTCAGGCATTGCTGGACATCCACTTCGGTCCCGGGGCTGGTTTCATGTCCGGATATTGCCGCGATTTCAAAGTCATTGACAATCAGCAGATCGAGATGGGCCAGGCACGGCCGGACAAGCTCTGCGATGCGCGACGCCGGTATCGAACACAGCTCCAGATTTGTCGCTAGGCCGGCGGCTTGCGCCTTTTTCAGCACCGTGACCCAGCCGTTCTCATCATTTTGCCACGCGCGATCCAATTTGGGGTGAACCCCCGGCAAGCCGAGGTGCAGGAAACGGGCCTGGGTTTCCGAGAATTCGAAGTGATCAGGACAAAGCTGTGCGGCGGTTCCCGGCAAATAAAGATGTGTGCGTCTTCCGGTGTCCGCTGCCGTAAACGCGTCGGTATGCGCAGTATTGGCAGCCTTGGCGATCACAAGACCGGATCGTTCGATACCTGCAGCATCGGCTTCTGCAATCAGGATGCGCCCATCCTCATCATCGCCGATTAGTCCGATTGTCGAGACCGGAATATCATTGTCCAGTCGCTTCAGATCAATGCCAAGGTTGCAGGCCGATCCGCCGCCGCGAACCTCGTTGGTCAGAATCTCGACCACCTCTTCTTCGCCAGGCCAGTGCGAGACGAATTTGTTGTGGTCTGCGCACCATGTTCCGCCGGTGACAATACCTTTGCGATCGAGCGACCCGACGATCATTGCGCTTCGGGCAGCAGGACCGGGTCAGTGATCTGAAGATCGTCTTCAAGCGTTCGGGCCGGGGATACTCCGGTTTTCTGAAGGTGGTCGTGATAGGCTTTGACCGCATCGGTGCTCGACTGCCCGCCCTCGACCACCCGCCGCATCGAGCGGACGATTTCGACCGAATCCTCGGCGAAGTAGATCTTGCGCCCAAACAGGGCCACACGCGCGCCAAACCGCTCGGCCTGGCTGATCAGTTCGAAGGTATCGCGGGTTGTTCCGGCGCCGCCGCCCAGAATGCCGACAGTCAGGTTTTCGGGGTCGAACGCCGCAAGTTCGGCCATGGCGCGCGCGCCGTTATACTGGATTTTCAGGAACAACGGTCGTTCGGATTTCGCCACACCGGCAAGGCAGCGCGCGATGGCATCATTGATGTAGATCCCGATTTCTTCGCCAGCGGTGTCGATCGGCATTGCCGGATTGAACACCTCCAGGAAATGCCGCATTCCGGCTTCGCTGGCTTGATCGCGAAACGCACCATAGGCGTCGAGGGCGGCAATATCCCGGTCAACGTCGTTGTAAAACGTCACCGCATAGAGACCCAGGTCACACAAGGCGCGCGCGCGGTCGATACGGGCGGTGCGAAACGGCCGGGCCTGTTCATTGCGGTAATTCGCACCTCGATGGCCCCAGATATCCGTGCCTTCGTTCAACCGCACCGCCGGTGTCACGTCGCTTGCTGAAAACACCCCGTCCGAGGTGAGCGCTTCGGCTGACGACAGCGACATCAGCATGATATCCACCAGTCCCGAGGCAACCATATCTTTCATTGCGCTGCGGTAGACCGAGGCCGGGAACGCCATACCCGTTACGGGGTCGATCCCGGTTGCGCCTGCACCGCCGCCCATGTCCCCATCTTTGGCGTCCGCAATCACAAAGTCCTGCGGCTGATAATCTCCGCTGCGAATGCGATCCAGTTTCTGGTTCAATCTGTCAGTGCCCGCTTGCATTTCAATCTCCGGCTTCGTTTTCATTTGTTGGTTTAAGCAAGGAAGTAGTTCGCCCGGATCGGAAGCAGCGCGGCCCCCATCGAACGTGCAGATCGGCCAATGGATGCTTCCAGGACCACAAGCGGCGCCAACCCGGCCAGATCGCTTTCTTCAAGCCGTGCGGTGGTTCGTTCGACAAGCCGCTGCCGAACGGCCTGTGGAAACGCGCCATCCATGATTGCCGCTTCGATGTCGATAACCGACGCCGCCGCGGTTATGGCGGTGGCCAAGGCGTCAGCGGCCTTATCAATCCAGGTTGTCAGGTGCGGCTCGAACCCCGACCAATCAATTGGATCTGTACGAAGTACATCGGCCGGCCAGCCCGCTGCCGTCAATTGCCCTTCCAGAACGTTCAGTGATGCAACATTCAACAGCTGCGTTACACCACCTTGGCCGTCTGGAACGGGCAATGGTCCCAGTGCACCGGAATTCCCCGATCTGCCGGTGAAGACTTTTCCGCCAAGCACCACGCCGCCCCCGACAAACGAACCCACAAAGATGTACAGGAATTCGGAAAACTGGCCGCCCTTTCCGATCATATGCTCGGCGACACATGCAGAGGTCGCATCGTTTTCGAAGACGACACGGCGCTTTGACTCCTCGGCCACAATGTCGGCGACACTGACATCTTTCCACTGAAGCATTCGTTCGGTCGGCGCATTGGAAACGTCGGACCAATCCCACAGCCAATAGGGAGAGGCGACACCAATGTCGGTCACCTTTTTCCAGGCATCTGGATGCATTTCCTGAAAATACATCATCGAGCGCTTCAGGAATTTGCGAACATTTTTCGGTGTCGGGAAGGAGTATGCCTGGCGGCGGCGCTCGACAACGTCGCCACGAAAATCAATCAAAACCGCTTCCATTGAGCGTCGCCCAATACTCAGGCCCAGTGCATAGACGCCGGAAGGGTTCAGCGCGACCGGTGTCGAAGGTTTGCCAACCCCGCCCTTCACAGATTTACCGCGCAGGACAAGGTCATCGGCCTCCAGCGATCTGACAATATTCGAAACGGTCTGCGCCGAAAGACCAGACCGGCGCGCAATCTCAGCGCTGGCCATTTCCCCATGGCGGCGGATGTAGGACAGGATCAGACGCGCATTCTGATCACGCAGACCGGTCTGGTTTGCGCCGCCCTCGGGGTCGCGAACCGCGATGTCTGAACGACGATCTGAATGTTCCTGCAAGGTCATCTCACCAAAAATGACTAGGCCCTCGGCACTTGTCAATTTATTAGTCAACTTTGTTTACTTATTGACATCCCAATCTGCTGCACCCTACCGTGGGAAAGTTCTGGATCGGAAATGATGTCCGGAAACGATTGGAAACGAAGTTAATGGGAGGAGACTTCATGAAGAAGTTACTTGTAGGAGCGTCACTTGCAGCCATGGCGATCTCGGCGTCCAGTGCCGCATTTGCGGCAAGCCATTCAACGGGCGCTTGCCTGATCACAAAGACGGAGACCAATCCATTCTTCGTGAAGATGCGCGAAGGTGCTCAGGCCAAAGCCGAAGAACTTGGCGTTGAACTGTCAACGTTTTCGGGTGCATTCGACACCGATTTCGAAGCTCAGATTGCGGCGATCGAAACTTGCGTGGCCAACGGTGCGGGCGGAATTCTGATTACACCGTCCATCCCGGACTCACTCATCTCGGCCGTAGAGAGTGCGCGCGAAGCAGGATTGCTGGTCATCGCACTCGACACGCCATTCGATCCGATTGACACCGCAGACATGACCTTTGCCACTGACAATTTTGAGGCCGGTCGACTGGCAGGTGCCTGGGCGCGTGCGACGATGGGCGAAGAAGCCGCAGCGAACGCCAAAATTGCCGGTCTGAACATCAACCCGGCACAGCCGACAGTCGGTGTGCTGCGCAACCAGGGCTTCATGGATGGCTTTGGTATTGAGCTGAACGATCCAAACCGTTGGGGCGACGAAGACGATCCTCGGATCGTTGGTAACGACGTCAGCGAGGGCAACCCTGAAGGTGGCCGCAAGGCCATGGAAAACCTTCTTGCGATCGACCCCGATATCAACGTGGTCTACGCAATCAATGAACCGGCCGCTTCGGGCGCCTGGGAAGCAATGAAGGCGATGGGCACCGATCCTGATGATGTCATCATCACAGGTGTCGATGGTGGTTGCCCGGGTGTTCAGGATGTTGCTGCTGGCATCATTGATGCGACTTCGCAGCAGTATCCGCTGTTGATGGCCGCACTCGGCGTCGAGGCGATTGCGAAGTTCGCCGAAGACGGCACCCTGCCAGAAGCAACGCCGGGCAAGAACTTCTTTGACACCGGCGTGGCGCTGATTACGGACAAGCCCGTAGATGGCGTACCGTCGATCAGTGTCGCTGAGGGACTTGAGCTCTGCTGGGGTTGACCTGCGGACACGTCTAAAACAACACTGACATTGAAGGGGGCGTGCATTGGGCCCGCCCCCTTTTTTTCACCCGCATTTGCGCGCGGGAGACTCCGGGGGGATGACAGTGGTAGCCGACAAAGACGATTTCGAACAGGCCGTGAAATCTGAAACGCCAGAGCAGGTCGCCGATTTTGACGATCATGAGAAAGGTCCGGTCAAGTTCCTGCACGACAGCCTGCACAAGTACCCCTTCCTGGTTCCGCTTGTTGTCATGATTGTCGCAATCATCGTTTTCGGCCTGATCAACCCGAATTTCTACCGGGTCAATACACTGTCGGTGATCCTCCAACAGGTTGGTATTGTGGGGATTTTGGGGATTGCGCAGGGGCTGATAATCCTGACGGCCGGCATCGACCTGTCTGTTGGCGCGATGCTGGTTTTCACGTCTGTCATCATGGGGCAGTTCAGCTTCCGATATGGAATCCCGGCAGAATTCACCATCGTCATCGGCCTGGCTGCTGGCGCGTTCATGGGGTTTTGCAATGGCTGGATGGTATCGCGCCTGCGACTGCCACCCTTCATTGTGACGCTGGGAACCTGGCAGATCATTCTGGCGGCAAACTTCATCTATTCACGAAATGAAACGATCCGCAGTCAGGACATCGCCGAACAGGCGCCAGCACTTCATTTCTGGGGACAGATTTTCAGGATTGGCGACGCCCGTGTAACCTATGGCGTGATTGCTTTTCTGGCGCTCGTTTTGGTCTTTTCCTACATCCTGAGCAATACGGCCTGGGGGCGTCATGTTTACGCGGTGGGTGACGATCCAGAGGCCGCAGAACTCGCGGGTGTTAACACCAAGAATACGATCCTGCAGGTTTACACCATCGCCGGGTTGCTCTGTGGCGTTGCTGCCTGGGTTGCGATCGGTCGGTTCGGTGCGATTTCACCGGGGGCGTCAACCGGGGTGCAGGGCAATATCCAATCCATTACTGCGGTTGTGATTGGCGGAATCTCTCTCTTCGGTGGTCGTGGATCGATTATTGGCATGTTCCTTGGGGCGCTGATTGTTGGTGTGTTTGAAATGGGGCTGCGCATGGCTGGTGCTGATGCGCAGTGGACGTTCCTGCTTATCGGGGTGCTGATCATTGGCGCGGTAACAGTGGATCAGTGGATCAGAAAGGTTTCGGCATGAGCAAAGAGCCCATTTTATCGGCGCGCAATCTTGTCAAACGCTATGGCCGTGTGGTCGCGCTTGATCATTGTGACTTTGAACTTCGACCTGATGAAATCCTCGCCGTCATTGGGGACAACGGGGCCGGTAAATCCACCCTGATCAAGGCGCTCTGCGGCGCCGTGACACCCGACGAAGGGGAGGTTTTTCTGAACGGTGAGCAGGTGAATTTTTCATCGCCGATCGACGCGCGCGAAGTCGGTATCGAGACTGTTTATCAGACCTTGGCGGTCAGCCCGGCCCTCAGCATTGCCGACAATATGTTCATGGGGCGCGAGATCCGCAAATCCGGATTCATGGGCAAGGTGCTTCGTCAGCTTGACCGCTCGGCGATGGAGAAATTCGCCCGCGAAAAACTCTCCGAACTCGGCCTGATGACAATCCAGAACATCAATCAGACCGTCGAAACCTTGTCCGGCGGTCAGCGTCAGGGTGTGGCGGTGGCCCGCGCCGCCGCGTTCGGCTCACGCGTGATCATCCTGGACGAACCAACCGCTGCACTTGGCGTGAAAGAAAGCCGGCGGGTTCTGGAGTTGATCCAGGATGTCAGATCGCGCGGTATTCCGATCATTCTGATCAGTCACAACATGCCGCACGTCTTTGAGGTCGCCGACAGGATACATATTCACCGTCTCGGCAAAAGGCTCTGCATTATTGATCCCAAGGAATACTCAATGTCAGACGCCGTCGCATTCATGACAGGGGCCAAGGAACCACCGGGCGAGTCAGTGGCCGCCTAGACGCTGGTCGCCCATTCTGACCAGTAGATTTCAGGCATTATCATCCGCTTGCAGGGATCTGATGGTCCTTTGCATGAGGTTCAGAAATTCTTGACGCTCGGCAGCGGTAAGCCCTTCCAGCGCTTCCGCATTTGTCGCCTCAGCCGCCGCATATGCCGCATCGCGAATTGACCGCGCCTTTTCAGTCAGGTGGATTGTCCGCGCCCTTGCGTCCGCGGGATGCTCCTTGCGGACAATCAGATCGTCACGCTCCATCCGTGCAAGCGTATTCGCAAGCGTCGCCTGCTCGATAGCCACTTGTTCGAGGAGTTCTTTCTGGGTCAGCCCGTCACGCTCCCACAGCGCCAAAAGCGCTGGGAACTGGCCGGGAACGATGCCAAGCGGCGCGACACGCTTACGCAACCCTTCGGCAAAGAGCCGAGCCATATAGTTCACGAGGTATCCCGCCGAGGTCTTGCGATCAAAGTCCATGGTAAATTCTAGCATTGCATAGCTTACTATGTAATAGTACATAGCATGCTATGCAAAAAGAATCGGATGGAGCATAGAAATGAAAAAGCTGGCAACAACCTGCGCGCTAATTCTTGCGTGCTCAGCCGCGACCATGGCCAAATCGGACGAGATGACACCGGGGCGCGAACTTGCAGAGATCATATTCGGATCAATGGAAATCAACCCGACCGGCGGCGCCGATATGGGCGAATTTGTCAGTTTCGGAAATGAAATCTTCGTGTCCATGGACGATGACAACAACGGTTCAGTTGACCTCAAAGAATTCACTGACTGGGACTTTGGATTCAACTTCATCGCGGAAGATGCCGGGCAGCAGCGCGCCTATGAAACTGCGCAGAAGATCGTCTTTGCGGTGTGGGATAATGACGGCGACGGCGACATCACGCAGCGTGAGTATCACAAATCGATGGTCTCGGATTTCCGCCGCGCCGACACGGATGACGATGCGTTTCTGACGCGCGACGAATTTCTCGGCGGCTACCTCATCAACGTTGCGTATCGCGCGGCGCTTACGGGCAAGTAGGCGCGGAATAAGCGGAGGAATTTCACATGAAAAGCACGCAAACCAAATATGGGTCCGTCGCGGTCACCATTCATTGGCTCAGCGCCATCTTCATCCTTGCCATGCTCGGGTCCGGTTTCAGGGCAGCATCGATGACCGACAGCGCCGCCAAGGATGCCATCTTGATGTTTCACGTCCCGCTTGGTGTCGTGATCCTGCTGTTGACGCTGTTGCGGCTGTTTTGGTGGTGGCGGGTCGATCAGAAACCGAAACCTGTGGCCGGTGATCCAGCCTGGCAGACCTTTACTGCCAAGGCGATCCACGTGCTGTTCTATGTTGTCATCCTTGGAATGGTGGCAAGCGGGATCGGAACCCTCGCGCTTTCGGGTGCGGTCGGCATTCTGTTTGGTGCAGAGGCAGGGCCTTTGCCTGATTTTTCCGAGTTTCTTCCGCGCGGGCCACACGGCCTGGGGGCAAGACTGATGCTGGCGCTGTTCGCGCTTCACGCAGGGGCCGCGCTCTATCACCATTTCATTAAGCAAGACGGACTGATCTGGCGGATGTGGTTCAGCGCGAAAGACAAGGGGGCCGGATCATGATCAAGGCAGCGTTCAACATTCTCGCCATCTGTGGTGCCGCAGGCTTTGCGGGTGTCATGCTGAGCATTGGCGTAACGCTCGGCGGGTACTGGCGCAGCCTTCCAACCAAAGAGTTCCTCGATTGGTTCGCTGCAAACAACCAGTTCGTCTCCAGATCAATCCCCCTGATCTTTATGCCGGCCTTGATTGGCGTGATTGGCTCAGTCTGGTTATCGTGGGGCAGCCCGAGTTTGACTTATTGGCTGCTGAGCACAGCTTGCATCGTAGTTGTTGCAGTCCTGACGTTCGCATTCTTCGTTCCGACGAACACTGCATTCGCAAGTGGGACCATGGATGAAGCGGCGGGCGCGGCCAAGCTGAACCAATGGCTAACAATCCATTACTTCCGGATCGGTTTTGGTATGGCAGCTGCGATCTTCGGTTGCATCGCGATAAAGGTGTAAGTGTGCGAAACGCCGGTCAATGCGGGCATTGAACCGTCCTGCAGCATCTCGAACCATCCAAGGTTTGAAACGCTGTTCAATTCAGACGTTCGTGTCCGCGAGATCAGTCACCGCTCTGCGCGCCATTCCTGACATTCACTCTCCTCCGCGTGCATCGTGCATTTTTGCTTTCAGATCAGCCTCCCATAATTCCAGGTTGTCACGAACCAATTGGGAGTATGCGCTATTCTCGCTGTGGGGATCATCACTTTGGATGAACGCCTGTGCAGTTTCCACCATCGTCTTGCGATCATATTCTTCGAAAACGCCGATCAGTTCCTCGGCCTGACTGCGCGGATGGCCAATAGCTTCGAAAACCGAGCGCGCCGCGCGGATCGAACTGTCGTAGGTTTCCCGAATGATATCACGACATCCCGCGGCCCAAAGATCGTAGACATGCCAGCGGTCAATCGCGCGGGCAACGACGTGCACCGTTGGGTGATGTTCATGCATGTAGCGGGCCAGTTCGGTTGCGGCCTCCTTATTGTCGATGGCGATGACCAGGACCTTGGCGTCGTCGATCCCAGCGGCGTGCAGCAGATCAGGACGGGTTGCGTCGCCGTAATAGGCGCTGAGGCCGAAGCGACGCAGCATGGCAAGCTGTTCGTTGCTGTAGTCGATCACCGTGGTTTCATAGTCAGCCGCTTGAAGCGCACGGTTCACAATGCCGCCAAAACGACCGTGCCCCGCAATAATGATCTTTGCGTCAGACGTGATTTCATCGGCATCCTGCGCCTGCTGACGTGAATATCGCGGCGCGATAAGCTTGTCGTAGCAAATGAAAAGCGCAGGCGTGAGCAACATGGAAAGCGCGACAACCAGCAGCAAGAGGTCCGCAATCGGCCCGGGGACGACTGCGTTGGCAACGGTGAAGGACACCAACACAAAGCCAAACTCACCCGCTTGGGCCAGGCCAAGGGCAAATAGCCACTTGTCGCCACCACTCAGCTTGAAGACATGGCCAAGCCCAAACATCACGGCAGCTTTGAGCGCGATCAGCCCAAGGGTCAGCGCGACAATCAACGCAAGATTTTCGCCAAGCAGGGCGAAATCGATGCTGGCACCAACGGTGATAAAAAATACGCCCAGGAAAATCCCCTTGAACGGAGCAATATCGCTTTCAAGTTCATGCCGGTATTCGCTGTTGGCCATCACCACACCGGCCAGAAACGTCCCAAGCGCAGGAGACAGCCCCACGATAGTCATCAAAAGCGCAATACCGACCACCATCATCAAGGCAGTGCTGACGAACAGTTCGCGCAGGCGCGCGGCGGCGACATAGCGGAACACCGGCCCGGTCAGATAGCGCCCGACCACAATGACCAGCCCCACGGCTGCCAGCGTCACCAAGGCGGTTTGCCAGCCCGACAGCCCTTCAACAAGGCTCAGGTTCAAGCCGCTGTCACCGTGTCCGCCTCCGTGATCATCGCCGTGATGCAGCGCGTCGGTCAGTTCTGGCAACGCCAACAGCGGGATAAGCGCCAGCATGGGGATCACCGCAATATCCTGAAACAGCAGGACCGAAAAGCTGGCTTGCCCGCCATCGCTGCGCATCAACCCTTTTTCGTTCAGCGTCTGCGTCACGATTGCTGTTGAAGACAGCGCAAAGATCAGACCAATCGCAAGGGCAACCGTCCAGACTTGCCCAAACAACATTGCCACCGCCATCACGCCAACAGTCGTCAGCCCAACCTGCAATCCGCCCATGACAAATATCCGCGCGCGCATGGCCCACAGCACCTTGGGCTGCATCTCCAGCCCGATTAGGAACAGCATCATCACAACGCCAAATTCGGTGAAATGCTGCAACGCCACTACGTCGACCCCGGCCCAGTGCAGCACTGGCCCTATCGCGATGCCTGCGATCAGATATCCAAGCACCGACCCAAGCCCAAAGCGTGAGGCCAGCGGAACGGCGATCATGCCCGCCAGAAACAGAGTGAACGTGATAAACAAAAATTCCGCGGTCATAGGGTGATCCTTTTTTCGGGGGCGGTGGCCTATTGGGCCCGCGCGAGGTGATGCTTTGGCGAGCAGCCGAATTTCCGGGAATAGTCGCGACTGAAATGCGTGGGGCTTTCATATCCGACTTCAAAACCCGCGACAGAAACCGAGCGTGCACCACTCGCCAGAAGATTTCGCGCTTCGATCATCCGCAAGTCTTTCTGGTATTGAAGCGGCGTGGTGCCGGTGACCAATTTGAAGTGTTCGTGAAACGAAGATTGGCTCATGCCCGCAAGTTCAGCCAGGTCCGCCACGATCAGCGGTTCGCGGAAACTCGCCCTGATCCGCAAGATGGCCTTGGCAATCCGGCTGGCATGGCTGTCAACCGAGAGGAGATTTCTGAGCATGCCGCCGATTGGGGACATCAGCAGCTGAAAGTGGATTTCCTTCAAGATCAGTGGCCCGAGGACTTGCGCTTCCAGCGGATTATCCTTCAACTTGAGGTATCGTTCCAAGGGCGCCAGCCAATTTGGGTCGGCCACACTGGCCGCAAGCGACTTCGCGCTCGCGACCTCTGAAACGGCCTCGCCGACTTGTTCATAGAGGCTGCGAATGATGCCAATATCCAAGGCGAGGATAAGCGCGAGATAGGGCGCTTGCGGGCTGGCCTCGGTGATTTTGGCGACGACAGGCAGGTCGTGGCTGACCAATAGGGCGTCACCCTGACCAAGCGACACGGATTGTGTGCCAATGCGTGTTTCTTTGCGTCCCCGTAGGATCAGACAAATCACAGGATTATAGATCACGGCCTCGAACGCACTGACCTCCGCCTGGCAAAGCACATGCAAGGAAGGCAGGGGTTTTGCCGTAACATCAGCAATTTGCTCGATGTAGCGTTCCGCCAGGCTATGCAATCGCTCGAATGACATGATGCCCTCCTTGGGTTTCATGCCTAACGAAGCCAACACCAGTAATCACGCAAAAAACGCGCCATTCGGAGGAATTGACAAGTTTGTCGGAGAAATTGGCAGGACCTTGCATACCCAAATGCCTAGGTTCCTCCCAGCCAAATCACTGATCGGAGTGACCTTATGTCAGCCACGCAACCCACCTTCGCCCTGAATGCCACCACCGCAATTCCCGCTGTTGGGTTCGGCACATACCTTATTTCCAACGAAATGGCCGAAACGGCGGTCAACGCCGCCATCGCAGCCGGGTATCGGCATATCGATACGGCCTCAGGGTATCAAAATGAGGTGGCAGTCGGTTCAGGCATCAACAAGGGGCTGCAAAGCGCGGGCATTGGTCGGAAAGACCTGTTTGTGACGGCCAAACTTTGGCCGGGCAATCCGGCTTGGGGTGATGCGCCCAAGACAGGCGCGCAAACAATCGCAGAATGCGACGCAAGCCTTACTCGGTTGGGATTGGACCACGTAGATCTCTATTTGATCCACGCCCCATATGGCGGCGACATGAGGGTTGAACAGTGGCGTGCCTTGCTGGAAATCCAGAAAAGCGGCAAAGCCCGATCCGTTGGGGTCAGCAACTTCAACCAACAGCATCTGGACGAGATCAAGGCGGCCGGACTGCCAATGCCCGACGCAAACCAGATCGAACTGCACCCATGGTCACAAAAGCCGGACCTGATTGCTTACATGTTCAAAAACGGCATCGCACCGATTGCCTACAGCAGCCTTGTACCGCTTTCGACGTGGCGGGTTGAGGAAGGTCAGGACAGCGCAAAGACCGATGAAATGAAGGCTGATGGTGCAGCGTTTCAGGATATGGCCGCAAAATACAACGTGTCAGAGGCTCAACTATTGCTCCGCTGGGGTGTGCAAAATGGATACGCGGTGCTCCCCAAAAGCCTGAACCCTGACCGAATGCGCCAGAACATCAATTTGTTTTCCTTCGCCATCGACGATGCAGATATGGCTCTAATGGCAACCATGGATCGTGGGGACGGGGTCGCGTGGGCATCTGGTGATCCGAGCAAATAACCGAGATGCCTGGCGCGCAAGACCCGTCGCCTATTGCGGCATCATCTCGTTACCGTTGACCTTCAGCGATCCGGGCATGTTGAATTCGATATCCCAGATCAGGGCACCGGCGTCGCCCTGCCGGGCCAGCCCCTGCGCCAGACCCAAGGGGCCAAGCGCCTGACCGGACATTTCAGGCGGCATCGCGTTGATCGCCTGGATCAGCCGGTCGATCCCTTCCAGACTAAAGCGGGCCGTACCCTGCGACATGCCGGTCAGGCCCACAGTGCCGCCCCCCTCCATGTCGAGCGTATAGGCAGGCGCGGTGACATTGCTGGGTCCGACATCAATTCCGACAAGTCCTGTTGGCAACAGCTGCGGGATGGTCTGGAACAGCACCATCTGGTCGATCACATCCGCCGTCAAAAAGTCGAAATTGTCGATCAGCGTCCGGGCCGGCGCGTTCAGATTGAACCGATTTGCGCGCAGGTCCAGCGACAAGTCACTGGGGATAAGCGGTTCAAAGAACGGCGGAATCACATCGCTGCTGACCGTCAGCCCCGACAGCGCCAAAGCAATGTTGTATTTGCCATCGTCCACCAACCCGTTGACATCAATCGTCCCGGACATCCCATCAATCGAACCACCGCCGAAGGGCGTTTCGACCGCCAGGTTGTCCAGGTCGAACGTCGCCTCGACGTTCTCGAATATTGGCAGGAAGTCGCGAAGGTTTCCGCGCGCTTCCTCTTGCAGGGCAATCAGATCCTGTGCGTTAGGTTCGCCAGATTCAATCACCTCGACCCCTTGCGAGACCATCGCCAATAGCGGCGCAATCTGAAAGCCGGTTGTGGTCGAGTCGGTGGCGTATTTCTCGGCCGAAATGACGATCGAGATCGGTTCCCCGAACTCCTGGACCAACGTGGTTTGCCGCATTCCGGAAACCTCGCTGGAGTAGTTGGCATCGACGCCGCCGTTTGCGCCACGCTGCGACGTACCTGCATAGCGAATGGAGGCGTAGGATTGCATATCGTCCTGCATCACTTCGCCATCGGGGCCCACCATCCGATTTGCGGTCGTCAGCCCGTCGATCGAACTGGTGAAGCTTTGAAACGCCAGCAGGTCCTGATCCCAGATACCATCGAACACCACACGGTCCATGGTGACACTGAAATCCATTATATCGGCAATCTCAAAGGCCAGTCGCCAGGATTCATCTTCCGTGACGCGCCATTTGCCATCGCCCAGATCGGTCAGAAGCATGTCGAACGCATCCACCTCGATCGAATTCAGAAAATCGGCAATATCGTCTTCCGGGATCAGCGACACATAGGCGTTTGGGTCGACGGACAGCGCATAGGATTCACCCTGCGGCGTCACGGTGACGGCCCCGGGCAACTCCCCAAGATAGGTCTGAAACAGGTCGGTCAGACGATCAGCCTCGGCCTGGGTTGCAGGCGCGGCCAGGCCCGACTGGGCAGTGAGTGTAAGGGCAAAAATCGTTCCGGTCAGCAGGCGCATGGCGTCCTCCATTCAATAAAAAATTGGAAATCTTCGGTGTCGTGCTGCAGAGGAAGCTGGCAGCGCGTCAATGCGTCCACGCCCCGCGCCGGTTGGTGGCGAAATTGTCGCCATAGCCGCCCGGGCGGATATTGGGTTTGCGCATTTTGGGTTCGCTGACCACAGCGTCGATCCCGTGGGCTTCAGCATAATCGACGGCCATGGCCTTGGTTTCGAACGTCAGCTTCACCTGCGTCTGTGTGTCGTCGGACGACGTCCACCCCATCAGCGGATCAACCCGGCGCGCCTGATCGGCCGAGAATTCAAGGACCCAGTGGCGGGTCCGGGCCGTGCCCGACGACATGGCGGTGCGGGCGGGTTGGTAGATGCGTGCGCGCATGGCGACCTCCGATGGAATGCCCGATATATCGGCAATTCGGGGGGGCTTCGCAAGCCTCACCTCAGTCGGGTTGGCGAAATTCCACGGGAAATCGCAGCAGGTCGCGGTCCAGCGATCCATGCCCGGCGTTGTTGCGCGTTAGATAAAGATAAGCGGTCGCGCCGGTCGTTTCGAAGTTGCGGCTGGGGCTTTGGTGGTCGATGAGTGTGGGATAGGCATAGTTGGTCTGGCTTCCACCCGACCGCCACGGCAGGCGCGCATGCAGCAGCGGCTGGCGGTGGCTCCAGGTGATCAGGTCGTCCGAAAGCGCATAGTAGAACCCGAACAAATTCGGCTCCCGCGTCGGATCGCTGCTGGTCCCGACCAGCACGAATTTCCCAAGATGGGTATTCCACGTGATGCCTTCGTACATCTCGGCGATCTGGGGCAGCGCGATTGGCGCACAATTCGGGGTCCGCTCGACCACGTTCGGGTCGTCGCGATAGGGGTCGACAAACACGCCATCAAAGGCGCGCCCATCCCAGAAACGCCAACTTTTCGGGTCGTCCAGCGCCTGCGTGCGCATCAGGCAAACGTGCTGCAATTCCAGCGGATAGGTCTGCGCCTTGAGATAGGCGTAATAATACCCGCCACGCTTGATGATATTCGACGGGGAAAACAGGCCATAGATGCCCTCATCCGGGTGATACCGGTCCGGCAGGCTGGCCACCAGGTGATCCGGCGGATCCGGGGCGACATAGGTCGCACCGCCGTCGTCAGACCGCGTATAGGTGATACTGTTCATCCAGCATTTGAAATAATCGCGCGTCGCGCAAACCTCATGACTTTTCCAGTTCCCCTGAAATTCATTGTGGATCAGCGCATGCACGGTCTGACCGTCTTCGGAATAAACCGCGGCGATCCATTCCTGATCCGCATAGCTTTCCGGGTCCGGCAATTTGCGCGACGCGGACACCGGCGCGCAGTCCAGCACCAGCGACGCGAAATCCGGCCCGCGCATCCGGTGGGCCGCCGTGTGCGACAGGATCAGGTTCACTTGATCGTCACCATCCCGGAAGGCGCGCACGGGCAGATCCGGGATCTGCGCGACATAGCAATTGTCTTCGGACCAATCGAACACAACCTCGGCCGGGCCGGTTACGACAACCGCCGCACCGCCATGGTCCGGCGCGACGGGCCGCGGCGGGCTGACATCTGCATGCGCTGCAATTGCCGCAAAAATCGCGGCCAGAATGATCCAAAGCACCCTCATCCCGCCGACCCTAGCACCCCCGTGTCAGTTGAGAACCCCGGCACCCTTGATCTGAGGGCGAAAAGGGAACACCTGTAGGGTTCTGTCAGGGGGGAAACCATGTCGAACACATCGCCTGAAAACATGCCGGTCCTTGCCAACGCGCCGTCCGCGGACGTGCACGAACGCGGCAAGCTGATGGGGGGCATCCCGCTGGTCATGCATTCAGAATTCGAACCGGCGGGCGACCAGCCCACCGCAATTGCCGAACTGGCAGCGGGCGTGAAAGAGGGCGAACAGAACCAGGTACTGCTGGGCGCAACCGGCACCGGCAAGACCTATACCATGGCCAAGGTGATCGAGCAGACCCAGCGCCCCGCGATCATTCTGGCCCCGAACAAGACACTGGCCGCCCAGCTGTACGGAGAGATGAAGGGCTTCTTCCCCGACAACGCCGTCGAATATTTCGTCAGTTTCTATGATTACTACCAGCCCGAGGCCTACGTCGCCCGATCCGACACCTACATCGAAAAAGAAAGCCAGATTAACGATCAGATCGACCGCATGCGCCATTCGGCAACACGGGCGTTGCTGGAACGCGATGACGTGGTGATCGTCGCCTCGGTCAGTTGTATTTACGGCATAGGCTCGGTCGAGACATATGGCGCGATGACCCAGGATCTGGTTGTCGGCAATTCCTATGACCAGCGGTCAGTGATGGCCGATCTGGTCGCCCAGCAATACAAGCGCAACGATCAGGCGTTTCAACGCGGATCATTCCGGGTGCGTGGAGACTCGCTGGAGATCTTCCCCGCACACCTGGAAGACCGGGCGTGGAAATTGTCTTTCTTTGGCGAGGAATTGGAATCCATCACCGAATTCGATCCATTGACGGGCGAAAAAACCGACACCTTCGAAAAAATCCGCGTCTATGCCAATTCGCATTACGTGACGCCAAAACCGACAATGCAGCAGGCGATCAAATCAATTAAAGCCGAATTGAAAACCCGGCTGGCGCAATTGGTCGACGAAGGCAAACTGCTGGAAGCGCAGCGACTGGAACAGCGCACCAATTTCGATCTGGAAATGCTGGAGGCGACCGGCGTCTGCAACGGGATCGAGAATTACTCGCGCTATCTGACAGGCCGCGCGCCGGGTGAGCCGCCCCCTACTCTGTTCGAATTCATCCCCGACAATGCGATTGTCTTTGCCGATGAATCTCACGTCTCGGTCCCCCAGATCGGCGGCATGTACAAAGGCGACTATCGGCGCAAATTCACGCTGGCCGAACACGGTTTCCGCCTGCCCTCCTGCATGGACAACCGCCCCCTGAAATTCGAGGAATGGGACGCCATGCGCCCGCAGTCGGTCTTCGTTTCGGCCACCCCACAAGCGTGGGAGCTGGAACAATCCGGCGGCGTCTTCACCGAACAGGTCATCCGCCCTACCGGCCTGCTGGACCCGATGGTCGAAATTCGCCCCGTCGACATGCAGGTCGACGACCTGCTGGACGAAGTCCGCCGCGTGACCGAGGCTGGCATGCGCACGCTGGTCACCACGCTGACCAAACGCATGGCCGAAGACCTGACCGAATACATGCACGAACAGGGCATCAAGGTCCGTTACATGCACAGCGACATCGATACGCTGGAACGCATTGAAATCCTGCGTGATTTACGCCTTGGCGCATTCGATGTTCTGATCGGGATCAACCTGCTGCGCGAAGGCCTCGACATCCCCGAATGCGGGCTGGTCGCTATTCTTGATGCGGATAAGGAGGGGTTTTTGCGCTCAGAAACCTCGCTGGTGCAGACCATCGGACGGGCGGCGCGCAATGTCGACGGGCGGGTCATCATGTACGCCGACCGGATCACCGGCAGCATGGAACGCGCCCTGCGCGAAACCGACCGACGCCGCGAAAAACAAATCGCCTATAACGAGGCGCACGGCATCACCCCGACCACGGTGAAAAAGAACGTCGAGGATGTTCTGGCCGGCCTCTACAAGGGCGACACGGATCAGAGCCGCGTGACCGTGAAAATCGACAAGGCGATGGCCGGCGGGAACCTGGCGACCGTTCTGGAGGGTCTGCGGACAGACATGAGGAAGGCCGCCGAGAACCTGGAGTTTGAGGAGGCCGCGCGATTGAGGGATGAGGTGAAACGGCTGGAGGCCGTGGAACTGGCCGTCGCCGACGACCCGCTGGCGAGACAGGCAGCGGTTGAAGCCGCGAGTGAAGCTGCGACGAAGGGCAAAGGGCGCAGTACGGCGGGGAGGCCTGGACAAAGGGGTGGGAATGTTAGGCGGAGGGGGCGGTAGTGAATTTTCAGTTCAGGAAGTTCGGGAGTGTCCTGAACTCTGTGTATCTGGTCTGGCCCACGCGGGTTTCAGATACGGTCACGCATTGAAGCGTTCGTCGAACATGATAGCGAATTGATTTCGGGCGGCAAACCATTCTCGG
>Ga0070726_10000282_pt1 | contig 73585 bp, 56 predicted proteins | sample tdAd471_FD_67275 | JGI IMG/M metagenome (GOLD analysis project Ga0070726, IMG submission 67275) | Marine sediment microbial communities from the Atlantic coast under amendment with organic carbon and nitrate - tdAd47.1 | ecosystem: Environmental > Aquatic > Marine > Coastal > Sediment | place...
CTCCGCCCCAGATCCACGGCAACAGCGCTTGGGATCCGAAGTAGAGCGACATCGCGAGCAGCACGCCCGAGACGCTCAACAGGACGGCCGTGGTCCCCATCTGCGCGATCAGGAAATAACCGGTGAGAAAAGTCCCGACGATCGAGCCGATGGCGCCCCAGGAATAGATGGAACCGATGGTGCGTCCGGTGTGCGTACCGGTTTCAAGAGCCAGCTTGGCGGCGACCGGGCTGACCGTTCCCATCACGGCCGACGGGATGAAGAAGACGAAGAAGACATGCAGCGCGATACGCAGCGCCCAATCCTGCCCGCGTAGGAACTGCCAGGCGCCCACGTGGTTGTTCAGCAACGGGATCAACAAGCACGACGCCGAAGCGATCAGAAACAGCGTGGCGAGAGCCTGCTTGGCCTTGAAGCGGTCGGCGACCAGCCCGCCGACGTAGTTGCCGGCGGCGATCCCGGAAAGCACAATGCCGATGACGGACGTCCATGTATAGAGCGAACTGCCCACGTGCCGCGCAATCAGCCGCCCGGCCACCAGCTCCACCACCATGATCGAGAGGCTGGAGACGAATACGGTCGCGATCGGGATGAGCTTGGCGTAGCGTGAGGCAGATTCCGGCATCGCCCTAAACTCAACGGTTGAGGTAAGCGAAGATCGCCGGAAGTCCGTAGAAGAGAATCACCACGTAGGCCAGCGCTACAGTCCGCGAGCGCATCGCGACCCCGGCCAAGTTCTCCGCCGCCGCCAAGGGAATTCGGCGGATGAACGGAACGGTGTAGATGAATACGATGCCGACCAGGTTGAACAGCACGTGGACCAAGGCGATCGTCACGCCCGCCCCGACGTTCTCACCGGTCGTGGCCAGCGAGGCCAGCAGAGCGGTGACCGTGGTGCCGACGTTGGCGCCGAGCGTCACTGGGAACGCCTGCCGCAAAGTGATGAGTCCGGCGCCGGCTAGCGGGACCAGCAGAGAGGTCGTGATGGAGCTCGATTGCACAGCCATCGTGACCAATGCGCCAATAACCATGGCCATGGCGCCGGAGCCGCCCAGTGCTTTCTGGAGCGCACCGGACGCACCCTCGCCGACGGCGCTGCGCAGGGTGTGCACCAAAGCGTAGAGAGCGCCGAAGATGAGCAGTCCGCTCACGACGGCAATAATCGCGCCCTGTGCCTGACCAGACTCCGCCAACGCGGCCGCCAGTGACTTGACGGGGCCGACGGCGGCCTTGATGACGCCTTTGATCGGCGAGTCGTAGCTGGCCCCGCCGAGTCCGGAAAGCGAGTTGGCCAGACCGCTCGCCGCCGAGCGCAAGAACCCGGTTGCCATCTCCAGAGGCAAGAGTATCGCCACAGCCATGAAGTTGAAGAAATCGTGGCAAGTAGCGGCCGCAAAGGCTCGTTGGAATTCGTCCTTTCTGCCGACGTAAGCGAGCGAGACGAACGTATTGGTCACGGTGGTGCCGATGTTCGACCCCATGATCATCGGGATGGCGTTCGCGATGGGAAGCGGATGCTCCGGGGCGGCGGCCAGGGCCACGATCATGGAAGTGGTGGCCGAGGAACTCTGGACCAACGTGGTGGCCAGGATGCCGACCATCAGCGCGATAAGCGGGTTGGAGGTGGCGGAAAAGAAGGCGTCCAAGAGGTCGCCGCCCATCTTGTTGAAGCCGTCCCCAAGGCCGCGAACGCCGACCAAGAAGATGAAGAGGAAGAACGCTACAGAAAGTGCCGTGCGCCAGGCCGGGGTGCGCGCGGACTGCGAGTTGGCGACTGACGGGGCGGGATCCATCGTGGGTCAGGCGAGATGCGGGGCGATCAACCGGGAATCAAGACCCTGGATGCCGAGTGCGGGGCAGGCCCCAATATAACCAATTTGGACCCGAACTAGAGGCCTCGTTTAGATCGTTTCTTCCATCAGGATCGGCGGCAGGGCTGGGGGCGGCTGCACAGCAGTCTCATCGTCCCCGGGATTCAGAAAACGTCGGTCGAGCAATCTGTTCTCATCAATGTTGCCCATCGCCGTCAGCATGTTCTCCAGCACGTGGGGATTCTCCGAGCGCAAGCCGTCGAGGAAGGTCCGGATCGACTCGCGCACCGTGCCGGTCTTGTGGGAGCAAACACAGGGCGTGATCGGAATCGCCCTCTCGCCGGCATAACCCGAGGTGACTTCCTCACTCACAAGGATGAGCGGCCGGATCAGACGAAACTCGCCCGTGCGCGACGTCGTGACGGGAGGCAGGGCCGCCAGGCGGCCGGTGAACATCGTGTTGCGGAGCAGCGATTCGGCGAGGTCGTCGGCGGTGTGTCCCAGGGCCACCACGTTGGCTCCCAGTTCAGAGGCGATCTGGTAGACGGCGCGGCGACGGTAGCGGCTGCACAAATCGCAGCCGTGGTCGGGCTGTTCTTCGATGAGGTCGAACGAGGCCTCGTCGCGATAGTAGCGCCAGGGGACGCCGCGCTCCTTCATGTAGTCGCCCAGGGGCTCGATGGGACGGACGAACTTGCCTTGCTCGATGGTGAAGGCCTGGAGTTCGAAGCGGACCGGAGACCGGCGTTGCAAGTGGAGGAGCGCGTCGAGCAAGGCGAGAGAATCCTTGCCGCCGGAGACGCCGACGGCAACGCTGTCGCCCTCGCGGATCATCTTGTAGTCGTGGACGGCTCGGCCCGCTTTGCGAACGAGTTGTTTATGGAACGACATCGCCTTTTCACGATTATAGGGGGGCGTTTGGCGCCGGCCCGGTGATCTTGCCGGACGACAGGAGGCGGTCATCGTGGGGGCCAACCTGATAGCGTCTTGCCACGTCGTCAGAGAACACAACGAGTAGATTATCGGTCATTCCCCACAGGGAGTCTTTATCCGCATTGTACTCGTAGGCGCCCAGGTAGATTGACGGCAAACCGGTGAAGCCGACCGACAAGTCTTGAGGATAGGAGGAATAAGAGTGAACGCCTTCATTCGGCGGCTCTGTAGAGCGATACCAGTAGACTTCCAACTCGCTGATCTCCCGGCCAAGGTAGGGTCTCCACTCGGCCTCAGACGAGGCATCAACGAACCGCGCGTTGGCAGTTGGCAAGACTAAGGAGCTGGCGGGGCCTGCGTTCATCTGGAGACCGTAGGGTTCAAACTCCTGATCCCAGCTAAGCGAGTAGGCCTTGCCGCCTTCGAACTGCAAGGCCAGACCAAAGTCGAGCAAATGTCCGACGGCCCGACTGCGGTCCCAACCATAGTCGCCCTCGTAGTCGATTTCGCAGTAGGTCACGCCGGACAACCGCAGGCCGATCAACGCGGCGAACCGCTCCTCATACGCCCTCTGCCGGTCTGTCCGCGCATCCACGTTCCCAGAATAGTCGCACGGTTCCGCACCGCGGCCGATAAGGGTGGGCATGCCGGGCGCTGAAGACTTCGTCGAACTGCTCGAAGACATGCAGGTCGCCGGACACGAGCCGGGCGACTGGGGCGTGGCCCGCTGGGGCGACGGGCGGATCCGTTTGTTTTCGGGCCACTCAGCCGAGAGCCGCCTGCGCTCGCTCGAGAACGAACAAGGCCAAGTCGAGGTCGCCTACCGCGTCAGGCTGTGCGACGGTCAGCCGGAGGCCGAAGAGTTGTCCAGGAAGTCGGCGATCTTCTTGGCGTCGTTCGGCATGACCACCGGCGCGTTGCCGAACGTCGAAGCCAGCCGCTCGCCCGACGGCGTATCCAACTCGCTCGTGTGATAGCGATAGACGTAGTCCGGGTCTTTCAACAGGTGCCCGGTGAGCACGGCGACCACGTCGGCGTCAGACGGAATCGTTCCCGCCGCGACAAGCTTCTTCAATCCCGCGACGCTGGCCGCTGAGGCCGGCTCCGAGCCGATGCCCGCGCGCCCGACCGTCGCTTTGGCGTCGGCGATCTCCTGCTCGGTCGCCGATTCGACGACGCCTTGGCAAGTCTCGACCTCGAACTGCGCCTTGGGCCACGAAACGGGATCGCCGATACGGATCGCCGTAGCCAGGGTCTCCGGGTCTCGCACGGCGGCGAATTCGCCCTGGTAGCCGCGCGTGAAGAAATCGTAGAACGGGGCTGAACCGGCCGCCTGCACCACCGCGATTCGCGGCAGCTTGTCGATCACGCCGATCTCCTTGAGCTCGCGCAAGCCCTTGCCCATGGCGGAGACGTTGCCCAGATTGCCGCCCGGCAGCACGATCCAGTCAGGAACCTTCCACCCCCGCTGGTCAAGCATCTCTACGACGATCGACTTCTGGCCCTCGATTCGAAACGGATTGACGGAGTTCAACAGATAGACCCCGATCTCGTCGGCCAAACGACGGACGAGAGCGAGGATCTGGTCGAAGTTGGCCTCGACCTGGATCGTTACCGCCCCGTACTCGAGCGCTTGAGCGAGCTTGCCGTAGGCGATCTTCCCGTGCGGCAAGAAGATGATGGCTTGCATCCCCGCAGCTGCAGCGTAGGCGGCCATCGAGGCGGACGTATTGCCGGTGGAAACGCAGGCGACCCGCTTCATGCCCAGGACGCGCGCTTGGGTCGCACCGGCGGTCATGCCGTTGTCTTTGAACGAGCCGGTCGGATTGTACCCCTGATGCTTGAGCTGGATCGCGTCGACGCCCGCGTATTGGGCGACGTTGGGTGCGTCGAACAGAGGGGTGTTGCCTTCGCGGATCGTAACGACGTCCTCGTCCTTGGCGAAGGCGAGCATTTCACGAAAGCGCCAGACGCCGGAGACGTCCAGCGGCTCGCGGCTGAGCCGTCGTTGATCCCAGCGGGCGGTGAGGGCGGCCGCATCGACGCCGGAGTAGTCGGTGCGGACCTCGAGCAACGAGCCGCAATCGGGGCACTCGTAGAGCACCTGATCGAGCGCGAAGCGGGACTTGCAGGCCGGAGAGATACAGACGAGTTCGGACGACATCGCGAATTTCCATCCTATCGTGGAACGCGGAAGGGGCCTGCGCGATACACTGGAGGATTCATACGATCGAGGGGCGCGCACGCCCCTCCGCCCTGATACTGGAGCTTGAGAAGAATGAATCGGTTGCGCCTCCTCCCCCTAGTCGCATTGACGACAATACTGATGTTTTGGGTCGGTTGCGGCTCAGATACGCCGCCCGAGGAAGCGGCCGCGCCGGAGCCGGCCGAGACCGCCAAAGTCGAGGAGCCGCCGGCAGCTGAGCCGCCCGCCGCCGCGCCCGAGCCGGAACCCGAGCCAGCACCTGCTCCCGCGCCAAAAGTAGCCCCGAAACCCAAGCCGAAGGCTCCGTCGTTGCCGATCGTTGCCCTGGAAACAAGCAAGGGGACCATCAAGCTGGAGCTCTATCCGGACAAGGCGCCCAAAACCGTCGAGAACTTCCTCGCCTATGTCGACTCAGGCTTCTACTCGGGCACGGTTTTTCACCGCGTGATTCCCACCTTCATGATCCAGGGCGGAGGCATGACCCCCGAGCTGGAGAAGAAAGCGACTCGCGATCCGATCACCAACGAGGCGCAAAACGGATTGAAGAACGACCGCGGCACCATCGCCATGGCGCGGACATTCATGCCCCATTCGGCCACGGCGCAGTTCTTCATCAATCACAAGGACAACGCCATGCTGAACAACTCGCCTCAGAACGGTTGGGGCTATGCGGTTTTCGGCAAGGTCGTCGAGGGGATGGACGTCGTTGACGCCATCGCCGCCGCGGAGACCACCACCAAGACGGCGCCCGCCGCGGACGGCGAACCAGCCATGCCCATGAGCGACGTACCCAAAGAGACGATTCTGATCAAGTCCGCCAAGCGGGTCTCCTAATCGATTCCACCCCGAGAGAAAGAACAACATGAGCGATACGACCAATCCCACCGTCGTGATGGAGACCTCCAAAGGCTCGATCACCATTGAACTCAACGAAGAGAAGGCGCCCAAGACCGTGGCGAACTTCCTCTCCTACGTCGACGACGGCTTCTACGACGGCACCATCTTCCACCGCGTGATCTCAAACTTCATGATCCAAGGCGGCGGCTTCGACGAAAGCATGCAGCAGAAGGCCACCAAGGCGGAGATCGAGAACGAGGCCGACAACGGGCTGAAGAACGAGAAAGGCACGATCGCGATGGCGCGGACCTCGGACCCGCACTCGGCGTCGTCGCAGTTCTTTATCAACGCCGCCGACACGAACGACTTCTTGAATCACACGAGCAAGTCCGGCTCGGGATGGGGCTACTGCGTATTTGGACGGGTGACCTCAGGCGACGACGTGGTGGATGCGATTCGCCAGGTCCAGACCGGTTCGGCGGGAATGCACCAGGACGTGCCGACCGAGGCCGTGGTGATCCAGTCGGTCAAACGGGCTTAAGCTCGTCCGGGCCCTGATCCATCAAGAACCCACATAGCGGGCGTAGACACTGCGGGCGACCCCGGCGTCGGTCGCGCCCTTGATGATCGCCCGTCCGTCTTCAAATACCGTCATCTCGTACGGCGGCGCTTTGAACCGAACCACGTACTCGTTGGCTCGTATCTCTCCGAGCGGCTCAAGCGTCGCCGCCAGCTGCTTAAGATCGAGCGGCCCCTGACGGTCATGGATCTGTACCGCGTCGCGACCGCACAGCACCGCCGCCCGGCGGGCCTTGGGCTCCAGGTGTGGAAACTCACGGCGGCCGCAGGCTCGGCAATCGGCATTCGGCTTCGCCGTTGAGATCACCCGCGGGGCCCCCTCCCAGACGTCGAGCGTCAGCAACTGTTTGCGCACCGCTGCCTGGTTGCCGCTCAAAATCTTGAGCGCCTCGGCGACCTGGAAGGCGGCAACCGCCGCGGTGGTCGATCCAAGAACACCGGCCGTGTCGCAAGTCGGTTGTGCGCCTCCGGGAGCCTCCTCGAAAATGCACGCCAAGCACGCCGAAGCTCCGGGCACGACGGGCATCATCACCCCGTGGCTCGCCACGGCGCCGCCGTAGATCCAGGGCTTTCCTTCGCGCACTGCAAAATCGTTCAGCAGATAGCGAACTTCAAAGTTGTCGCTGCCGTCGAGCAGCACGTCGGCTTCCCCGAGTAGCTCCTCGACGTTGTCCGGAGTCAGGTCGGCGACGCAGGCATCGACTCGAACCCCGGAATTAATGCACGCCAGCGCATTGCGCGCGGCGACGGCCTTGGGCGTCGCATTCTCGGCGTCGGCCTCCGTGTAGAGCCACTGCCGTTGTAGGTTGCTGGGCTCGACGTAGTCGCGATCGACGAGCGTCAGACGCCCCACTCCGGCCCGTGCCAGAGCAGCCGCCTGGAAGCTCCCCAGCGCGCCGCACCCGACCACGGCGGCGTGGGAAGCGAGCAGACGTTCTTGTCCCGCTTCACCGATGGGCGCGAACAGCGTTTGCCGCGAATAGCGTTCGCGCTCGGTTGCTTTCACCCGGAAACCTCGTTTTCACAGTAGCATCGGGCCCGTTCGGCAACGTCGACCCGGGCCCATGCGTCTTATAATGCCGAGAGACGGTGCGTCAACTGCTGTGGATTTCGGCGCTCGTGGGAGCGACTACGCTCTGCGCCTCGGAAGATCCGCGGCGAGTGAGCGATGTACGGTTCGAGCCGCGCGTGCAGCCGCTGGCCTCCGAAACGCTGGACGAGCTCGTGACCGTGCGTCCCGGCTCCGTCCTCGATCCGGCTGAAGTCCGCCAGAGCATCCAGAACTTATTCTCGACGGGACGCTACAACAACATCGAAGCGGAGGCGCTCGACGACGGTCCAGACCTAATTCTGTTGCTGCGCACCCAGCCTGCGACCTTCGTGGGCGATGTGGAGGTCACCGGAGTCGAGGAGCCCCCCAATCAGAACGAACTGGTGAATGCGACCCGGCTGCGGTTGGGGCAGCTCTACACCCCAGACGCCGTCGCTCTGGCCCGGCAGAATCTCCGCCGCGTGCTGATCGAGAACGGATTCACCACCCCCGTCGTGGACTACGAGGCGGTCGAGCGCCCGGAAGGCTACCAGATGGACGTCACGTTCACGGTCCGGCCTGCGATGAGGGCGCGCCTCGGCGAGGTGATTCTTCCTCCGGATTTCACGATGAATGCGGAGCAAGTTCGCGAGATCACCAAGTGGAAATTCGGCAAATCTCTCACCGACCCCCGCATCGCAACCGGCCTCAGCCGCCTGCGCAACCGCCTCTATGAAGACGGCTACTTACAGGCGAGAGTCGACCTAGTCGGACGAGACTACAACCCGGATCAGGATCAGATCAACCTGATCTTGAATATCCAAACAGGCCCGCGCATGCAGGTGGCGATCGAGGGTTTCGACCTGTCGCGCGGCAAGCAAGAGCGTCTCCTTCCGGTCCTAGAAGAAGGAATCGTAGACGAGGATCTACTGGAAGAAGGGGCGGCGAATCTAAGGGACTATCTGGAGACGCTCGGCTATTTCGACACCCAGGTCTCTTATGAGAGGGAGCGGTCCGGCCCGGAAGACGTGCTGATCCGGTACTTGGTGGAGCGGGGCCCTCGCCGCAAGCTGACCGAGATCACGATCAACGGAGAGTTCTTTTTTGACGAAGCCACGCTGCGTGAACGTCTGACGATGCGGCCCGCCGGCTTTGAACTCCGACGAGGCCGATTCAGTCGTCGATTGCTCAATCGCGACGTCGATGCGATTGAGAACCTCTACGCCGGCAGCGGCTTTCTCGACGCGAAAATCGAGGCCGAAGTCATCGACCTCAATCAGAACAAGATCGCCGTGGCACTCACGGTTGATGAGGGCTCGGCGACCTTCGTCGACAGTCTTCGCGTGATCGGAATGGACGATTTTCCGCTGGACGAGTACCGCTTTGCCTCTGCGGAAGGCCAACCGTTCTCCGAAACGAGCGTGGCGACGGACCGCGACCTAATTCTGGCGGAGTACTTTGACGCCGGATTCCAGGACGCGAGTTTCGACTGGACGGTGGCGCCGGTGGAAGGCTCGGAGCGTGTCGTACTCAACTACAGCGTCGAGGAAGGCGAACGTCTGTTCGTACAGCGCCCCATCGTCTCCGGACTCGAGCACACGGACCCCGACCTAGTGAACTCGCGCATCCTGCTGCGCCCCGGAGACCCGCTGTCTCAGACGGCGATGTTCGAGTCGCAGCGTCGGCTCTACGACCTGGGAATCTTCAGCAAAGTAGAGACGGCGTTGCAGAATCCCACCGGGGACGAACCCTCGAAGAACGTGCTGTTCGAACTCGAAGAGGCGCGACGCTGGACAGTCGGATTCGGCGGCGGCGCGGAGTTTGCTCGACTGGGCGGAGGTCGCTCGGACCTGTCGTCGCCGGTCGGCGAAGCGGCGTTCGCACCCCGGGTGACTCTGGAGCTGTCGCGACTGAACTTCCGCGGCAAGGGCAACACCGTCACGATGCGTAGTCGACTCTCGACCTTGCAGCAGCGGGCTCTGTTCACCGTCGAGAACCCGCGCTGGACGGGATCGGAAAAATGGAAGGCGACCGTCAGCGCCCTGTGGGACACGTCGCGCAACGTGCGCACCTTTACCGGTTCGCGGTTGGAGGGCGCCCTGCAATTGGAGCATCGGCTGTCCAAGCCGTCGACGGCGCTCTATCGCTATATCTATCGGCGGACCACCATCGACCAGGACACGCTGCAGATTACGCCTCTGTTGATTCCATTGAGCGCTCAGCCGGTGCGCGTCGGACTCTTCTCGGGCACCTATATTCAGGACAAGCGCGATGATCCCACGGACTCCACTCGCGGCATCTTCAACACCGTCGATTTGAGCTTCGCCTCCGGCTACTGGGGGTCGCAACCGGATTTTTTCCGGTTCCTCGGGCAAAACAGCACCTACCATCGGTTGACCAAAAAGCTCGTCTTGGCGCGAACAACTCAACTCGGCATCATGGCGCCTTGGTCCGATCAGGAGCGACTGGATCAGCAACTACCGACGTTCGGCTCAAGTCCGGATCCGCGCATTCCCATCGCGGAACGATTCTTCGCCGGCGGCGCAAACGCCCACCGCGGCTTTCCGGTGAACCAAGCCGGCCCGCGCGATCCGACCACGGGTTTCCCGATCGGCGGCGGCGCCGAGTTCGTCAATAGCTTTGAACTCCGTTTTCCCCTGGTGGGCGAGAACATTGGAGGCGTCTTGTTCCACGACGCAGGCAACGTCTACTCGCGCGTGGAGGACATCAACTTCGGATCGAAACAGGACTTCCGACGCAATGCCGAGGGCGTGCGCGAGTTCGACTACGACTACATGGTCCACGCGGTGGGATTCGGACTGCGTTACGGAACGCCGGTCGGGCCGGTGCGTATCGATCTGGCCTACAGCGTCAATCCGCCGCGGTTCATCGGCTTCTCCGGCACGCGGCAGCAACTTCTTGCCGGCGAAGGGACGCTGCGCGAGCAGCGCATCTCCGGATTCCAATTCCACTTCTCATTGGGGCAAACGTTTTGATGCGGGCGCTCCCAATCGGATTGCTGTTGTGCGTCGCCGGCGGCGGTTCGCAGTTGCTGGACCGCACGGTGGCGGTCGTCGGGCGGGAAGCGATCACCGAGAGTGAAGTGGAGCGACAGATCCGCCTGGAAGCGATGTTCAACGGCGCGGAGCCCAGCACCGAAGAACCTTCTGAACAAGATCGGAGAGCAGTCCTCAACCGGCTGATCGACCGGCGACTGATCGAGGCGGATATGCGCCTGGCGGGATTCCAAGGTCCGACGGCGGAAGAACGGGCGGAGGCCGTCGAAGGCCTCATGCGCAGCCGCTTCCGCGGACGCTCGTTTGAGCTGGCGCTGGACGATTATTCGGTCGACAAACAGGCAGCGCTTGAATTCTACGGGCGCCAACTGGTCATCCAGGGCTACGTTGATTTTCGCTTCCGAACCGGATTGGAGGTCAGCGAGGACGAGTTGAAAGCGGAACACCGCCGACTCTATCGTGAGCTGGACCGGCCGCCGGACTTAGACGAAGTCCGAGAGGCGCTGTCCACACGTATGCTTGAGGAGAAGATCGAGAGGCTGATCGACGGCCGGGTCAAACAGCTGCGCGCCGAGACGCGCATTCGCCTGCTTGAGCGTATTCCCGCCGACGAAGGAGCGACGCCGTGATCGACTTCCTCAAACGTCGGAAATGGCGGCTGCTGGCCGTCCCGATCGTCTTGGCACTGCTGGCGTGGGGCGGCGTGGAGTGGCTCTTGCGCAGTGATTGGCTGCGCGCTCGAATCACCCAAACCGTCCTCGCCGAGGCTCGCCAGGCAACCGGAGGGGAAGCCGAACTCGACTCGGTCAGCCTGGACCCGACGAGCTTTGAGGTCGATGTTCGCGGCCTCCGCATTCGCGGCCCCAATGGCGACGTATTCTTCGAGGCTCCGGAGTTGCTACTGGGCCTGAGCGTGGAGTCGTTCTGGTCGGGCGACATCCGCTTAACGTCCATGGCGTTCGACGCACCTCGGGCCCACATCGTCATCGGCGCCGACGGCTCGACCAACCTGCCCGAGGGGCCGAAAGCCGAGGCGGCCGCCGACGAGGAGCCGATCAGCCTGTCCTCACGCCGGTTTGAGATCCGCAACGGCGTCGTCGAGTTCAACGGTGAGCCTTACCGCTTGGAGGTTCGCGCGGACGGGGTCGACTTGAATATTCAGCGAGCGGCCGACTGTTCCCAGATCGCGCTGATGGCCGCGCGCTCGGAGTGGGAGTGGCGCGGACAGCGTCCCGTCTTGGCCGAATCAGAAGCCGACGTCGAGCTGTGCAGCGACAGCCTCGAGGTACGCGCCGCAACCCTGAGGGCGGGAAGATTGACGACGGAGATCTCCGGTACGGTGGAGCCTCTATCCGTCCCGGAGTTTGCTTTCAGATACCAGGTCTCCGGGCCGGTCGGAGACCTGGCGCAGGCCTTTGACGTACAGGCCGGAGGCCGGTTGTCAATGGACGGCTCCCTCCGTTCGGAGAACGGCAAGCCGATGGTCGAGGGTCGGCTCGTGATCTCAGGCGGCAGTTTCAGCGCCGAGGGCTTGGAGGTGCCGGAGGCTCGCCTCGCCATGCGCTACGCCGGCGACGACGAGGTCCTGCGCTTCAGTTCGCTCGAACTGGAGGCGTTCGGTGGAAGGCTGGAAGGGCAAGCGGCCCTCGAGAGTCCGCTGGAGGCGCAGCGGGCCACGTTGACTGGAACGTTCTCCGAGATCGGATTGCGCCCGTTGCTGCGAGCGGCGGGAGCAGGACCAGCGCTCGACTCTGGAGCCGTCGAGTGGTCGGCGGCGCTCTCGGGAACTCTCGAAGCCTCCGGCTCGCGGGAGAACGACTTAGCGGCCGTCGCTGAACTAACGTTGGCCGGTGCGGGTGCGGACGCCGCAGTCGACGGAGGCGGGCGAATCTCCTTCGACGGCGAAGCCGGAGCGCTGAGCGTGCGCGGCTTAGAGCTCCGCACGGCATCCACCGAGCTGCTCTTGAACGGAGACATCCGAGGAAACGGCCGTTCGCGCCTGGAAGGAAGCATGGACGCACGAGATCCGTCGGACCTCAATGCGGCCCTAGCCGTAGCCGGTCTGGCGCCCGAGAGCTTGCCGGTGATTCTGAGCGGGCCTGTCCGCCTGAACGGCGATGTAACGGGGCGCGTGATTGCGGGCCGCGCGAGCCGATTAGAGTTCGAGGGCTCGGTCGAAACCGGTCGCCTGACCGTCTACGGTTACCTCTGGGACTCGCTAAAGGCCAACTTGGCGGCCGATCGCGAGAGTCTCCGGATCTCCAGCGCTCAGCTGATCGACGGCCCCGGTCAAGTGGACTTGGAGGCCGATCTGGATTGGAGCGACCCCGACCAAAGAGTCGGGCAGTTTCCGTTACGCGGCTCCATCCGGGCCGCCCGGCTCCAACTGGATAAGTCGCTCGAAGCGGCGGAACTGCCGGCGCTGGCAGAGGGTACGCTCAGTGCGGAAGCGGCCATCGCAGGATCGATCGAGCGCCCTGACCTCACGGTCTCAATGTCTGTCGACGAGGGGCGGCTAGGCCAGGAGCGGTTTAGGAGCTTGGCCCTCCAGGCGACGGCGCGTGAAGGCGTCGTCGATATCTCGTCGCTCCGCGTGGCCGGAACCGTCGGGGAACTGCAAGGACGAGGTTCTTACGTGATTGAGGAGCGGGCGCTGGAACTGGGAATGGAAGGCAGGGGTTGGCCGCTGGAAGACGCCGTCCTCTTCGAGCAATGGACGTACCCTCCGACCGGCACGCTTGACTTCACACTGACGGCGCAAGGTGAGTTGGCTCGCGGAGAGGAGCTCTTCAGCACCCTCGACGCCAACGGCGCCGTGGCCCTAACCGCAGTGGCGTGGAACGGGCAGCCGCTGGGCGACTGGAAGGGCGAGTTGCACAGCCTGGCGCATACGATCGAGATGGAGTTGGACGGCGCTCCCCTGGGGGGCGAGGCGAAGGCGACCGCGTCCATCGCCTACTCGAATGCGGCGATTGAAGGCGAAGCTGCTTTCTCAAGCGCGGATCCCGGCGCCGCATTGCGGTTGATCGGATTTCCGGTAGAGCGAGTGACCGGAACCGCCGACGGCTCCATGAAATTTGAAGGGAGCCTCCTGGAACCCGGCTCGATTGAGGCTGAGGGCGCTCTCGAAACCCTCGACATGACGGTTGCCGAAGTTCCCGGCCTCTCAGAAGGCTATCGACTACGCAACCCCTTCCCCATGTATTGGGGCTATCGCGAGGGAGTGCTGGAGCTGGAGCACATGCGCCTTCAGGGCGCCGGGACGAACTTGGAGGTCGACGGCGACGTTCCCATCGCCGCCGAAGAGCGACCGCTGACGCTCAAGGCGGAAGGCGACTTCAATCTCTCGGGTCTGCAGACGTTCTTTCCCGATCTGAGCGCTTCAGGGCGATCGACTCTGGATATCGAGATCGGAGGAGAAGTGGACGATCCCTCCGTGGTCGGAGAGATCGTGATTCGCGACGGCGCCCTGCGCTCCGTCGACTTTCCAAACGGGCTCAGCGACCTCAACGGCGAATTGTCTTTCGTGGGACGCGAACTGCAAATCGAACAGCTGACCGCGCTTTCGGGGGGCGGGCAACTCTCGGTGACGGGAGTCGGCCGTATGGAGGACGACGGCTACAGCTTCCGATTCGTCGCTGACGCGGAGCGGGTGCGCGTCCGCTACCCGAGCAATCTGGCGAGCTTGATCGACGGGCGCATGACCCTTTCCGGCGACGAGCGCCAGAGCCTGCTGAGCGGCGAGATCTTGGTGACGCGCGCCAGCACCAACGCCCAGATCTCGATCGGCGACCTACTCGCCGCCTTGCGAGAGCCGACGCGCACGCCGCCCAAGAGTTCCCTGCTCCAAAACCTCCAATTCAACGTCCACGTGCTCTCGGCGCCGAATTTGGATATTGAAACCAGACTGATCCGCGACTTGGAGGCGGCGATCGATCTCCGACTGGTCGGGACGTGGGTCTCGCCGGCTGTGCTGGGACGCGTGGATATCGCGCAAGGTCAGATGAACTTCCACGGCTCGCGCTATCAAATCAACCGCGGAGAGATTGCCTTCCTCAATCCGTTCCGAGTCGAACCGGTGCTGGATTTTGAGTTTGAAACCCGAATCCGCAACATCGATATTGCTTTGATCCTGTCGGGGCCGGCTCGGCGGCTGAATCTGTCGTATCGCTCGGACCCGCCGCTGCCGTTCGCCGACCTAGTCAACCTGGTGGCGCTCGGACGGACTCCGACGTTCGATCCGGTTCAGAGTTCCCAGCAACGCGTGTCGCAACAGTCTCTGTTCCAGACCGGAGCGAACAACGTCTTTTCCCAAGCCATCGAGAGACCGGTATCGCCCGGCCTGCAACGCTTCTTCGGCGTGTCGCGACTCAAGGTCGACCCGCAAGCGGGCGGCGCCGAAGCGAACCCGACCGCGCGCATCTCGACCGAACAACAGATCACCAACGAGGTCACCCTGACCTACACGTACGACCTGAGCTCGGCGCAACAGCAGACCGTTCGGCTCGAATACGCGCCGGATCGGGAGTGGACGTTCGTGCTGACCCGCGATGAGAACGGGCTCGTGGGCGGAGACATCCTGTTCCGCAAACGACTGCGGTAGTTGCGACCCGGATGCAGGGCGGTTCTTGACTCACGCGGCTCGCGACCCCATAATTCAAGTGGAATCTGAACCTCGGCTCGTCTGGGTAGTAGGATTCCTCCGGGAGGCGCAAGCCTCCCTTTTTCGTTCTTCAGATACGAACGATCCCCAACGGGTCGGAGTTGGAGGCTCTCGTACAAAGAACCGGCTCCAAGCGCTGAAAGTAGTTCTTGCCGCCTGTCTTGCGCATGTAGGCGTTCGGGCTCTCCCGTTGATACAGCAGATACGCGGCAAGATCGGCTGTTTGTACGAAGAGCGAGTGCTCCGAGTCGCGGAAATTAGGATCGTCGATCAGCGTCAACAAGGGTAGGTTTCTGAAGCCGGCCGAGCTGCGATTCGGAATGGGATTGAAGCGACGCATCTGACGCATCAACGTGATGAGCTTCTTGTCGTCGGTGTGGTCACAAAACAAGATGCCACGCTCATCTGGATTCTGGGGGCCAGGAAAGTTGCGATGACGAAGAGTATTCTCGAATCGCTGAATCAGAGTCTTCCAGGCCATCCCAAACACATCGTAGTCCAGAGCCTTTCCCTCCTTATCAACCAGAACATTGATCAAGTTGACATCAGCCACCGACGCGACCGCATCCGAATAGCGCCGAATCATCTCTAACCGATGGTGCCGCTTGATGCGCTGTGCTAAGTTCCCCGGGCGGCTTATGAGACGGGCGGTGTGGAACTCCTCACGCAACTTGAAACCGAAGCGCTCTCGGAGCGCACGGCGAAACTCGATCAGGCTGTTCGAGCACGCGTGCCATCGAAGCTCGTGCACCACGACCCCACTCAAAGCAAAGTATCGCGTAGGGGAATCGCTGAGGCCAGCGTCACCGCTTTCGTCGACGTAGATCAAGTACATCGAGCCGTCTGATCATATAACGCGGCCTATAATCATTGGACTATGGCTGAATCCACACGCCGCGAGGCGCTGGCGACCATTGCCGTCGCCGGGGCGGCGGCTCCCGCCGCACTCCACGCCGACCACCACGAATACGAGCCGCAGGCTTTCTCCAGCACGCAGTACGAACTCCTCTCCGAGTTGGTCGACGTCATCATTCCCGCGACCGATACGCCCGGCGCGTCGCAAGCCGGCGTTGCACGAATGGTCGATGAGGATTCCGTCGACGATCCAGCCCTCAAGGCGCAGGTCGAAACAATGCTGCAGCGATTCGCCGCCGACGGATTCTCCGAGCAGACTGAAGTCGGGCGCAGCCTGCTGATGACCGACTACTCGAAGGCGCAGGACGAACGCGGGGAGCTGTTCAGCTTCCTCAAGAACCTCGCCGTCGACCGCTACTACGCCACCGAGGCGGGATTAGTGGAAGAGCTGGGATACAAAGGCAATACCTTCTTGCCGTCCTATCCGGGATGCCGCCACAACCACCAGCTCGAAGATGATCCGCGCGGGAGCAAAGCCTAATGGCGAATGAAGACTACGACGTCGTCGTCATCGGTACCGGCGCCGCCGGCGGCATGGCCGCCTGGAATCTCGCCCGCAAAGGCGTCAAGGTCTTGGCGCTCGAAGCAGGCGAGAAGTTCGAGCAAGCCGACTTTTGGTCGCATGTGAAGCCCTGGGAGGCACGCGCCCGGCACCGCCGTGGAGACAGTCCGCCCGACTTTGAAGGACTCCCCGAGCGCGAAAGCCCCTACTCGGTTCCCGAAGGCGCGGACTTTCAGCTGCGCCGGGTGTGGGGCGTGGGCGGCAAAACCAACATCTGGGGCCGCGTCTCACTGCGCTTCTCTGATCACAACTTCACCGAACCGGAGATCGACGGATGGGAGATCCCCTGGCCGATCACCTACAAGGAGATCGCCCCGTATTACGACAACGTCGAGAAGCTGATCGGCGTCAACGGCGGAGACGACGACACGCCCTTTCTTCCGGGCTCCAAGAACCACCTCCCGCCGCCGGGTCGCCGATGCGGCGAGAAACTGCTCGCCAAAGGTTTCGACAAGATCGGTCATCCCGTGGTTTCAGGGCGGCGCGCCGTCCTCACTCAGCCGCACAACGGCCGCGCGGCCTGCCACTACTGCGGCGCCTGCGGACAAGGGTGCGATGTTTCGGCCTTCTTCAACTCCTACGACTACCTGTTGGCGGAGGCGTTGGAGACCGGCAATCTCACCATCCGGCAGAACGCGATCGTCTCGCGCATCCTGACCAACGATGAAGGTCTGGCCGATCGCGTTCAGTACTTTGACCGTCTCACCGGACAAGAGGTGCAGGTCCCGGCCAAGCGCGTTGTCGTCGGCGCGTCTGCCGTCGACTCCACGCGCATCCTGCTGAACTCGAAATCACGACGTCACGCCAACGGCCTGGGCAACGGCTCGGACGTCGTCGGGCGCTATCTCGTCGAACAGGCACGCTTTCACGTGGAAGCCTTTGCTCCGCAGTTGATCGGCTCGGAAACCACCAACGACGACGGCATTTCCGGCGGCCACATCTACATGCCGCGGTTTGAGATGCCGACCGAGAAGCGCGACTATATCCGTGGCTTCGGCGTCCAGTTCTGGGGAATCGGTTGTCGCGGAGGAGCGCCGCACGCCAAGCACCTACCGGGCTTCGGAAGCGCCTTCAAGCGTTCGGTCAAGGAGCACTATCCGGCTACCCTCGCCATCCACCCCTACATCGAGGCGCTGCCCTACAAGGACAACCGCATCACGGTGGACGAGAATCGCCTGGACCGCTTCGGCGTGCCACTGATGCACATCGAGTACAAACTCGGCGAAAACGAGTTCAAAATGATGGACCGGGCGCACGATATGGTCGAGGAGGTGTTGCACGTTATGCGCGCCGAACCCATGCCCTACAAGCGCGGCGACTACGACCGACTGGGCAGTGCAATCCACGAGCACGGCTGTTGTCGCATGGGGGCGGACCCGAAGCTCTCAGCGCTCAACAAGCACATGCAAATGCACGAAGTGAAGAACGTGTTCGTAACCGACGGCTCGGCCTTCCCCACGCCGACGGAGAAGAACCCGACGCTCACCATCCTCGCGATGAGCTGGCGTGCGACCGATTATCTAGCCGAACAGATGAAGAAGGGCGAACTGTAGTCGCACCACCGACGTAACGCTTGTAGGCGGAGTTGCCCATGGAGCGCCCTAATTACGCCTTCGAGAGCTGCTCCTGCATCGCCTCCAAAGCCACGCCCTTCGTCTCCGGAACCATGGTCTTCACCCAGATCAACTGGAGAACCATCATGAAGCAGAAGAACCCGAATATCGTCGACGGCGCTACAGACTCGGCGACCCTCGGGAAGACCAGTGTTAGCGCTGCTGCAAAGAACCAGTGCGTAAAGCTGCCGAGCGCTTGCCCGGCCGCACGATGACGGTTGGGAAAGATCTCGGAGATGAAGACCCAGATGACGGCGCCCTGTCCTACCGCATGAGCCCCGACGAAGGCGAATACGCAGGCCGGCACGATCGCGAAGTGCTCAGTGTGAAAGGCCCACGAACAGAGGCCGAGCGAGACGATGTATCCGATGGACCCGACGTAGAGCAGGGTTCTTCGGCCAATCCGATCGATGAGCCACAAACCCACGTAAGTGAAAACGAGGTTCGTGACGCCGATGCCGACTGATTGCAACAGAGCGGCTTGTTCGCCGAGCCCGGTCCACTCGAAGATGCGCGGTGCGAAGTAGAGGATCGCGTTGATGCCGGAGAGTTGATTGAAGAACGCCACGAAGAAGGCCAGCGCAATCGGAATCCGCAACTCCTTCGTCGCAAACTTGGCGGCCGTCGCGGTCTCCTCCATGCTGGCCTCGACTCGGTCGGCCAGCGCTTGCAGTTCACCGTCAGTGCCTGTGGGATTGATCTTGCGAAAGACTTCAAGCGCCGCCTCACGCTGTCGAGCGTGGGTGATTAGCCAACGCGGACTCTCCGGCAACGTGAAGCACAGGAGGGAGTAGATCAGCGCCGGAAACGCCTCGACCCCGAGCATCCAACGCCAGGCGACGCTGGAATCGAGATACATTCCCAGCAGAAAGTTCGACGAGAACGCCACCAGAATGCCGAGCACGATATTGAACTGGAACAGGCCCGCCAAGCGTCCCCTGCGGTCGGCCGGGGAGATCTCCGAGATATAGAGCGGCGAAACGACCGTTGCAACGCCCACGCCGATGCCGCCGATCAAGCGGGAGATCATGAAGACGACGTCATTGGGCGCGATTCCGGACCCGACGGCTGAGACGAAGTAGAGCGCCCCGACCCAGATCAAGGTCGTCCGCCGTCCGTATCTCTCTGTCGGCCAGCCGCCGATCAAGGAACCGACGACGGTTCCCCACAGCGCGGCGCTCATGTTCAAGCCATGTCGGAACGCCGAGAGTTCCCAGACGTCCTGGATCGTCTGCTCGGCGCCGGAAATGACGATCGTGTCGAATCCAAAAAGGAATCCGGCCATCGCGGAAGTGAGCGCCCAAAGAAAAAGCTTGTTGTTCGGATTGTTCATGTCGTGGTCTTGATCGATCGCTTCTAGCAGCGGTGCGAGCGCGCAATGCGCCTCGGGGTATTAGAACATCCGTAGCGCTGCGCGTGACGCAGGGACTCAATCAAGATCCAACATCGGGCTCGTGATCTCCCTGGCGATTCCTTCCGTCTTTCACGTTGACTCAGCGACTCTTCGGAACTCGCGGGAACGGCAAATAGGTCTCTGGAGGCATCCGAAGGGCCTCAGAGAGGTCGAAGGCGACGGCCCGGTCGCCAGCCGGTTACCACAGAGAAAAGCGCCTCTCAGGACACCTGATCACTCCGGGCTTCACCTCGGACATCTCACCGTCGTAGACACAAATGAGATCACACGGAAGATCTTTTTGGCGCAAAACCACAAGGCTACGCTTGACCATTAAGTCGGATTCCGATATAACGTAATCCGACTGTGCAAGACGAAGAAGACGAGTTTGCTCCGCGCGGCGACTTCCGGGATGCGCCTACCCTCGCCCCGGCCACGCTGGCTGCATCGAATGTCGTCCCTTCCTTTCAGGCGATTGCGACGCTGCGCATCCGTTGGAACTTGCTTCTAAAGGCGGGCGTGCTGGCGCTGGGGAACTTTCTCCTGGTGGGCGTGGTCATTAGCTCCGGCGGGCAACGGAGCGCCGGATCGGGGAAGATTGCGCTGCGCCGGAGCAGCGAGCCGACGGCCACACTGCTTTCACGAGAGGGCAGGCGCGCGGAAGAGCGACGGGAAGAGTCGAGGCCTCCAGCGGCCGACGACGCAAGCCTAGCGCAGTCGCGAGGCTCTTTACGCAACGCAGCCGTGCGGACTGCGGCTCCTCTCCATGTTGTGCCTGAGTCAGGCGCGACCGGAGACGGCCACGGCGGCTTCCGGGGACCGACTGACACGTCCTTCTTGCTTGCTCAAGTAGGAGCGGGGACTCCGAAGGCCAACGCCGCGCCCTTGTCTCAGTGGCACTACTCAGAGTATTTCGGGATTCTTCCGATCCTTGAAGCGCTCGACGCAAACGATGATCTAGAGATCTCCCGATTGGAGATCGAAGAAGCTGCTACGACGTTGAAGTCGCTTGATGCGGACGGGAACCTAGTTCTCGACGCCCGGGAATGCGGCTTCGAGCTTGGCGCAGCTGAGAAACGCCTCGACCGCGCAGGCGTTGAACACGCAGAGCAAGGATTCATGACCTTCCACCGCGCTCACCGGGTGCTCGATGCGAATGGCGACAGAGCGATCTCGCTTGGTGAAATGGAAGCTGCCCCGGAGAGACTGACAGCGCTCGACGCGAACGGAGATGGAAAACTGGACGGCGAAGAGCTATTGCCTGAACCGGTGGACAATCAAGCAGCTCGGATCATGCGCTTGGACAGGAACCGGGACGGTGAGATCTCCGCAGGAGAACGCGGAGGCAGATTCGGTGACCGCCTACAGAACTTCTTGAACTCTGCGGATCGAGACAGGAATCTAGTGATTACAACCGCTGAAGTTCACAGCGAGGTACGCCGCCGAAGCGACCTCAACGGAGACGGCGCGATCGGCCGCGAGGAAGTGTTGAGGGCTCTAAAATCCGGTGCTTTCGATAGACGCTGAGATCCGGCCCTAGCTTCATTCTCAAAGGCCGGGATGCGGAAGCCACGCCAGGGAAAAGGTCCTCCCAAAAACGTGAACGCTTCCCTAATGAACCGTTCGAGCGCCGGGTACGCCATCCGGCTGCTGTTGGGATAGGAACCCCAGGACTTGTCTTCACACGTGAGTCACCGCAACACGCTCAACCCGCACGAAGCTAGTCCGGCGTATTGGCCCGTCGACTGACCTGCAACTGCCCAAGGTCAGCCGCTCGCTTCCTCTTCGCTTCGAAATCCTCGCGAGTCTCATGCGGATTCCAGTACCAGTCATGGTCGGTGCGGTCCTCCTCCATGATTCGCTCGACTCTGGAGACGATCTCGGGATACTGCGCCGCGAGGTCCCGCTCTCCTCCCAGGTCTTCTTCGATCAGGTACAACTCCACGGCGTCGTCCGGCGTCTTTCGAAACGCTTTCCAGGGACCTAGCCGTACCGCTTGTTCGCGATTCTTCTCCCAATAGAGCGGCCGGTCGGCCGGGAACTCGTCCTCACGGCCCTCGACTAACGGCAGGAGACTCCGGCCGTCGACCGCGCCCTCATGACGCGCGCCGCTCAGCTCGACGAAGGTCGGCATGAAGTCGACCAACCAGACCGGTACGCTCGATACGGAGGGCTCGATCTTCCCGCTCCAATAGACGAATAGCGGTACGCGTGTGCCCCCTTCTAGGGCGGAGAACTTGCCCCCGCGAAAGGGCCCCTTGTTCTCGAAGAACGGATCGTCAGGCCAATTCGTCGGCTGGTTGCCGCGACCAAAGTAGCCGCACATCGAGTAGCCGTTGTCGGAAGCGAACAGCAGGATCGTGTTCTCCAAGACCTGCAGATCCTCAAGGGTCTCGACGAGTCGGCCGACAAACGAGTCCAGTCGAGACACCATGGCGGCCCATTCCTGGTGCTTGACGCTCGGGAACTCGTCGCGCTCGTGGAATTCGCCCAAGTTGTCGATGATCGCCGGGCCGTGCGGAAGTTGCGTTGCGAAGTACAGAAAGAAGGGCGCATCGCTCGGCTGCCTGACGAACTCCAGCGCGCGCTCCTCGATCAGGGTCTGGGAATTGACCGCGCCGGCGGGGTCGTCTACGCCGTGGGGGACGAGGTCGCCGTTGTCGTCGTAGCGGTTGACGTCCTCCACGGCAGGCTCGAGCGCACCGTTGTAACGATAGAGGCGCTCCATATCGAAGCCCTCGTTTCCAGGAAGCTCGATCCGCTTCTCATTCTCGTAGAGGTAACGCGGATAGAAGGTATGCGCCCGAGCCTGGTCGTAAAACCCGAACGCCAAGTCGAAACCCTGCTTGTAGGGCACTCCCGGCGTTCCCGGCAGTCCCACGCCCCACTTGCCCGTGAACGCGGTGCGGTAACCGGCCGACTTGAGGACTTCGGCGATCGTGACGTCCCCGTCGCTCAAGTGATCCTGGCCGCGAGCGCTGGAGTTTTGGCGGATGGGCGCGTGCCCGGTGTGCAGACCGGTCAGCAGCGTTCCGCGCGAAGGGGCGCATTCCGGCGCTCCGGCATAGGCTTGAGTAAATCGAACCCCGCCGGCCGCCAAGCGATCGAGGTTGGGGGTGGAAAACCGAGTCTGCCCCCAGGCGCTCAGGTCCCGAAAGCTCAGATCGTCGGCCAGAATGAGGACGATGTTCGGACGAGCCCCGGCGAGGGGCGCGCCGCCGGGAGACGGAGCCTGCGACTCTGGGACTCCGCATGAAAGGAGGACGAAGCACGCCGTCAGCGCGGCGGAGAACGCACGCAGACTCGTGGCCCGGTTTCTGCCCGATCTGAAGCTCTTGAGGCGCGTTCCGTGCAAAGCCGACATTCGCCTAAGATACTAGCCCGGCCCCCCGGTCTGGACTGAACCCGGGGCTTCTCGCGATCCGTTTCCGCCCGGGCGGCTTCCAACTAGAACCGGACCCACTCCTTGATCCGGGTGTGTTCGAAGATCATTTCGTGCTGAATCTGGAGGTCCTGCCCCAATCCAGCTTCCAGGGCGCGCTGGTACATCGCAATCGCAATTCCCACGTCTACGTAGGCCAGTCCGACGGCGTTGAAGTAGTTGATCTCCTGGTCGTTCTCGCGTCCGGGCTTTGCTCCGCTGATCAGGTCGACCAGGTTGCCGTGAATGTCGTCGTCGGTCAGCTCTCCGTCCTTGTACATGCGGCTGAGAGTCTGAGTGCGATGCTTGACGGTGTCCCAGTCGTCGCAGACGATCTTGTCGCACAGCTTAGCGACCGCATACTCGTCTTCCCATCCGCCGACGTGGCTGTAGAAAGCTCCGGGCTGGATCCATTCGGCTTTGAGCAGCGGAGCCTGGGCGCTGGTGGCGGTGACGATGATGTCGGCGCCCTCGATCGATCTCTGAAGGTCGGTTCCCGCGGCCTCGAACTGGAGTCCAGGGAGGATGGCGGACATCTCCTTCACGAATTGCTCCTCTTCGCTGTCGAGCTTGCCGGCGACGCGGCACGTCTTGAGCGACGGGATCGCGGTCTTCATGGCGATCAAGTGCATCTTGGCCTGTTCACCGGCGCCGATGAAGCCGATCGTCTCGGAGTCCTGTCGCGCCAGGTGCTTTGCGGCGAGGGCTCCCATCGCGCCGACGCGAATGTTGGAACAGAGCGTGCCCTCCATGAAGGCGATCGGAAACCCGTGCTCAATCTCGGACAGGATGATCACCGCCGAGAGGTTCTGCATGCCGTACTTGACGGGATTCGGCGGGAATACGGACACCCACTTCACGCCGCAGATGTGTTGATCGCGGAAGGTTGCAGGGAGACAGTTGATGCGCTCCTGGGTGCCCTCGTCAAAAATCTGCACGATCTTTTCCGGGAAGATGACGGTGCCGGATTCGTACGCGCGAATCGATTGCTCCGCCGCGTCCATGGCCATGTTGAGGTCGAGGCAGCCGGATCCGAGCAAGTCCTCTTGAGAGTAGTAGCGACAGTGGATTTGGTGGGGTGCGGCAGACATGATAATTGGATCTTATCGGGGGCGTCAGGCGAACGCAGTGACTTTGGTCGCCGGCGTCTACCGCTGCCTTCCAGCAGGCTGTCCGGCAGAAATGAGAATCTAGAGCAGCGACCGGATCTCTTGGACGATGGCCCGCGTCGTCGTCGAGCGATTGAGCGTGTAGAAGTGCAGGCCCTCGACGCCGTTGGCGAGCAGGTCCTCGCATTGCTTGGTCGCGTGATGCATGCCGATCTGCGCGACCGATCCAGCGTCGTCTTCCACAGCCTCAATTTTGTCGCGTAGGTCGTCGGGCAAGGAGGCCCCGCACATCTGCGTTATGCGCTTGATGTGCTTGACTCCGCGAATCGGCATGATGCCGGCCAGGATCGGCAAGTCAATTCCCGCCCCGCGCGCGCGGTCACGGAAGCGGTAGAAATCTTCGTTCGAATAGAACAGCTGTGTGATCAAGAAATCGACGCCCGCATCCACCTTGCGCTTGAGGTTCTCCAGGTCCGCCTCCGGAGTGGGCGACTCCTGATGGCACTCCGGATAGCATGCTGCGGCCAGACAAAACGGATAGCCGCGCTCACGGATAAAACCAGTCAACTCGCTGGCGTAGCGGAAGCCGCCTTCCACCGCCTCAAATTTCTCTTGCCCCTTGGGCGGATCGCCGCGCAGCGGCAGGACGTTCTCCATGCCGCCGGCTTGCAGTTCATCTAGTATTTCGGCAATCTCTTCCTTCTTCGAACCCACACAGGTGAGATGCGCCATCGATTCAATGCCGATCTCCTTCTTAATGCGCTGGACGAGATCGACCGTCATCGAGCGAGTCGAGCCTCCGGCCCCGTAGGTGACCGACACGTAGTCCGGCTTCAGGGGCTCAAGCGCCGCGATGGTGCTGAAGAGGTCGTCAAACCCGTCCTCGTTCTTCGGCGGAAAAAATTCGAACGAAACCGTTCGCTTGCCGCTTCGCAATATGTCGATGATCTTCATTTGGACCCGAATTCCCAGGCTAGCACTGCACTGCTGTGACTGATCGGCGCCGACGGCCCTCGGCGTCAGACTCGCCTACTCATAGCGCAAGCATTCGATGGGGTCCATCTTGGCCGCGCGCGCCGCTGGATAGTATCCGAAGAACAGTCCGGTCACCGAAGAGACCAGGAATCCTACGATGACCCAAGTTGGGGATAGGTAGGCCGAAAAAGTAGGAAAGGCGGCCGACGCGGCGGCGCTGAGCCCCCATCCGGCTGCGATCCCCAGGAATCCTCCGGCAGCCGTCAGGACGACGGCCTCGACCAAAAACTGCAGACGAATATCTTGCGCCCGCGCGCCCACGGCTTTGCGGATGCCGATCTCGCGAGTGCGCTCGGTGACCGAGACGAGCATGATGTTCATTACGCCGATGCCGCCCACGGCCAGAGCAATCGAGCTGACTGCAAAGGTCAATAGGAAGAGCGCCCCGGTGAGCTGCGACCAGAGCTTCTCCAAGAAGTCCGGGAGAGTCAGTTCAAAGTCGTTCGGCTCGCCCGGCTTGACGCGTCGGATCCTGCGCAGAGCCGCGGTGGTCTCGTCGACGGCGCGGCTGAGTTGGGAAGTGTCGTCGACGGCGACCACCATGTAGTGCATGTCGACCTCGGGATAGAGCTTATGGAACTTTCCGTAGGGAATCATGACGAAGTCGTCGAGCCCCGGGCCGCCGAAGAGTCCTTCGTCGTGGAGAAAGACGCCGATGACCTCGAACGGCATGCCGTTGAGGCGGACGGTGCGACCGACGGGGTCGAGAGGTCCGAACAGCGCCTCAGCAACAGCCTCTCCAAGGACCGTGACGGATCGGGCGTGCTCATGATCGGTGCGGGTGATGAAGCGGCCGGCCTGCACGCCCGCCATCGGGAAAGCATCGTCAAAGTCTTGGTCGACGCCGCGGAAAAAGAAGCTGGTCGAACTCTGGTCCCGGAAACGAATTTCATTCGCGGCGCCGAACATAAACGATCGGTCGGCGAACACGGTCACCGTCGAGCAAGAGGGGCAGCGCTCGGCGACTTTGGCGCCGTCGTCATAGGTAAATTTCTTTCGCAGGCGGATCTCCTCGGTCCACTGGGAAGGAGTCTGGCCGCCTGGGAATCGACCGATAAAGAACACTTTGGAGCCCAACTGCTGGACGCGGCCCATGATGTCGCGGTTGAGCCCCTCGATGATCGCCGCCACCGCCGTCACAGACGCCACTCCGATGACGACGCCGAGCACGGTGAGAAGCGCACGTCCCTTTTGGCGCCCGATGGAATCGAAGGCCTCGCTGACGTTCTCACGGAATTGCGGGGCGGTCATCGGATCTCCTTGAGCGCTTCGATCGGGTCGAGATCAGCGGCGCGCACGGCGGGATAGATCCCGAAAAACAGTCCGATGCCGGCTGCATAGCCGACGCCGATGGCAGCCGTCCACCAACGGACTTCCGCCGGAAAGGCGCCTAATTCACGCAGAGCCAGCGCCGCCGCCAATCCGAGCGACGTACCCAGCAACCCTCCGACGACGCACTGCATCACGCTCTCGGTGAGGAACTGGCGAAGGATGTCGCCGCGCCGGGCTCCGACGGCTCGACGCACGCCGATTTCGCGCGTGCGTTCGGAGACGGCGACGAGCAAGATGTTCATGATCACGATGCCGCCGACGATTGCCGCCACCGCCGAGACCCCGATAAACACGGCCGTGAAAGAGCTACTGATCTGCTGCCACAAGGAGATGTAACCGTCCGACGTAGCCAGATAGAAGTTCTCGGGATCGCGCGGACCGATGCCGCGACGACTGCGCAAGACGGCGCGAACCTCATCCTGGGCGCGCTCGAAATTCACGCCCTCGCCGGCTTGCACTTCCAACGTGAGCGATCGTCGCAAACCGCGCATTTGACGAAAGCGAGTGAGCGGGGTGACGAGGAAGCGATCTTGATTCTGGCCGAGTACGGATCCGATGGGTGCGAAGACCCCGATCACAGTAAGCGGCCGCTGATCGATGCGAACCTCGCGACCGAGCGGGTCGAGTCCGCCGAATAGCTCTTCCGCAAGCTCGGATCCGAGCATGCAAACCTCGGCGGCGTACTTGTCCTCGCCTCCGGTGAACCAGCGACCCGCGGCCAGATCACGATTCCCAATCGACGCCATCTCCGCCGACGCTCCCTCGAAAGAGACGTCCCGAATCTCGGTGTCAGCGACTCGGACCACGGCCCGGTCCGTGATCGAGACGCCGACGGCCAGACACGACGGGCAGGCGGCCCGTACGGCCGCGACATCTTCACGCGTGATGTCCGGGTTGCGCTGAGAGAGGTAATACTCCTCCAGGTTGGTGATGTCGAACGACTGCTTGGCGACGCGAAATACGTCGGAGCCGAGGTTGGCGATCTTGTCGGCGACGAACCCGTTGGCCCCCTGAATGATCGTCATCACGCCGATCAGCGCCGCGGACCCCATGGTGAGCCCCAGTATGGTCAACGCCGTGCGGAGCGGGTTGGTGCGAAAGCTTTCGAATGCGAGCGAGACGGATCGCATCAGAGTCGCCTCATTGGACGAACGACAGATCGCGGCGAGCCGGATAACCCGGGATCGACGAAGCATGCAGCACCGCCGCCACGACGGCCAGAGCCAACGCGTCGGCTGCGAGAGCTCCGATCACGCCCAGCCGACGCGAGTCCACTGCTTGGCCGCCGGCGCCGAGAGCGAAGACCACATCGCCGTCGAACGGCAAGTGGACCGGACGGATCGCACGAGCCAGGCCGTCGTGCGCCATCTGCGCGCACTTGGTCGCCTGGGCCTGGGTCCAATCCACATTGGCCGCAACCACGCCCAGCGTCGTGTTCTCGTTGCGCCCGGCAGAGGATGAAGAAGCCGCTTCGGACCGGCGCATGGCAGCGGCGGAGTCGGCGAAGCCGGATCGATCCGACAGGAGAGCTCCCGCTAAGATCTCGCCGTTGGAGGGGCGGACCACGTCGCCAATCGAGTTCACCGCCGCCAGAGCGCCCACGACGAGTTCGCCGGCCCGCAGCGACGCGCTTCCGAGGCCTCCCTTCATGGACCGTCCAGCGCCGAATAGCTTTCCGACCGTGGCGCCCGCTCCGGCGCCGACGTTGCCCTGCTCCACCGCATCGCCCGAGGCTGCTTTCGCCGCACGATACCCGGACTTCGCGTCGGGTCGAATCGTCCCGTCGCCCACATTGAGGTCAAAAAGTATCGCAGCCGGCACGATCGGCACGATCCAACGCCCGGCCTTGAATCCGACATGCTTCTCTTCGAGGAAACGCATGATCCCGTCGGCGGCGGCGAGGCCGTAGGCCGAGCCTCCGGCAAGGCAGACCCCATGGACTTGTTGGATCGAGGTCTCGGGCCGCAGCAGGTCGGTTTCGCGGGTGCCCGGTCCGCCTCCCCGAACATCGACGCCCGCGGTCGCTCCGCCGGGAGTCAGAATCGCCGTGCAACCGGTGGGGCGGCGCGAAGAAGTCCAATGCCCGACTTGGATTCCTGGAACGTCAGTCAGCGAACCGGATGGAGCCTCGGCGGCCATCGCACCGTCTGTCGACAGGGCGAGGAGAGCGGCCAAGGCCTCTCGGCGAGTGGGAGCCACCCCCCTATTATCCCTCGCTGGTATCTCTCATCGGATACAACGAAGCCAATGAGCCGTAAGGGCCCGACGTTTTCGGGCCGATAGGAGTAACGGGAGGGGGCGGACAACGCGCCCAGCGATCCCCGAATCCGGTCCAGTCGGCGTGGTCACCGAAGACAATCAATCGATCTCCGTCCTCTTGGTCGACCACGAACCCACCGATCGCGTACTGCTGCGGCGGTGGATCGAACGGTCGTTGGACGCAGAGATCCGGGAAGCATCGAACGGGCTTGAGGCGCTGGAACTCCTCTCCACCGAGAAGTTCGAGCTCGTCGTCACCGAACTCAGCTTGCCTCAGCTGAGCGGGATCGACCTGCTGACGCTGGCGGATGCGGATCCACGCCGAAAGCATATGGAGATCCTGGTCTCATCGCGCAACGCCTCCGAAGACGTGGTACGCCGAGCTATCGAACTCGGAATCTCGGACTATCTCCTCAAGCCGCTGCAATACGACTGGGCAATCCAACGGCTGCAGGCTGCCGCCGAACGGGCGCTCGAGCGACGCGAAAACGAACGCGGCGAATCCGGCGGCTCGCTCAAACGGATCCTCGTCGCCGATCCCGACGCCAACTTTGGAGCGACCGTGGAGGCCGCTGTGTTCGGCATCTACTCGTTCCGGCAGTCCTCTACCGTCGCAAGCACCCTGGTGAGCGCCTTGCGGTTCAAACCGGAGGCGGTCTTCATCAGTAGAGCCTTGTCGAGCCTTCGCTTGGACTTCCTCGTCGGCCGAATCAGAAGACTGCCCGACCTGAAGGACATCCCGATCGTTGAGCTTAGTCATGACGGCGGCGCACCGACCACCGACGGCGTGGACGGAGTACTCCAGTTCACGTACGTGCCGGACAAGCTGCGGTCCGAGATCCTGCGCCTCCTAGGGGACGAGGAGAACGCCGACGAACACTTGGCGTGGACCAAACCGTTCCGCTCTGAGCTTGGGAGCGCGGTCTCACAAACTTTTGGCATGCTGACCGGCGACGACGTCGAGATTGAGGATGAAGCACAGGAGCCGGACGAGCCGGAACTCTTCGGATCGATCCACGTCGACGAAGACCCCGGCCCCATCAGTCTTCTGGTCGAAATGTGGTGCTCGGCGCGCCTGTCGGCACACTTGACCGGAGCCATGTTAGGAGAAGAGCCGGCGGACGAAGAGGCGCAGCCGGACGTCGTCAATGAAGCGCTCAACGTGATTGGGGGGCGCCTCAAGCACTCCGCCGAGGAGCGGGGTGTCGCCGTCAAAATGGGGCTGCCCACAACAGGAACAGAACGGCCGGAATCCGTCGAGTCTGTGGCTCAATTCAGCAAGGGCGTGACGTGGAAAGACGAAACGTTCATGGTGCGGCTGACCCTTTCGCGGAACCCATCGATGGAGTCCGCCGAGGAGCCGTCGTCCGCCGAGGAGGTTGAGCAGCCGGCCACGGAAGAAGCCGAACAGAAGACCGCCGAAGAGACCGAGGAAAAGCCGACCGAACTAGTCGAGTAACAGAGCCGGGTCCGGACCGGCCCCCTCGCGCACACGGACTTCGTGCAACACTTTGCGCTCACTGACGGAAACGACGTAACAGACTCCCTCGTTCTGGGCACAGCTCAGCGCCGTGTCGTCGCCATGCATCTCCAGCGACACCGCTGCGCCGGCCATCTTCACCTGACCTAGCTCCTTCCCGTCAGCGATATCGGCGACGCCTAGCGCCTCGTCGCCGAAGAGACCGTAGGCGATCAGCGTCTCGTCGCCGTTGAGCCCGGCACGGACCGGCGAACCTCCGGTGGGAATCTTCGCGACGACCTCCCACTCTCCGGTGTCCACGACCACGATTTTGTCGGCGTCGCGGTGGGCGACGTACAGCTTTGAACCGTCACGCGAGAGCACCTGCCCCTCGGGCCGATCGCCTGTCTCAACCAGCGTGCGCGCACCGTCAGAAATCTGAATCTTCGCAACGGTTCGCGAGCGGGCGTTGGAGACGTACGCGTAGGCGGAGTCGCGACTGCACTTGACGATGTGGGGAGTCTCGCCCCCGGTCTCAAACTGGGCCGTAACCGTGCGGCTCTCGATGTCGGCAACCAACAACTGGTCGGGATTCTCCGTCGTGATGAGCAGCGTGCCGTCCGCGCAGACGTCGATGCCGTGCGGCCGGTAGAAATCGCCGAGATCGACTTCCGCGACGCGCTCCCGCGAGTCCAGGTCGATCACGGAGACCTTGTTGCCGCCTTGACCGGCGTTCTCAATCTGCATCACGCCGTTGTCGGTGACGTACAGGCGATTCCCTCGCCGGACGATTTCGTGCGGGTGATCGCTGACGGAAACCTCATGAAGCAATTCGCCGTCGAGCGTATACCAGGCGACGGACTTGGCCGCCTTTTGCGAGACCAGCAAGATCGGGCCCGCCTCGTGGGCGTCCGGCGCTTCCGGCTCCGAACCTCCGCCGCAGGCGAAGGTGAGTAAAGCGAGGGACAGGAAGAAGCGGTTCATCGTGGTCAATCTCCGAGAAATTTCAGTCCACCCTAGCATCTGGGGCGACCTCGGAGCGCTTTTCCGTGGGAACTAGGAGAATCCCCTGATAACCGGACCGGCCGGACCGGCGAGATCCTGACCAGGCATGCCGCTTACCTCTCAGGCGATCGCGATCAGCCAACGGCTGCAGCGTCCGTGGACCTTGCTCAACGGCTGGCTGGGTCACGCGCGCCGGTCGCTCGAAAGCCCCGCGACTGCAACCGGCATGGCGCGGACTGAGGGGTCCCCTGAGAAACGTCAGACAACGGAGGACCTCGTCGAATTTGCATACGTCGGCCAGGACGGGCGAGTACTCCAGAACAGCGGGCAATTGGTGGATCGATCCGAGTCCGGAATGAGGTTCGTTACGCGAGCGAGGCTCCGCAACGGCGTCGAGTTCGTGGTCTGGGATCCACAGCGATTGGAGCACGCCGCCACGGTCGTGTGGACGAAGCGGAGAGTCGACGGATACCTGGTGGGCGTACAGACGACTCCGGTCGGGCGGACCGTCTAATCTCGGTTCTCAAGCGCCAGACGCACGAAGGCGGCGCCTTGGAAGACATCGCGGGCTAGCGCAATGTTCTGCTCCATTATCTCGGCGGTCCATTGCGTGTCGTGGCAACGAATCGACGCCGCATGCTGGTCGAGATAGTCACCCGCCTCGATGCGGGTGACATGCCGTTCGTCCACGGTATGGAGCCGCGCGGCGGCCTCCGGGACCTTCTCCGCCAGAAGGGCCGCGGGCCAAGCCACGTAATAGAGCTTCTTCGGACGGCGCCCGAGCAGCGAGGAATTCTGAAAGATCTCAGTCGTCAGATTGGATGCCGCTCGGTGATCGGGATGGCCGCTCAACCCGTCGGGCCCCCAGGTCACCAGGATGTCGGGGCGAACCTCGTCGAAAATCTCGCGCAACCGCTTGGTGATCTGCCGGAGCGTGTCGTGGCTAGAGATGTCGCCGTCCTGGAATCGGAGCAGAAACGGCTCATGGATTCCGAGAGCCTTGGCGGAACAACGAGCTTCGGCCTCCCGCGCCTCGCCCAGCTTGGGTCCCTTCGGAATCTCGGTGTTGGCGTTGCCGGCTTGCCCGGAGGTGAGCACGACCAGGTACACGTCGTGCCCCTCGGCGGCGTAGCGCGCGAGCGCGTTCCCCACGGTGGTCTCATCGTCCGGATGAGCGAAGACGGCCAAGAGGGTGTTCGCCCGGAGCGGGATCGCGACGGCAAGCAGCAGAGAAGCAACTAGAAGGAAGCGCATCGGTAAAGGCACTATCGCACGGGCCGCGATTCCGCGGCCTGTGCGAGTGTGGAAGTTGACTTTACCAGCCGAGCCGCAAACCGAAGCGGAAGACCCGTTGATCCAGCCCCTCGCGACCCGTGTTCTGCACCGAGGTCACCTCGCTGAAGGAACTGTTGGCGACATCTGAGTTGGGGTTGGCGAAGTGCGGCGTGTTGGAGATATTGAAGGCCTCCGCACGGAACTGCAGGTCGACTCGCTCCGTGATCGTGAACTTGCGGAACAGCCCCATATCGACGTTGATCAGCCCGGGACCACGAAGCGTATTCGAGCCGCAAGTGCCGAAGCGGGGCGTTCCACCGGCTACGGCCGGGTTCACGAAACTCGACGGGTCCCACCATTGCTCGACCGTGCCGGTCTTGCGGACAGGCGACAGGCAGTCGGCGTATTGGCCGGAACCGGCACTATTGAGCGACCCGCTGGGCGCCGTCGCCGTCGAAGGCCTGCCCGTACGCAGCGAGGCAAGCGCGTTGATTTGCCATCCGCCGAGAATCGCAGCCGCGGGGCCGCTGGAGGCAAAGCTGTGTCCTCTACCCATCGGCAACTCGAACGCGTTCGAGACCACCAGGTTGTGGCGGATGTCTTCGTTCAACGGGCCATAATTCTTGCCGTAAAACAGCGGATGCTTAGCCCTCGGCTGAGCGCTTGAGGACTCGTCAGTGAAGCCGCGGCCGTGAGCCCAGGTATAGGCCAGGTTGAACGTATTGCCGGCTGCGCGTCGCGTCAGCCTCATCTGCAGTGAGTCATACTTCGGCGTGCCCAGCGCGCCCCAGAACAGCGTACCGGCGGTTCGACCGTAAGCCTGCCGAAGGATGCGCCCTCCGTTCCCAGTGCCGATGTCGCTCCAGTTGGCCTCAAGCCGCGAGGACTGGCGCACGGAGCGGGTCGCCACGTAACCGGCCGAGGCGATCCAGGAATTGATCTTCTTTTCGAGCGTGAAGTTCCACGATTGAACGTACCCGCGGCTATAGTTGCCGTCGATCGTGGCTACGTTCGCCCGCAGCGGCTGTTCGATCTGCCCGGCCACTTCGACAGCTGGGATGTTAGGCAGTCCCTGGTCCAGGGTCGTCGAGTACGAACGAGAATTGGGAGCCGCTAGAGCCAGTGAGAACTGAGTCGGCAGGTTGCCGCGAAGATCTCGGCCTAGGTTGAAGGGGTCATAGGTGAGGCCGTAGCCGGTGCGGACCACCAGGCTGTCGCTGACGCGCCAGGCGACTCCCACGCGGGGCGCGAAGAGCTTCTTGCTCTGCGGCAAGTCGCAGTTGGACGGCGTGGATCCGACGCCGCAAACGAACATCACGTTCGTCGGAATATCGAAGCGCTCGATTCCCCGGTCGGGACGGCGCGGCACCGGGAAGAACTCCCAGCGAGTCCCGTAGGTCAGCGTCAGGCTCGGTTTCACCTGCCAGCGGTCTCGCACGTACATCGAATACTGCTTGGAGCGGGTCTGGAGATTGTCGCCGGTCAGGAAGTTGCGCGCAGCCTCTCGAGGCAAGCCGAGCATGAAAGACGCGATCGTGTTGTAGTCGTTGGTTCCGGTTCCTTGGGTACTGGTCGTGTCGTCACGGAACCGAAATCCGCCGGCAGGCGCATCGCCTCCGGGGAAATTGGCCACTTCCTGGTTGATGTTGACTAGGAAGGTATCGGTGCCGAACCGAACTTCATGGTTCCCGGTCGTCCAGTTGCCGTTGACGGCAATTTGGTGCTGGAAATCGTGACCGATGAACGGCGAAGTCGCTTGATAACCCAGATTTCCGAATCCCGAGTCGAAACGCATCCGCGGCATTCCGCCGTAGAAGCTTCCTCCACCTCCGGGTAATCCGTCGCTGTTGGTTCCCGGAATGCCGAGTAGGTCGGTTCCGATGTTCTGATCCAAGTTGGCTGCGAAGGCGTTGCTGTCGAGCAACATCGACCCGAAGTAAGCGTCGATGACGAAGTTCGGCTTGGCGACGTATGTCGTCGAAATCGTTCCGCTGTAGGTCGGACCGAAGCCGTTGTCGGTACGGAAGTTCGTCGGGTGGACCGAGACGCCCGAGAGGTTCCCAAAGGCGCCTGGATTGACCTGATCGTAATAGAAGAAGCTGAGGCGAGCGAACATCGTCCACTTGTCCGTGAGGTTGAAGTTCGTCTTGGAGTCGATCTGATGGCGATCAAAGGCGTAAGTAATCCCGGCGTTGTAGTTGTTGTTGAGACCAAGCGAACCGGTCCCTTGACGATTCGGCAAATGCCAATCGCCCGTCGAATGCGAGTCCGCCAAGATCCGGCTGGCTCCAGCGATTCTCGCCTCCGGAATGAGGTTGTTCTCAAAGGCGGTGCGGTTGGCCTCGTCGCCGACGGCGGTCGACATCGGATCGAAAATCGGCAACGGAGATGCGGAGAAGTCGCCGGCTCTCATGGCTGCATTGGGAACCTTCCGGAAGCGGGTCGCGTTGGAGTGCTCCGCCGTGCGCTCGTAGCTAAAGAAGAAGAAGGCCCGGTTCTTCTTGATGGGACCGCCGATGGTGGCCCCGGCCTGGTTATAGATGAACTTCGGCTTGTTGGCGGTGCGATCACTGAAGTACGGGTAGGCTTGCAGTTTTTGGTTGTTGTGGTACCAGAAGGCCGAGCCGTGCACGTCGTTGGTGCCGCTCTTGATCTGGATGTTGATAGCCGCGCCTCCGGCCAGGCCCTGTTCCGCGTCAAACGAACTAGTCACCACGTCCACGACCTCGATCGACTCCAGCGCCGGGTTAATGCCGGACATGTGGGTCAGATTCGGGTTATAGCTGGAGGCGCCGTCGATACGCACGTTGTTGCTCTGGTCACTGGTTCCGTTGACCGAGTAGCGCACGGCCCGGGTGGGATTGGCCGGGACGGAGTGGGCGTTCTGAGGCGGTGAGAACCCGGGGATCGTCTGCATCAGCATCTGGTAATTACGGCCCAGGGGAACGGGAACGTTCTGCAGGTCCTGCTTGTCGACCTCGGCGCGAACCTCGGCGCGGTCGGTCTGCAAGCGCTGCGCTGAGGAACTGACTTCGATGGTCTCGGTGACCTGGCCGATCTCAAGAGCTACGTCCGATCGCGTCGTGTTATTAACTGCAACCTGGACGCCCGTGCGGGTGGTCGTGCGGAAGCCGTCAGACTGGACCGTCAGGGTATAGGAGCCTGGCTGGATAGTCAGGAATCGGAAGACGCCGGCGGCAGTCGTCTCCGTGGTGCGCTCGGCGCCGGTGTCGTCGTTGGTGATGCTGACCTGGGCGCCTGGAATGGCTGCTTCGGTCGAATCGGTGACGTTGCCTACGAGGCTGCCGTAAAGGATTTGAGCTGACGACGAACTGGGAGCCGACAGACTCAGAATGAGGGCTGCTAGGCCCGCGACGACGTTGCGAGTTGCATTAGCACGCATGAACACTCTCCCCTGATACTTTCCCCGGGAATCCGCCGCAAACGGCGTAAAGCCCGCCGAATATTCCCATCCACGTGGGCAGGAAAGGAAGGGACTACCAGTGACACACTGCACCGAACGCCTCGAAATCCTGGCAAATCAGGGGTATAATCCCGGCCATGGTCGATGACCATCCGTCGGCGAGTCACTGCCGGGAGCAAGTGCGGCGAATCGTAGAGAGCGAGCATCTCCGCCACAGCCCCTCTCTAATTCGACTGTTCGAGTACCTGGCGGAGCAGAGCCTGCGGGGTCGGGCCCACGATCTAAAGGAGTATGTGGTCGGGGTAGAGGCGCTCGGCAAGCCGGAGGGCTACGACCCTCAGGATGACGGCTCCGTGCGATCACAAGTCCGGCGGTTGCGGGCGAAGCTGGCGCTCTATTACGAGGATGTGGGGCACTCGGACTCGATCCACATGACGTTGCCGAAGGGAGGCTTTGAAGTCTGCTTCAACGTCACAGAGCCGGATGCGTCCGCTGCGCAGGTAGCCCTTTTGAAGGCGGGGGTCCGGCGCGCGCGCCTGGCGGCGCTTGCCTGCGCCGGGACGGCCGTCGTATTCGGTGCGCTTTGGCTGCGAGGCGGCGATTCCCCGCCCCCGGCCGCGTTTGAACCACTGTCGCCCGAGGTCCAGGCACTCTGGCAACCCTACCTTGACAGCGACCGCCCGACCGTTATTTCGCTGGGCATCCCTCTGTTCGTGGGATTCACTCGCCCGGAGGACGGGACGGACGGGACGGACGGGCCGAACGACGCCAGTATTCGCGACCCCGGATGGAACACCTGGGGAACGCGCGCCGGGGACGAACGCATGAGGCGCTGGATGGAGATCACCGGCGCCGATCGCATGTATCCACGGACGAACTATATGGCAGTCGGGGAAGCGGTCGGAGCTTTCATGCTGGGGAAGACACTGCTCCGGGGCGGACTCGACGCAGCCGTCGTTCGCAGCCCCTCGCTGACCCGCGACACGATTAGCGCCTCGAACATGATTTACCTCGGCTCGCCCAACCTCAACCCGCAGCTTCGCATCGACGATTTCGGACGGCACTTCCGTCTGACCGAGCGAGGCAACGTGATTCTCAATCTGTCGCCTGAGGGAGACGAACTGGATCGTTACGTACCAGTACAAGACGGCGAGGAGCGGATGGCGCCGGCGATTGTAGGCCGATACCGGAACCGGGACGGCAACGGCATGACCACCGCAGTCGGCTCCGCAACGAACCTCGCCGTGTGGGGCGCGGTCGACTACCTCACGAGCCCGCGGTACGCAGCTGGTCTGCGGGAGGCGTTCGTCACCGAAAACGGAAACATGCCGGAAGCGTTCGAGGCGATCCTGATCAGCCGCCTCGTGGAGGACCATCCCGTGGAAGTGACTCTGGAAGCGCTCAGAGTCATCGAACCCGACTCGGTGGCGAAGTCGAGCGAACCGCGCTAGCCGATTCCCGGAACCGGGAAGCGAGCACAAACCTCTTCCACTTCCGCCTTGACGGCAGCCAACTCTTCGTGTTGGTCGTGCCCCTTGAGCGCACGCAACATCCAACCGGCTAGCTGCCGCATCTCCGCTTCCTTCATGCCGCGCGTGGTCGCGGCGGGCGTGCCCAAACGGATTCCGGAGGGTCGCAGCGGCGGGTTCGGATCGTCAGGGATCACCTGCTTGTTGGTGGTGATGGAGACGGCGTCGAGCGCCTCTTCCGCGATGCGACCGTTGATGTCGAAGCTCTGGATGGTGTCGACGACCATCATGTGATTGTCGGTGCCGCCTGTGACCAGAGCGGCTCCTTGATCGGTGAGCGTCTGAGCCAGGGTCTTGGCGTTGACCAAGACTTGATCGCAGTACTGCTTGTACTCGTCGGTGAAGACTTTGCCCAAGGTGATCGCCGTGCCGCAGACCTGGTTCATGTGCGGACCGCCCTGCATGCCGGGGAAGACGCTTTTATCGATCTTCTTGGCGAACTCTTTCTTGCACAGGATCATGCCGCCGCGCGGACCGCGCATGGACTTGTGCGTCGTGGTGGTCATGAAGTCGAACCCGGCGTCCATCGGGTTGCGCATCACGTTGCCGGCAATCAATCCGCCGATGTGCGAGACGTCCGCCATCGTGAGCGCCCCGACTTCGTCGGCGATCTTCTTGAACTCGGCGTAGTCGTAGTCGCGCGGGTAGGACGAGTACCCACAGACGATCATCTTGGGCTTGTGTTCCAACGCCGACTTGCGCAAGGCGCCAAAATCGATGCGGCCTTCGTTCTCCGGTTCCGACTTGTAACGGATCCAGTTGAACAGCTTGCCCATATGGCTGACGGGAGCGCCGTGTGTCAGGTGGCCGCCGTGGGAGAGATCCATGCCCATGACGGTGTCGCCCGGCTCCAGCATCACCAGGTAGACAGCGGCGTTCATCGGGGCGCCCGAGAGCGGCTGGACGTTGGCGTGCTCGCAGCGGAAGATTTGCTTGGCGCGGTCGCGGGCGATCCGCTCGATGACGTCCGTATACTCCTGCCCGCCGTAGTAGCGACGACCGGGATAACCCTCGGAGTATTTATTCGTGAAGACCGATCCGAGTGCTGCGAGCACTTCCGGATACGTGTAGTTCTCCGACGGGATGAGCTCGATGCCCGAGGCTTGGCGAGCTTCCTCGCCGATGAGCGCTTGGTAAATGTCGGGGTCGTTTTGGGCGAGCAGTTGGCGGTAGGCTTCCATGGCTGGGCGGTCTCCTTCTAGATCGGATCAAGAGAGCAGCCCAGGCGATCGGCTTCAGATGTCGAACGATATGTTGGCTGCCGCTTCCCCGTGGTCGATTCCACGCTGACTCGCCAGTTGCGGCCGCTTTTTCCTGTCGAACAACGACCATTGTAGCTGAGGCTCTCCTAGGCAACAGCGCGCCGTGAGAGTGTTTTGAGCAGCTCCTGAACGCGCGAGCGCGTCTCGGCGACAGACGCTTCTCTTACGCCCTCGTAGCCGCGAATGCTCTCGGGTGCGCGCAGGACTTCGAGAGCAGCTTCGTGGTTCTCGGAGTGGAGCTCCTCCAACACCGCCTGGACCCAGTCCCGATACCAGGCGACAAGTTCTCGCTCGAGGCGGCGACTGGCTGTTCGGCCGAACGGGTCGAAGGGAGTTCCGCGCAGAAACTTTAGGCGCGCGGTCAGGCGCAGCAGGGGCTTGACCCAGGGGCCCAGGGCCAGCTTCCGCTTGAGACCGAAGAAGCGCAACAGCGGCGGGTGCAGGTGGTAGATCACCTTCTTCGGGGACTCGAACGTCGCGGCGGCCTGCTCCTCAATCGAGCCGTCGGTCAGCAGGCGAGCAACCTCGTACTCGTCCTTGTACGCCATCAGCTTGAACAGATTCGACGCGACGGCGCGCGTCAAAGCTTCTCCCTTTGAAAGCGCTTGCTCGGCCGCCCGAGTCCGGTCGACGAAGGCCCGGTATTCATCCGCATGGTCGGAGCTCTGGTAGCAGACCAGCTCGGCGGCGCGCGTCGCGATCAAGTCGTCGAGCGATGCGGCCGACAGCGGCTCGTCCCGCAGCAACGCTTCGATGCGTTCAGGCTCCGCTACCGCCACGCGGCCCCAGTGGAAGGCCGCCAAGTTCCGCTCCACGGCGACTCCATTCAATCGAATCGCCTCCTCAATCGATAGACGCGAGACAGGCAGTGCGCCAGTCTGGTAGGCGCCGCCAAGCAGCAAGGTGTTCGCTTGGAGATGACTGCCGAAGAGTTCTTGGGCGATCTTGGACGCGTTGAGAAAGTGCCCCTCTCTGGTCGAGCGGCGAATCGTCGACGCCAGAGCGCCGTCGGCCGCGATTGTCACCAGACCTTGCCGCACGGACTCGAAGGTCGGCGTCTCATCGGCGTTGACGACGGCCGTCGTCCGCTCGGGACTCAGGCGAGGCAGGTTCTCGGAAGCGGCTGCACCGAGCAGATCGAACCCGAGCAGGAGATCGGTCGCCGCGTAGCTGATGCGCGCGGCCGCATCCATCCGTTCGGCGCTGACCGCTAGATGTGACACCACCGCCCCGCCCTTTTGCGCCAATCCGGTCTGGTCGAGCGTCGTGACGTGGAGGCCGTCTAGCTGCGCGGCGACTGCGAGCAGGGCATTGATGGTGACGACGCCCGTGCCGCCGACTCCCGGCATGAGGATGTGCCGCGCCCCCTCAAGCGGCGGACAATCCGGCTCGGAGACCTCGACTTCAGGAAGCTCCGGCAGCCTCTTCCTCTTCAACCCCGTCCCCTCCTCAATCAGCACCGAGACGAAGGAGGGGCAGTCTCCTTGGAGGCAAGAAAGATCCACGTTGCACGAGGACTGGTGGATGCGGGTCTTGGGTCCGTACTCGGTGGAGACGGGCGTCAACGAAACGCAGTTCGACTGGCTGACGCAATCGCCGCACCCCTCGCAGACCGGCTCATGAATCATCAGCCGGCGGACCGGTTGCGGGAGCTTGCCGCGGTTGCGACGGCGGCGCTTCTCCGCCGCGCACATCTGGTCGTAGATGAGGACACTGACGCCGGGAACGTCGGGCATCTCGGCGAGCGTCTCTTCCAGCCGATCACGCGAACGCAGCTCGGCCGCGCGGGCGAGGTCGACGTCGTCGTAGCGGTCGAGATCGTCGGCGAGGACCACGATCTTCTCGACGCCGTCCGCCTCGAGTTGGCGAGTCAGCGCGGGAATCGGAATCGCGCCGGCGGCCTGCTGGCCGCCGGTCATGGCGACCGCGCCGTTGTAGAGGATCTTGTAGGTGACGTGGGACCCGGCGGCCAGCGCGGCGAGAACCGCCTGCCGGCCGGAGTGGAAATAGGTGCCGTCGCCGATGTTCTGGAAGATGTGCTCGACGCCGGTGTACGGCGACAGGCCGATCCAGTGGGCCCCTTCCGAACCCATCTGCGCGATGTAGGAGATGCCGCGGCCGCTCTGGCCCATCCGGGCCGCCATGCCGTGGCAGCCAATGCCGCCCCCGGCGATCTGCCCCTCCAGCAGAAGCGTGGAACGATTATGCGGACAACCGGAGCAGTAGCTCGGGCCGCGGCGCGGCGCCGCGCTCTCTCCGCCGGCTGGACGCGCGCGCAGCTCGGCCCTCGAAATCGCATTGAGCCGCTCACGGAAGCTCGCCTCGCCTCCAAACCAATGCTCCAGCGCGCGGGCGATCGTCTCAGCGTCGAGCTCTCCCGTCTCCGGCAACAGCGGCGCGCCGCCGGGCCCCCTCGTCCCGTAGACAGCCGGCCGGCGAGCACGGTCATAGAGCAGGTCGCGCAACTGTAGTTCCGCGAAACTGCGCTTCTCCTCCAGCACCAGCACCTCGTCGAGACCGTCGGTAAACTGGTCGACGATCTCCGGCTCGAGAGGAAACGGCATGGCGAGCCTGAGGATGCGGACGCCCAACCGCTCCAGTTCCGGCTCTCCGATTCCGCAGTTGCGCAGCGCCGTCATGAGGTCGGCGAAAGACTTACCGACGGCGATCACGCCGAGTCGGTCTCGGTCGTGCCGGAAGAGGATCCGGTTCAGCCCATTTGCCCGAGCAAAGGCACGCGCGGCGTCGAGACGCAGCCCAAGCACGTGGCGCTCAAGTTCCAGGGAGGCGGGGGCGAGCAGCATCGGCTCGAGCCGTTTTTGGTACGCCTCGCCGTCGACCAAGAACTCCGGCACGACGACCGGGTTGCGTTCCGACGAGACCTCAACCGTCCGTCCGCCGTCGCAAACGTCGGTGGCCAGCTTCAGGCCGACCCATGCGCCGGAGAACCGCGACATGGCAATACCCGCCAGGCCCAAATCAAGCGCATCTTGCGCGTCGGCCGCGGCGAGCACCGGCATGCCCACATTCATCAGGGAGAACTCGGATTGGTGCGGAATCGTCGAGCTCTTGGAAACGTGATCGTCCCCAGCCAGCGCAAGCGCACCGCCGTGCGTACCCGTGCCCGCTAGGTTGGCATGGCGGAAAGCGTCGGCCGATCGGTCGACCCCCGGGCCCTTGCCGTACCAGATGCCCACAACGCCGTCTTTTAGCGGTTGCGGGAACGTCTCGGCGAGTTGCGTGCCCAAGATCGACGTGACGGCCAAGTCTTCGTTCAGGCCCGGTTGGAATCGAACGTCATGATCAGAGAGCAACTTACCGACCCGTTCCAAGGCCAGGTCGTAGCCTCCCAGAGGGGATCCCTCGTAGCCTGAAATGAAGCACGCGGTACGCAGACCGGCCCGCCTGTCTCGGCGCATCTGGTCGAGCGGGAGGCGGACGAGCGCTTGAATTCCCGTGAGATAGACGGAGCCCTCTACAAGCGTGTACTTGTCGTCGAGCGAGAACTGTCGACGCACGGTCATGGCGGGAGCATGGTAGCAAGCCCGGGGCGGCGTATACTGATTGGCGACGTGCGAACTTTCCTACTCCTGTTAACGTTCACAACCGGCGCCCTACAAGCCGCCGAAGTCTCGTTTACACAGGACGTGCGACCGATCCTCTCGGACCGCTGCTTTACTTGCCACGGACCCGATGAGACCAAGCGGCCGACCGCCCTGCGCTTTGATGAAGAAGACGGGCTCAACGTCGATTTGAACTCAGGCGGCAAAGCCGTCGTCCCAGGTGATCCAGCGGCCAGCAAGCTCATCGCGCGCGTCCGTAGCGACAGTCCGGCATTGCGCATGCCGCCCGCCTACGCCGGCCATGACCCGCTGTCGGAGTCCGAGATCGCCGTCCTCGAAGCCTGGGTCGAACAGGGAGCCCCGTACGTGGGGCACTGGGCGTTCGAAGCGCCGGTACGAGCCGAAGCCCCCGAGGTATCGGGCCCGGCGTGGGTGCGGAGTCCGATCGACGCCTTTGTGCTCGCCCGTCTGGACGAAGAAGGCCTGAAGCCGCGCGAGGAGGCGGACCGCGCGACGCTCATCCGCCGCGTAACCCTCGACCTCACTGGCCTTCCGCCAACCCCGGAAGAGGTGGAATCCTTCCTCAGCGACCCGGCGCCCGACGCGTACCAGAAGCTCGTCCGCCGACTGCTCGACTCGCCGCGCTACGGCGAGCGCATGGCGTCGCCTTGGCTGGACGCCGCCCGCTACGCGGACACCAACGGCTACCAAACCGACGGTGCTCGCTCGATGTGGCGTTGGCGCGATTGGGTCGTCGACGCCTTCAACCAAAACAAGACCTTCGACGAGTTCACCATCGAGCAGCTCGCCGGCGACCTGCTGCCCGACGCCACCCGCGACCAGTTGATCGCCACCGGCTTCAACCGCAACAACATCACGACAGCCGAGGGCGGCGCCGTCGAGGAAGAGTTTTTGATCGAATACGCCGCCGACCGCGCCGAGACCACCGCCACCGTCTGGCTCGGCCTCACCGTCGGCTGCGCCCGCTGCCACGACCACAAGTACGATCCCATCCCGCAGAAGGACTACTACCGCCTAACGGCGTATTTCAATCGTGTGCCCGAACGCGGTCTGGTCTACAACTTCGGCAACGACGGCCCACAGATCAAAGCGCCGACCCCGGAACAAGAAGGACGTCTCACCGAACTTGATGCCGACATCAAGGAGGCCGAACAAGAGTTTTCCGAACTGGAAACGGAGATCGCCGACGAAAAGGCCAAATGGGAGACGCAGATCGCGAACTCCGATTTCGACGCTTTTCCGACGGAAGGTCTGGACGCGCGATTCAGCCTCGACGGCAAGCTCGAAGCGGTGGCCCGGCGCGGAATCGACGACCCCAAACAAGAGCTAGCCTCTGAACCCTCGACCTCGTCGTTCGCCGAAGGCGTCTTCGGTTCGGCCGCGAAACTCGACGGTGAGACCTGGATCGACGGCGGCTCCGTCGCTCGCTACAACTACAACGAAGCCTTCAGTGCGTCCTTCTGGATGAAGCCCGAGAAGCTCACCGGCGGCGTCATCTCGCGCATGCAGGACTTCGAGCAGGGCTCGGGCTGGGGGTTGCTCCTGCGCGACGGCCGTCTACGGTTCGAGTTCACCATGCGTTGGACCGATCACGCTCTGCGGGTCGAGACCAAGCGTGCGGTTCCAGCGAACGAGTGGCGGCACATCGCCGTCACCTACACTGGCGAACGTCCGTCGGCGTCGGGCTTGACGTTGTGGGTCGACGGGGAGCCGTGGGAATTCGAAGTGGAGTGGGACGACCTCAAGTGGCCGATCGGCTACAGGGGCTATCCGTTCCGCATCGGCGGCGCCCTCGGCGAGCGATTTTCGGGCCTCATCGACGAAGTCCGCCTCTACGGCCGCGCCCTCGACAAGCGAACAGTCCAAGCCTTGGCGGTACGCGAGCAAGCCTCAGCGATCGCCGCCCTCGCCAACCGCACGCCGGCGCAAGAGGCCAAACTTGAAGCGGCTTTCTGGGAGCACGGCGCCTCCAGCGACGTCCGCGAAGCACTCCTCGCCGTCGCCGACGCCCAACGTGCTCGAGACGACTACTACGAAGAGATCCCGACCGTCATGGTCATGAGCGACGGCGAGATGCGCCAAGCGCACGTGCTCAACCGCGGAGCCTACGACCAACCTGCCGACCCGGTCTCCGCACAGCCGCTCGGTCTGTTGCCCGCCGCGGAAGGCCTGCCCAACGATCGCCTCGGTCTGGCCCGTTGGCTCGTCTCGCGCGAGAACCCGCTCACCGCCCGCGTCGTCGTCAATCGCTACTGGCAGATGCTGTTCGGCACGGGCCTCGTCGCCACGCCGGAGGATTTCGGATCGCAGGGCGACCGGCCCTCCCACCCGAGGCTGCTCGACTGGCTGGCCGTCGAATTCATGGAATCGGGCTGGGACGTCAAGCACCTGATGGAGACGATTGTGACGAGCGCCGTCTACCGACAGGAATCACAAACGACCCCGGATCTGGTCGAGCGGGACCCGCGCAACCGACTGTTGGCGCACGGTCCTCGTTTCCGCCTCTCCGCGCCCGCCATTCGCGATCAGGCTTTGGCGGTCTCCGGGTTGTTGGTCGACGACATCGGCGGACCGCCCGTAAAGCCCTATCAACCTCCGGGGTTGTGGAAAGAACTGTCGGGGACCGTCTACAAGCCCGACTCGGGCGAGGATCTCTACCGCCGCAGCCTCTACACCTACTGGAAGCGCACTGTGGCGCCGCCTTCGATGGTCAACTTCGACGCCTCCGACCGCGAAAAGTGCATCGTCGGCGAAGTCCGCACCAACACCCCGTTGCAGGCCCTCAACCTCATGAACGACGTGACCTACGTCGAGGCCTCTCGCAAATTGGCTGAGCGTATGTTGGAGCTCTCCGACGACAACGCGCGTCTGGAGAAAGGCTTCCGCCTCGTCCTCGCTCGCTCGCCTTCCGAGCAAGAGTCGGAAGTCCTCACTTCGGCCCTAGAAGACTTCCGCGAGCACTTCTCAGATGAGCGACTCGCACGCGCGTCGCTGGCGACAGGCGAGTCCCGCGTACGGTCCGATTTCACTCCGAGCGAGTTGGCCGCCTACGCCGCAACAGCCAGCTTGATCCTCAACCTCGACGAGGCGGTAACCCGGCAATGAACAGACGAAGCTTTTTCAAGAATTCGACGCTGGGCCTCGGCGCAGCAGCCCTCTCGACCCTAGAGGCCGAAGGCCCGACCGCACCGCACTTCGCCCCCAAGGCCAAGCGAGTCATCTACCTGTTCATGTCGGGCGGCCCGTCGCAGGTGGAGCTCTTCGACTACAAACCACAACTGCTGAAGGTGCAGGGACAGGATCTTCCCGCCTCGGTGCGCGGCGAACAGCGTCTCACGGGGATGACCTCGACGCAGACCAGCTTCCCCTGCGTCCCCTCGATCTTCGATTTCCAACAACACGGCCAATCCGGCGCCTGGGTGTCGGAGCTGTTGCCGCACACGGCCAAGATCGTCGACAAGCTGAGCTTCATCCGCTCGGTGCATACCGAGGCGATCAACCACGATCCGGCGGTCACCTTCTTCCAGACCGGTTCGCAGATCGCCGGACGCCCGTCGATGGGCGCCTGGCTGACCTACGGCCTGGGCAGCGAAAGCCAAGACCTGCCCGGCTTCGTGGTTTTGATCACGCAAGGCACCGGAGGACAACCGATCTACGACCGCCTCTGGGGTTCGGGCTTCTTGCCGACCAGGTACCAAGGCGTCAAGTTCCGCTCAAGCGGCGATCCAGTGCTCTACTTGACCGACCCGCCCGGGTACGAGCGCAAGACCCGGCGCAGCTACCTCGACGCGCTCAACCAACTCAATCGCATCAACCACGAGCAGTACCTCGACCCCGAGATCGAGACGCGCATCTCCCAGTACGAGATGGCGTACCGCATGCAATCCTCGGTGCCCGAGCTGACCGACCTCTCCAACGAGTCCGACTCCACCTTTGAGCTCTACGGCGAGGAAGCGCGCAAGCCGGGAACCTTCGCAGCCAATTGCCTGCTCGCCCGCCGGATGGCCGAGCGCGGCGTACGCTTCATCCAGCTCTATCACCGGGGTTGGGACCAACACAATACGCTGCCGGAAGACATTCAGGATCAGTGCAAGGACACGGACCAAGCCTCGGCCGCGCTCGTGACGGATCTCGCTCAACGCGGTCTGCTTGACGACACCTTGGTCGTCTGGGGCGGCGAGTTCGGCCGCACCGTCTATTGCCAAGGTCGCTTGACGGCTGAGGACTACGGCCGCGATCACCACCCGCGTTGCTTCACCATGTGGATGGCCGGCGGCGGAACTCAACCCGGCGTCACCGTCGGCCAAACCGACGACTTTTCCTACAACGTCGCGGAGGACCCGGTCCACGTGCACGACATGCAGGCGACCATCCTGCACCTGATGGGCGTCGATCACACCAAGCTGACCTATAAGTTCCAAGGCCGGCGTTTCCGGCTGACGGATGTCCACGGAGAGCTGATCGACAAGGTCTTGGCTTGACGGTCGGCTAGAATGGCCCGCATGCGTTGGGCCCTTCTTCTCCTTCTTGTCGCGCCGCTCGCTGCCGCCGACCTCGAGTCGTTCGTCGAGGTTTACCAGCAGGACAGCGGCGCCCTCTCGAGGCGCTACGATCTCGGCCCGTCGCCCGAACGCATCGAGCGCATGCGGGCGTTCTATACGGCAACCTCCGAGCAACTGCAAGCAGTCGATTTCGACGCCCTCGACCAAGCGGGCAAACTCGACTGGGTCCTCATGAGCGAGACCCTCGCCGACGAGTCGCGACGCATCGATGAGTATGAATTTCGCCTCGAAGAAGTCGCTCCCGCGCTCCCCTTCGCCGACGAGTTGGCCGGGCTGCACGAGGCCCGTCGACGTATGGAAGAAGTCGACGCTCGCGAAACAGCGACGCAGCTGACCGCTCTTCTTGGACAAGTCGATGAGGCCCGCAAATCCGCCGAAGAATTGGAATTGGCCAAGACGGTCGCTCACCGTGCGAGCCGCATTCTGGGCGAACTCCGCCAGGCGCTCAAACGGTGGTACGAGTTCCACGCCGGCTACGACCCGCTGTTCACCTGGTGGAACGCAAAGCCCTACGAGGCGCTCGGCAAGAAACTGGAGGAATACCAGACCTACCTGCGCGAAGAGAAAGCCGGCGCCAAAGATCCCGACACGATTATCGGCGACCCGATCGGCCGCGAACCGCTGCTGGCCGACCTACGCTACGAGCGCATCCCGTACACCCCGGAGGAGCTGATCGAGATCGCCGAGCAGGAGTTCGCCTGGTGCGACCGTGAGATGCTCCGCGCCTCCCGCGAGATGGGCTTCGGCGACGATTGGCACGCCGCCATGGAGAAGGTCAAGACGCTCCACGTTGAACCCGGCGAGCAGCCCGTCCTCATCCGTCGGCTCGCCTTGGAAGCGACCGACTTCCTCGAAACCCGCGAGCTGCTCACCATCCCGCGTCTCGCCAAAGAGACCTGGCGCATGAGCATGATGTCGCCCGAGCGCCAGAAGGTCAGTCCGTTCTTCCTCGGCGGCGAGCAGATCATCGTGTCCTACCCCACCGATCAGATGGACCACGCCGACAAGCTCATGTCGCTGCGCGGGAACAATATCCACTTCTCGCGCGCCACGGTCCACCACGAACTGATCCCCGGTCACCACCTCCAGCAGTTCATGACGCGCCGTTACCAGGCGCACCGTCGCCTCTTCGACACGCCGTTCTGGACCGAAGGCTGGTCGCTCTACTGGGAGATGCGCCTGTGGGATCTCGACTTCCCGAAAACGCCTGAGGACCGCGTGGGCTTTCTCTTCTGGCGTATGCACCGCTGCGCCCGCATCATCTTCTCCCTGAAGTTCCACTTGGGCGAGATGACGCCTGAAGAATCCATCGACTTCCTCGTCGACCGCGTCGGTCACGAACGCGCCAACGCCGAAGCGGAAGTCCGCCGCTCGTTCCTTGGAACCTACCCGCCCCTCTACCAGTGCGCCTACATGCTCGGCGCCCTCCAGTTCCGCGAACTCTACCGTGAGGCCGTCGTTGAAGGCGAGATGGGCGAAGCCGAATTCCACGACGCGATCCTGCGCCTTGGCCGCATTCCGGTTGACCTCGTCCGCGCCACGATCACCGGCCAACCGATCCGACGCGAGATGCCGGTCGACTGGCGCTTCTATCCAGGGATTGAATAGCTGATGGAAACGGACTGGCGCTCGGCGTGCGCGGCGCTCATAATGACCCAGTGATTCCAAAGATTTCTTTCCTATTTCTTATCGTCGCTGCTGCGGTCGCAGCTCAGGCCCCGTCTTCAGACTTCTTGCTGATTCTCGACGCCTCCGGCTCCATGTGGGGCCAGGTCGAGGGCAAGAACAAGATCGTCATCGCACGAGAGGTTTTGGCCGATATCACCGCCAAAACGCCTCCCGGCATGGACCTGGGCCTGGTCGCCTACGGCCATCGTCGGGAGGGCGATTGCTCCGACATCGAAACCATCGCTGCGATCGGTGCGCTCGGACAACCGGAGCTGATCCAAAAGGTCAACGCAATCAACCCCAAAGGCAAGACGCCGATCACCGCTTCTATCGAGCAAGCGCTCACCGCCGCCAAGGCGAACTCCGATCCCACCACCATCGTCCTGCTCTCTGACGGACTCGAAACCTGCGGCAGCGACCCCTGCGCGGCCGTCAAGAAGGCCAAGCAGAGCGGCGCAAACTTTCTCCTCCACGTCATCGGTTTCGACCTGGCCAAGGAAGACGTCGCCGCGCTTGAGTGCACCGCGCAAGCGGGCGGCGGCGTCTACTTCGACGCCAAGAACGCCGCCGACTTGAGCGGCGCGCTGGAGCAGGCGGTCGAAAAGGCCGAGCAGCCCCTGCCGGACAGCGCCGTCTCCATCCTCGCCCGCGCCAACGGCGAACTCGCCGACGCCACTGTTCGGGTGTTCGACGCACAGGGCGAGCGCGCCGGCGTTGGCCGAACCTACTTCTCCGACGCGACCAATCCCCGCACCATCGCCGTGCCTGCCGGAACGTACCGGATCGTCGTCAAGCAACTCGCGACCCAGCAGAAGATCGAACAGGTCTTTGAGAACGTCGTCGTCGCCAAAGGCGAAACCGCGGAGAGAGTCGCGGACTTCACCACCGGCAAAGTCCGAATTAGCACTACCCGAAACGGAGCCCTGTCGGATACGGTGATCACCGTCAAGACGCCCGACGGCAAGAGGGCCGCCGGCGGCCGCACCTATCGCCGCAAGCAGACCAACCCCCGCGAACTCGAGGTCTCGCCGGGAATCTACGACGTCTCCGCCGGATCAGTCGAGATCCACGACAAGCCCGAGCACGTCTGGAAAGCCGTCGAAGTCACGCCCGGAGAAACGACCGATCTCGAATTCGATTTCCCAAGCGGAGAACTCCGGGTAGGTTCTGTTCGCGGCGGGGCGCTCTGGGACTCGACCATCGCCATCGTCGCGACCGACGGCGACCGTAAGCGTGTTTCGGGACGGACTTACGTCGGCGAAAAGACCAACCCCAAGATCTTCCAACTCACCCCCGGGACCTACCAAGTCGCGCTGCGGGGCCTCAAGATCGACGGCAATCCGGAGAAGGTTTTCAACGTCGAAGTCCAGCAGGGTGGGAGCAAGACCGTGACCGCCGAGTTCTAAGCACGATTCGCGCTGGACCGCGCCCAATCAACTCTCTAACTTAAAGTTCTTGACGAACCACAGCAGCTGGCGTTAGGATCGAGAGCGATGGGGCATCCCCTCCGCAACGCACCGGACGAGCCGGTGGCCATTGACGGCCATGCGGTCGACAATCTGCGCTTCATTCGGCAGACGATGGAGCGCTCGGCCGTCTTCACCGCCGTCCCAGGGAGGGCCGCCGTCGCAACCGGTTTCATCGCGCTGGCCGCCTATGCAGGCGCCCGCACGCTGACCTCCCCGCTGGAGCAAGTCGCGGTCTGGCTGGCGGCGGCCGTAGCGGCCATCGCGGTCTCGCTGTTTGCGGCGCATCGCAAAGTGTTGCGCACCTCCGACGCCTCTCACCGCTCCATGCGCAGCTTCGCCCTCGGCCTGGCTCCGGCGCTGGCAGCCGGCGGAGTCCTGATGCTGGCGATGATCCGGTCCGGCGCCTGGGACTTCATCCCGGGAACCTGGCTGCTCCTCTACGGCGTCGGCATGGTCACCGGGGGCGCGTTCTCGGTGCGGGTGGTGCCGATCATGGGCGCGGCCTTCATGGCCCTCGGCGCCGTCGCGTTGATGGGTCCCGCCTCCTGGGGGCATCCTCTATTGGCTGTCGGGTTCGGCGGCCTGCACCTTCTGTTCGGCACAATCATCGCGAGGAACCATGGCGGCTAAATCCAACGCAGCTCGAAACGAGGTCGAGACGCCGGCGCCGCGGCCCGCGGCTGTGAAAGGCGCTTCCGCGCTCACTCTCGACCGGTTGATCCATGAACGCACCCGCCTGGCCATCGTCAGCGCGCTGGCCGCTTCCGGCACGATGAGCTTTGCCGAATTGAAGAAGCTCCTGGAGATGACGGACGGCAACCTCAGCGTCCACGCGCGCAAATTGGAAGACGCCGGATACGTGCTGTGCACCAAGGGATTCGCGGGACGCGTGCCGCGCACCGAGTACAAGTTGACGCCGGCCGGACGCAAGGCGTTCGAGCGCTACCTCTCCCACATGGAAGCATTGGTCCAAGCGGCCAAGAAGAAGTAGTCGGAACGGGACGCGCCTTCTCTTTTTTGGGAGTGAAACTTTATGAATTCAAGTACTTTTCACATTGCCGCCATCATGGACGGCAACGGCCGTTGGGCCTGCCGCCGCGGTCTGCCGCGCTTCCAAGGCCACGCGGCGGGAGCCAAGGCCGTGCGACGAGCCGTCGAGGCCGCCGCTGCGGACGACCGCGTCTCGGTCCTCACCCTCTACGCCTTCTCCGCCGAAAACTGGAAGCGCCCGCGGGCGGAGGTACAGGCGCTGATGGCTCTGTTCGAGGAGCACCTGTGCTCGGAGGCGGAGAACTGCCTCCAACAAGGCGTCCGGCTCGACGTCATCGGCCGCCGCGACCGCCTTCGTCCTGGACTCGTCGACGCCATCGAGCGCGTGGAGCAAGAGACCGGCTGCGGCCGACAACTACACCTGCGCATCGCTGTCGACTACTCGGCGCGCGACGCCGTCCTACGCGCCGTGGCGGACGGTCCAGCGGCGGACGACTTCGAGCGCGCCCTCGCCCGTGCGACCTTCGCCGATCCCACGACGCCTCCGATCGATCTGCTCATCCGTACCGGCGGCGAGCGACGCCTCAGCGATCAGCTGGGCTGGGAGGCGGCCTACGCCGAGCTGTTGTTCTTAGACAAGATGTGGCCCCAGTTCAGCGGTCGGGACCTGCGGGCGGCCGTAGACGAACTGGCCCGCCGAGAACGTCGCTACGGAGGTCTGACGGCGGCCTAGACTTCCGACGCGGGCTGCTAGGCGCAGGCGATCCAGTGCTTACCGAGTTCGTACCCGCGTTCGGCAAGCGCGCCCTCAATCAGCGGCCGGGCATCCCGTTTGCCCACGGCGGAGAGCACGAACGCCTCGCCTGGCTCGGGCAACTGGTCCGGCGACCACACCGGCGCGCCGGCCACGGTCCAACCGATCTTCTTTACGTCGACGTCGACCCAGGCCTCCACCTCAACGCCCAGTTCCAGCAACGGCTGCAAGCGTCGGCGGGTCGTGCGCCCGGCCCCCCAAACAACCACCTTCGGGTGACGCGGATTCTTCTCCGCCAGCCAACGGTAGAGGTAGGGCGTCTTCGCCCGAAAGAATGCCTCCACCGAGTAGCGCGGATCGGCCCGCGTGAGCCGATCTGCTCGGTCGCTCCACACCAACAGCTCTTCGTCCAGCTTTGCGAACTGCGCCCCCCCTTCGAGCCAGCGCAGCCAAAGCTCATAGTCTTCCGGAAAATCGCCGTCGCGGTAGCCGCCCGTCCGCCCGACGATGGAGTGACGAAACATCACGCTCGGATGGACGATCGGCGATTCGACGAAGCGCCGAAGAGCGATCTCTGAGTGAGTCAGCAGCCGGTTGGTCCAGTCCACGAAAGCCGCCAGCCCCTGGTTAGCTTCGGCGTCGCCTCCGTAGCGGACTTGCGTCGCGACCAGATCCACCTCGGGATGGGCGTCGAGAAAATCCGCCTGTGACCGTAGTCGGCGAGGGGCGCTCCAATCGTCGGCATCCATCCGTGCAATCAGCGGCGCCTCGGCGATGCACAGGCCTTCTTGCAGGGCCGCGACGAGTCCCCGGGGAGGACGCTCGACCCTCCGCACTCGCGGATCGGAGACCTTCCCGACGACGCTCATCGTCGCGTCGACGGAACCGTCGTCCACCACGATCAACTCCAAGTCGCGCTCGGTTTGCTGAAGGATCGACTCGACGGCGCGCCCAATGGTCGCGGCCGCGTCGCGAACAGGAAGGATGATGCTGACGCGCGGAATCAGAGCAGTCCTTGGATGACGGGTTCCAACTCCTCCATGGTCATCCAACCCGGATGATACATCCGTACAACGCCCTCCCGGTCGACTGCGACCAGCGTGGGCGTCGTGCTGACTCCGAAGTTGGTGTAATTGGCCTCTGAGAGCGGCTTGGGCATCCAGTCCGGCAGTCCGTGAAGCTCCTGCCAGGGGCCCTCTAGGTAGGCGACTTCCTCTGCGGGGCCGGCATCCTCTCCGCCGCCGATGTAGCCGAACAACTGGGTCGGTCCGATGATCGTCAAGCCCTTGTCCGCGTACTTCTCATGCAGGGCGAGCAGCACGGGCGTCTGCCGTTTGCAATCGCTGCACCAGTGCGCCCAAAAGAAGAACAGGGCCGCCTTCCCCTCCGTCTGGATCGAGGACTCTTCGCCCACAAAGCGGTCGGCTTCCAGTACGGGCATGGGCTTGCCCTCGAGGTCGATCAGCAGCAAGTTCTTCTGGATACGCGTCTCGATCGACGTACCTGCGTAGCGCTTCCTCTGGTCCCTCAAGAACTCGACGGCGCCGCCCCGATCGCCGATCGCGTCCATGGACTGGCCAACCACTTCGACGCCCGCACCCAAGGCGGTAGCCAAGTCACTCGAAGAGTCGACGCCTTTGGCCTCGGCCAAAACGCTTGCGCCCTCGAAGGCCTCACGGCCGTACGTCTCAGCTAGCTCCCAGTCGCCGGCGAAGACACCCGCTCGCCCGACCCATGAGACCGCAGCGAGAAACGCGGGGTCGTTCGCGGCGTCGGCGGGCCGCCCTTTCTCGACGAGGTCACGAGCCGCCTGGGCGCTCTGGGCCGTCTTGACGAAAGCAAGCTGCTTCGCCCTCGGAGCCAGATCCGCCTGGGCCCCGCATGCGAGTTGCATCGAGGCCAGAAGCGCGCCGCAGAGGGAAAGTAGGGAATTCCGCATCATCATCATGGTTCGCTGTCCGACACCCAAAAGTTTCGCGCGTTCCGGCGATCCGTGTACACTAATGCGACTCGCCCGTCGAGGCCCGCTCGACGGCTCACCCCTAACGACCTATGTTTCCTGCTTTCGGTTGGACCGTCATTCTCTGTGCCGCGGGCTTCGCCGCCGCGCTGCTGATCTACATCTGGGGCGTCGCCGACGCCTTTATGAACCGGGGCCTTGTCGGCCAGGCGAAGAAGATGTGGCTGGGCGTGCTGGTTTCACCGGCGCTGATCGCGTTGGTGTTCTTCGCGTTCAAGGATCGAACGACGGCCGCGGGCGTGCTGGGGCTAGGCGTCCTGGCGTCCATCGTCTACTGGTTCATGAGTCCGGGTGAAGCAAAGACGTTCCGAGGCTCCTGGAATATCGCAGCCGCCTTCGTCACTTTCGGTATCTCCACCGGCCTCCCGTACTACAACATCACCTTCTTCTTCGACTACTTGCGCGACGACCATGGCTGGGACCCCGCGTTCGTGACGTTCGGCGCGCCGGTCGCTGTGCTGCTGACAATTTGGGCCGGTCCGATGATCGTGCCGAAGGTGAGTCCGAGGCTGCTGATTGTAATCGGCACCGGATTGAGCTTCCTGGCCTTCCAGGGATTCGGATCCCTCAGCGGCGAGAGCGACCTCGAATACTACGGCTGCTGGTGCTTGTACATGCTCGGCTACTTCCTGTCCGGGCCCATTCCCCACCAGATCATCATTTCCAACTGGTACAAGGAACGTCGCGGCCTCGCTATGGGCATGACGTATGTCGGCGTCGGCGTCATCGGAGCGACCGGCAACATCCTCAGCCCCTCGCTCGCCGCCGAGATGGAATACACCCAAGCGCTCCAGGTGATGGGCTGCCTGCTTCTGCTCGCTTGGCCGCTGGCGCTCCTTGTCATTAAGGACAAGCCTGAAGACGTCGGCCAATTCGCTGACGGCGCGCACGCTGATTCAGATCAAGTCGCCGCCGCGGCCGCCGCTCCGGAATCGAAGTCCTTCGGATTCCTGATGAGCAAGTCGTCGTTCTGGTTCCTACTCGTCGGCAGCGCCGCTTCCATCGGCTCCATTGCCGCCGTGAACTTCCTGCTGAAGTTCGTGCTTGAAGAACAGGGCTTCGTCGAGCAGGCCGCCCGCGACGCCGTTTGGGCCAGCGCGTCCTCGATCTACTTGCTTTCCAGTATCGGCGGCAGACTACTCGCAGGCTGGTTGGCCGACGTCTTCCCGCGCAAGTGGGTCATGCTCGTCACCTACTTGATCGTCGCCGTCTCGATTCCTCTGCTCTTCTTGATCACGCCCGAGAACCCCGGCTTCGTCTACCTGTTTGCCGTCTGCTTCGGCTTCGCCCTCGGCGCCGATTACATGCTGATCCCGCTCATGGCGGCCGACCAATTCGGCCTCAAGAGCTTGGCCAAGGCGATGTCGGCCATCTTGCCGTCGGACACCATCTCGCAGTTCTGGTTCCCGACGATGATCGCCCGCCTCGCCACCATGTGGGGCGGCTACAGCTCTGCGCTTTGGGCGGTGTTCGGCATGGCGGCTCTGGGTGCGGCGGCCATCGGCCTCTTGCCCAGGCATCACAAGCCCGTGGACGAGGAGTAGAGCGGCAGAACGGCCGGAACCTCTGCGGCTGATAGAATCGAGGTCCGATGCTGGGCCGAGTTGAAGCCACGGGATTGGTCAAGGAATTCCGCAGCTTCAAGCGGCGGGAAGGGCTTTCGGGCGCCGTCCGGGACCTGTTTCATCGCGAATACACCACCCTTCGCGCCGTCGATGAGATCTCGTTCGCCATCGAGCCCGGAGAGATGGTCGGCTACATCGGCCCAAACGGCGCGGGCAAGTCCACTTCGGTCAAGATGCTCAGCGGCATCTTGGTCCCAAGCAGCGGACGCGTCGTCGCCAACGGCTTCGTTCCGTACGAACAGCGTATGGCCTACACGCGCACCATCGGCGCGGTCTTCGGTCAGCGCACGCAACTTTGGTGGGACATCGCCGTCGTCGAGTCGTTCCGCCTTCTCAAGGAAATCTACGAGGTCTCCGACGCCGATTACAAGGCGCGCATGGCGCGCTTTGACGAAATTCTGCAGCTCGACGAGTTCCTGCATCAACCCGTGCGCAAGCTCAGCCTCGGCCAGCGCATGCGCTGCGACATGGCCGCCGCCTTGCTGCACAATCCGCCGCTGTTGTTTCTCGACGAGCCGACCATCGGCCTGGACTTGCTGGCGAAAGAGGCGATCCGCAAGTTCCTCAAGGAGATCAATCAGGAACTCAACACGACCGTGTTGCTGACCACGCACGACCTAGCCGACATTGAGGAGCTCTGCGAACGGCTCATGATCGTCGACAAGGGCCGCATCTTGTTCGACGGCCCGCTGGGCGAACTCAAGCGCATGCTCTGGCGCCAGATCGGCGTTCGCTTTGAGATGAGCGATCCGCAGCAGGCGGAAAAACTGGCCGCGCTGGAGATCGAAGGCGTCGCCGTCGAGCAACCCGACGCCTTAACCTGCCGCTTATCGTTCGACCGCGACGATTACGCCTCAGGCGAGATCATTCGCCGCGCCGTCACCGCCGCCGAAGTGCGCGACATCGTCATCGAAGAGGAGCCGATCGACGACATTATTCGTCGGGTCTACACAGGCGGCGCCGCTGCGGAACTAGCCCGGAAATGACCGCCGCCGCCATCCTTCCCCGCCCCCTGCGCCACTACTTCGAGTTCGCGCGCATCGGCTTCATCAACATTCTCGCCTTCCGGCTACGCTACTACACCGGAATCGTCACGTACTTGATCAACGTGACGGTCTACTACTTCATCTGGAAGGCGCTCTATGCCACCGATCCGGAGTTCGCCGCCGGATTCAACTTCCCCGAGATGGTCACCTATGTCGCCGTCGGCTGGGTTATCCGCTCGGTCTACTTCAACAACATCGACCAGAACATGGCGACCGAGGTCCAGAACGGCAACATCGTCGCCAACTTGCTCAAACCGACGCGCATCCAGGCCGTCTATCTCGGTCAGGCGATCGGAGAAGCCGGCTTCCGACTATTCCTGTTGACGCTGCCTTCCGCGTTGGTCATCTCGTTGATCTTTCCCGTGATGGGACCAGCGTCCTGGACGGCCGCCGGCGCCTTCCTCCTGTCGCTCGCGGGATCCGTCCTGCTGGTCGGCGCTTTGAACTTCATCATCGGCTCGCTCGCCGTGCGGATGAAGACGATCCTCGGATTGCTGCGCGCCAAGTACTACATCCAGGAGCTGCTCTCTGGACTACTGGTCCCGATGAGCATGTTTCCCCCCGCGATGGCCGACATCTTCGCCTGGCTGCCGTTTCAGCACATCGCCTACACGCCGCTGCGCATCTACCTCGGAAAACTAGAGGGCGCCGCCCTTGTGGAAGCGCTCGCCGTTCAGTGGGCGTGGACAACTGTTCTGCTGATCGGCGGTGCGGTTTTCTGGCGGTGGATGGCGAAACGATTGACGATCCAGGGCGGCTAGCTCCAGGCTTTTTCGACCTGCGACCGCAGGTAAGCAAAATCACGCTCGACGGCCTCAGCCGTCTTCTTACGCTTCGCAGCCTCCGTCGGTCCGTCAATCTCGTACTCCACGTGCAGCGAAATCGGGCCGTCGAACCCGCTCGCCTTGAGCAACGAGAAGAACTTCGGATAGTCGACCATGCCTTGGCCCAACGGGCACATGCGCGCCTCCCACTTGCCGCCTGATTTCTCCCAGTAGAAATCCTTGCAGGCGATCATCTGGATGCGAGACTTAACCAACTCAAACGCCATCTCCCATCCGGACTTGCCGCCCTCGATCGTGGCATGGCAAGGATCAAAGTAGAACCCGATCTTCTGCGGGGCGACGTCCTCCAAAATCCGGTAGCTGTCCCATACCGCCGAGCCGACGTAGGCGCCCGAGTGGTTATGAAAGCCGCCGGTGATCTTGGCGTGTGCGGCCAGTGCAGCCAGTCCGTCGACGTCTTGCTTGACCCGCTCCGTCATCGCAGTCATCTTCGACAGGTCGCGCAGGCGGTAGTAGCCGACTTTGAAGAAACCGACGTCCAGCTTTGCCGCGGTATAGAGCGTCGGGCGCGCTGCCGGGTCCTGAATGGAGGTCAGCCCGGTCGTAATCATCGGCAACGCGACGCCCTCCGCCTGCAACGCCGCATGCGCCCGCGGCAGGTCCCTCTCGACGTTCTCAGGCAACACATGTCCTTTCGGACGCACCGTTAGATCGACCCCGTCAAACCCCCAAGCCTTGAGCGTTTTGGCCAAGTCCGGATAGTCCAAGTGCGGGAGGTGTTTCGAAAACAAGCAGAGCGCAGGCGTCGCGCTCTCATGGTGAGCTGCGGGCAACGCTACGGCAGACGAGGCGGCGAGTGCAAGGAGGTTGCGGCGAGACAGGTCAGGCATGGTGCCCTATTGTAGGGCTACATCCCGAAGAGCCTCAATCGAGTTGCGGGCGCTCATCGATCCACTGGCTGCTGAGAGTCCGCGCGCGTTGCACGACCACTGGTCCAAGATTCGACCCTAGGCTGCGGACCAGTTCGTCAGCCGCCGGCATCGACTCGCCGCGGGCGGCCACCTGCGCCCAGGCCAGCGCTTGGACGGGGTCCTTCTCGACCCCGAGGCCGTCCCTGTAGAGCTCGCTTAGTCGGAACTGGGCGTACGCGCTGCCGCCCTCCGCGGCCGCTTTGTAGAGCTTGAACGCCTGTGCGGCTCGCTCGTTTCCACCCTGATCGAGCAGTTCGTCGGCCAACTCCACTTGGGCGGGAGCGTACCCCCTCTCAGCGGACTTCCGTCTCCAAGCGGACGCCTGAGCGGCGTTGCCGCGCCGATCGAGTAGCCTCGCGAGCTCGTGCTGCGCTGCTTCATTGCCCTGCTCGGCGGATCGCTCGAACCAGTACGAAGCTTCATCCTGTCCGCCGTTTGTGATCACTCCGCTCAAATAGTCGCGCGCCAAGTCGGCTTGTGCCAGAGCATGGCCTTGCGTGCCCGAGGCGTGCCGCCAACGCAACGCCTCGTCCAACGCGTCAGGCCCCTGCAGATGGTCCTCCAACAGCCGGGAGAGCTGGTACTGGCCCTCAGCGTTGCCCGCTTGAGCAGCTTCGTCGAGCAGAAGGCGAGCCTTGGCAAGACTCCGCTCAACACCGCGCCCGTTCATGTACAGAACTCCCAGCGCGGTCTTCGCCAGCGACTCGCCTTTGCTGGCGGCTTGGCCGTACCACCAAGCTGCGCGCGCGGGATCGGCCTTGGAGCCTTCGCCCCGATCGTACATTTGCCCGACTCGGAACTGGGCGTAGCGATTGCCCGCCTCAGCCGCCTTCTCCATCCAGTGGAGTGCCGTCGTGAGATCCCGCTCGACTCCTTGGCCGGAGTAGTAGAGCAGGCCGAGTTGCAATTGAGATTGCGGACTTCCGTCCTCGGCCCCTTGCCTGAAGCGGGCGGCGGCCGTCTCGTAATCACCGGAACCAGACGCGAGTTGCCCGAGACGAGTATTCCACTCGCTACAGCTCGCGCAGCTAAACGCTGTCGCAATCAGCAGCCAGGTTCGGGCTGTGTGCAGATGCAACACGACAAGTTGATCTGACTGCGTTTCGCGCCCTGGCCGCAATCGGGGATTCGCCTGAGGCTCACAGCCCGGGGCCTGAGGTGAGAAACGTTGCTAGCCTCTTGTTGATGCCGAATCAGAAGAACAGCTTCCCGGGCTTCCCACCCGCTGCACTCAAGTTCTTGCGAGGTTTGGCGAGGCACAACGACCGGGAGTGGTTCGAGCAGCGTAAGCCAATCTACCTGGAAAGCGTCAAGGCCCCTCTGGTCCAACTGGTTGAGGCGCTGAACGATGAGTTTGAGACCCTCGCTCCACAGTTCCGGATGGATCCTAAGAAGTCGATCTACCGAATCTACCGGGACGTCCGTTTCTCGCCGAACAAGCAGCCCTACAAGACCAACGTCGCCGCCATATTCCACGATTCGCGCCTTCCCAAGCACTCCGGCGCCGGCTTCTACCTCCAGTTTTCTCCGAAGCAATTCTTTGTGGGCGGCGGCGTCTACATGCCGGAACCTAAGCACTTGCTGTCGATTCGACGAGCGATCGAGTCCGACCCCGGGGAACTGCGGGCCGTGCTTCGCAACCGCACCCTGAAGCGCTACTACGGCGAAATGAGGGGCGAGAAACTCAAGCGCATACCCAAGGGCTTTTCGCCCGACGATCCCGCCGCGGACCTGCTTGTCTACAAACAGTTCCTGGCCATGTCTGAAATGGATCCGAAGCTGGTCGAGACGGCCAAGATGCTGCCCGAGATCATCAAGCGTTTTCGGGCCCTGGCGCCGCTCATCGATTTCCTCAATCGGCCGCTTACCTCCTAGCCGCCCGCGTCGCTACAATGGTCGGCTTGTCGATTCGCGCCAAAATCACATCCGTCGGAACTTATGTTCCGCCTGAAACCCTGACCAACGAGAAGCTGGCGGAGATGGTCGAGACCAACGACGATTGGATCGTGACTCGCACCGGCATCAAGACGCGACACATCGCACCGGCGAACGTCGCAACCTCCGACCTGGCCGTTCTCGCGGCCAAGGCGGCGCTCGAACAAGTCGGACTCGCGGGCGCGGATGTGGAAACGATCATCGTCTGCACGGTGACGCCGGACATGTTCTTCCCGTCCACGGCCTGCCTCGTCCAGGACCGTATCGGCGCCAAGGGCGCCTGGGGATTCGACCTCATGGCCGCCTGCTCGGGGCTGCTCTACGGACTGACCACTGCCTCGCAGCTGATCGCTTCGGGCTCCCAAAAACGGGTCCTCGTGGTCGGCGCCGATACCATGTCGCGGATCGTCGACTACCAAGATCGAACGACCTGCGTACTCTTTGGAGACGGCGCCGGCGCTATGGTCCTGGAGGCTTCCGAGGAAGGCGAGGACGCCGGATTAGTCGATTTCCTCCACGAAGTCGACGGATCCGGCGGAGACTACCTTTGCATGCCTGCCGGCGGAAGCCGAAAGCCGCCGACGCACGAGACGATCGACGCCCGCGAGCACTTCGTTCACCAGGACGGGCGACAGGTCTATCGCTACGCAGTCAACAAAATGCACGAGGTCTGCCAGACCCTGCTCGAGCGGAACGGCCTAACGGTTGGAGACGTGGACATCCTGATCCCCCACCAGGCCAACAAGCGCATCATTACCGCAGTCGCCGAACGCCTTGGCCTCCCCATGGAGCGGACGTTGATCAACATCACCGACTACGGCAACACCACCGGCGGAACCATCCCCCTCGCGACCCGCGACGCCCTCGACCAAGGCCGACTCAAGAAAGGCGATCTCGTCCTGATGGCCGCCGTCGGAGCCGGACTCACCGCCGGTGGAGCCCTATGGCGTTGGGGCTACTAGCGCCGGCCGACAATTTATCTGCAACTTCACCGCTCTTGCGAACATCCGATATACTGGCTCGATAGGAAGTCTTTTAGGAGAACTGTGCCATGGTCCAACTCACTGAAACCGCAATCTCAAAGGTGTCTGAAATCATTGCTCAACAGGAGCCCAGGCCGGATGGTCTGCGCATCTCCGTCGTCGGCGGCGGATGCTCCGGGTTCCAGTACTCCATGGCCTTTGAGAACGGAAAGTTGCCTCTCGACAAGGAATACGCTTTCGGCGAGGACCTGAAGGTCTTTGTGGACCCCGCCTCGATGCTCTATCTCGATAACGTCCGAGTCGATTATGTGGAGTCGATGGAGGGCGCGGGCTTCAAGTTCGACAATCCCAACGTCACGTCGACCTGCGGCTGCGGCAGCTCGTTCAGCGCTTAGGCGCGTCCGGCTCTCGTTGGCTGACAAGACAGATTCAGAGCGCCCGCAAGGGCGCTCTTTTCGTTCCGACGCGCTCGATTGGGACGAGCGCTACCGCCGCCCAAGAGACCAAGAGGCTCCGCCCGACCCCTTCTTGGATTCCGTGTGGGACGAACTCCCGACCGGTGGAGCGGCCCTGGACCTAGCCTGCGGCGCGGGTCGCCACGCCCTCGCCCTCGCTCGGAGATACGAGGTCGAAGCCGCGGATTTCTCTCAGGAAGCGCTCGACCGAACCCGCGAGAGAGCCGCCGAGCAGGGCGCATCCCTCCGAACCCGCTTGATCGACCTGGAAGGGCCAGGGGCCGATCTCGGTCAAGCCCGATACGATGTCGTCAGCGCCTTCTTCTACCTTCACCGTCCTCTCTTCCCCGCGATCACACGTTCCGTGAAGCCCGGACAATTCGTTGTATATAAAACTTATACAATCGAACAACTCCGGTTCAGCAAAGGGCCTCGCAATCCAGACTTCCTACTCAAACCCGGCGAGTTGCCCACATTTTTCAAGGGCTGGCGCGTGATACGCTACCAAGAGGAGTGCGAGGGCCGCGGGACGGCGGCGCTCTTGGCCCAAAAGCCGTCTTCGCTTGACTCCCCAGCCGTTTGATGCGGATCGCGCTTGGACAGATCAACCCCACCGTCGGGGATTTTGACCGCAACTCCCAACGAATCCTCGACTTCGCTCGCCGTGCAGTCGATAGCCAAGCCGATCTCGTCGTTTTCCCCGAGCTCGCTCTGTGCGGCTATCCGCCGCGCGACCTCGTCGAAGTGCCGGCATTCCTGGCCCGGAACCAAGAGCGCCTAGAACAGCTAGCCGCCGACGCCCGCGACCTGCCCGCGCTGATCGTCGGCTACGTCGGCGAGGGAACGCACCATCGAGCGGCCAACATGGCGGCGGTGCTCCAAGAAGGCAAGGTCGTCTTCCGTCAGCAGAAGATGCTGCTGCCGACCTACGACGTCTTCGACGAGTCTCGTCACTTTGAGTCCGCCGATTGGCAGCACGTCGTGGAACTCTCCGGGAAGCGCGTTGCCCTCACCATCTGTGAGGACGTATGGAACGACGCGGATTTCTGGGATGCGCAACGCTACCACAGGGACCCGGTCCAGGAACTAGCGACCGAGGGCTTTGATCTGCTGATCAACATCGCCTCCTCGCCCTACCGCAAAGACAAGCGCGCCTTTCGCGAAGAACTGCTGGCGACAACCGCACGCGACCTGGGCCGCCCCGCCGTCATGGTCAATCAGGTCGGCGGGAACGATCAGCTCGTCTTCGACGGCTCCAGCTTTGCCGTCGACGCTCAAGGCCGCACCGTCGCCCGCGCCAAATCATTTGAAGAGGATCTGGTCGTCTTCGACGTGGAGACGAACGACGGCGACCTTCAGCAGCCTGAGGAGACCGAGAGCGAGGCGATCTACAGAGCTCTGACCCTAGGCGTGCGCGACTACCTCGAGAAGACCGGCTTCACGCAGGCCGTCATCGGCCTCAGCGGCGGCATTGATTCGACTCTGGTCGCTCTCGTCGCCGTCGACGCATTGGGCCCCGAGAACGTCATCGGGGTCGGGATGCCCGGACCGTACTCCTCCGAGGGCAGTATTCGCGACGCCCGTCAACTCGCCGAAGCACTGGGCGTCCGCTTTGAGGTGCTCTCAATCAATGACGGATTTGAGGCTATGACCCGCACGCTGGCTCCGGTCTTCGCCGGAACCGAGCCGGGCGTCGCCGAGGAGAACATCCAGGCGCGACTGCGCGGCCTCACCTTGATGGCCTTGGCCAACAAGTTCAACGCCATCACGCTCACCACGGGCAACAAGAGCGAGTTGGCCGTGGGCTATTGCACGCTCTACGGCGACATGGCAGGCGGCCTGGCCGTCATCTCCGACGTGCCCAAGATGCTGGTCTACGAACTCACCCGCATCGGCGGGCGCCGTCACCCCGGCGCGGTCTCGGACGACGTGCTCACCAAACCGCCCTCGGCCGAGTTGCGGCCGGACCAAAAAGATACCGACTCGCTCCCGCCCTACGAGGTCCTCGACCCGCTGCTCGAACTCTACGTGGAGCAGCGAGTCGCACCCGATGAGATCGCCCGACGCCTCGATCAACCCGAGGAACTCGTAGCGAAGATCTGCCGCATGGTCGATCTCAACGAATACAAGCGCCAACAAGCCGCTCCCGGTTTACGGGTCACGTCCAAGGCCTTCGGGATGGGGCGGCGTTTCCCGATCGCACAACGATTTCGCCCCTAACTTCCATGTTCTGCTAAGGTTGCCCCTAGCGCTCTCATGGAATTCGAAGCACAAGTCAAACGATTAGAGTCCGAGAACTTCCGGCTACGCCGCGCGGTGGAAGAGCTGTCGGTCCTCAACGACGTGGCCACAGCAGTCTCCGGCACCTCGACGGTGACCGAAGTGGTGGACTTGATCGTCCAGAAATGCGTCAAGAACGTGCGCGTCGAGCAAGGCGCGGTTCTCATGCTCGACCAACAGGAAGAGTCGGCGCCGCTCAAGACGATGATTCGCAAGGTGCAGTCGGACTTCGCGGGCATTCCCTACCGCTTGGGCGATCAGATCACCGGCTGGATGATCAAGAACCAGCAGCCGCTGTTGATTGCCGACTTGAGCGACGACTCTCGCTTTCGCATGCCGCCCGAGGGCGCCAAAATGCGCAACCTGCTTTGCGTTCCACTGAGGTTGAAAGGCCGCATGCTCGGCGTATTGGCTGTCTTCAACAAGCTCGCCGGCGAGGATTTCTCGGAGAGCGACCAGCGGCTGCTCACGATTATCGCCGCTCAATCGGCGCAGGTAATCGAGAACGCTCGACTGTACGAGGAGGAGCAAAACCTCGTTCGCCTTGAGACCGAGTTGCACACGGCCCGCGACATCCAGCGGAAGCTTCTTCCCAAGGCTCCGCCGTCGATCGAAGGCTGGGACGTGGCCGGGCGCTCCGAGCCTGCCCGTAGCGTGGGGGGCGACTACTTCGACTACCTCGACGGCGGCTCCGGACGCACCGGCATCTGCGTGGCCGACGTATCCGGCAAGGGCATATCGGCCTCGCTGGTGATGGCCGCCGTGCAGGCGACCATCCGGAGCCAGAGCCTCACCGGGCTGCCGGTCGCCGAACAGACCGGCCACGCAAATCGCCTCCTTTTCGATTCCACTGACTCCGACAAGTTCGTGACTATGTTCTATTCCTCGCTCGATCCCGCCACGGGCGACATGAGCTACACGAACGCCGGACACAACCCTCCCGCCGTGTTCCGAGCCGGTTCTGATGAACCGCAGCTACTCGAAGAAGGCGGCCCCGTTCTCGGGGTGCTGCCGCAAGCTCCGTTCGGCGAGGCGGCCGTCCAGCTCGACCCGGGAGACGTCCTGTTGCTTTATACCGACGGAATCAGCGAGGCGATGGACGTCGACGACGAGGAGTACGGCGAGGAGCGCCTGTACGAGGTCTTTCGCGCAAACCGCAATGAGTCCTCGGCAGCTCTGGTCGACCGGGTCTTCGCGGCAGTCAAGGATTTCTGCACCGGCGCCCCGCAGACCGACGACATGTCGATGGTGATAGTTCGCCGCAAAGCTTGATTTTCGCTCCTGGCGGGAGTCTAATGGCGGCCATGTTCCGCTCTTCTATTTTCCTGCCCATAGCGGTCCTTCTAGCCGCCTCCGCCGTCCAAGCCGATCTTCCTCTTCACTTTGAGCCCGTCGCGAATGAGACCGCTTTCGTTTCCCGGCTGCCGGGCCATTCGGTCCGAGTCGACGCCGACGGACTCTCCGTGCAGGCGGGAAGCGCCGGCCAGGTTCACCTGACCTGGGCCAGCGATCATGCGGGTCCCCTTGCCGGGGATCGCAAGCGATCCTCACAGAGCCACTACCTTCTCGCCGGCCAACAGCGGAGACATGTCCCGCACTTCGGCGAAGTCCGCCAGGAGGATGCGTTCCCAGGCATCGACCTCCGCTACTACGGCAACCACGGCCGTCTCGAGTTCGACTTCGTCCTCTCTCCAGGCGCCGATCCAGAAACCATCGCGATCGACGTACAGGGCGCGGCGCCGTACCTGGATGAGACGACCGGAGATCTCATTCTCGAAACGCCAAACGGTGAACTACGCAGTCTTGCGCCGGTCGTCTATCAGCGAACAGCGGGCGTGAACAAGAGAGTCGAGGGCCGCTACCGCCTGGACGAAGACGGCCTGTTGCGCTTCGCACTCGCCGAGTACGACGAGGCGGTGGAGTTAGTCATCGACCCCATCCTGGAGTACGCCACCTACCTAACGGGTGACGACGACGACGGCGTCTTCGGTATCGCAACCGGACCGGACGGCACGGCCTTCATGACCGGTTTCGCAGAGTTCGCGGAAGACGGTCCCTCCGCTCAGTTCCCCACCACGCCGGGAGCCTTCGATACGACCCCCTTCGGCGAGGCGGGCTCGGATGAAGTGGAGTACGATGCGTTCGTCCTCAAACTCAATGAAGATGGGACCGACCTCGTTTGGTCGACTTTCCTGGGCGCGGGAGACGAGGATGTCGGCCGCGACGTCGCCGTCGGCCCTGACGGGGCGCCCGTCGTCGTCGGCTGGACACGATCGCAACTCTTCCCCACCACCGCGGGAGCGTTCGACCGTTCGCGCGGCGGCGCCTTGGACGGCTTCGCGGCCAAACTGAGCGCCGACGGTTCCGACTTGCTCTGGTCGACCTTCTTGGGCGGTTCCGGCGCAGACGCTGCTTACGCCGTGGAGCTGACCTCGGCCGGCATGCCGGTCGTCGTGGGCACGGCGGGCTCCGACGACTTTCCGACCGTCGCGGGTGCGCACCAGATGACCCGAGCCGGCGACGACGACGCGTTTATCTTGCGTCTCTCCACCGACGGCATGACGCTGCTCTCGTCAACCTACCTCGGCGGCGTCGGGGACGATACGGCGCGGGGAGTTGCAATCGACGGCGAGAACGCGATCTACGTCGCGGGCGGAACCGAATCCGACAACTTCCCAACGACGGAGGGAGTGTTTCAGACGACCCGCGCCGGCGACAATGACTCCGACGCCTTTGTGGCCAAGCTGCCGCCCGCCCTCGACTCGCTCTCTTATGCAACCTATTTCGGCGGCAACGGCGACGATCGAGCCAACGATGTCGTGGTCGCTCCAAACGGCACGGCGCACTTCGCCGGCTACACCGAGTCCGACGACTTCCCCATCGGCGGCGGCGCTTTCGACGACGAGTACAACGGCTCGGGGGACGCATTCTTCGCCACGCTCGATCCAGCCGGCGCGTCCGCGGAGTGCTCCTATCTCGGCGGTTCCGATCGAGACGAGGCGCTGGCCCTCGCGCGAGGTCCCGGCGGCCATCGCTACATCGTCGGGCAAACCCAGTCCGCGGACTTTCCCGTCGGCGTCCAAGCGACCCAGAGCACGCGGTTGAGTCCGTCAGGCGACGGATTCATTAGCCAGTTCTCGGCCGACGGCGCATTCCTCGACGGCACCTACTACGGTAGCTCCAATGAGGACTCCGTGGAGGCCGTGGCCTGGGCCTCAAATGGGGCGGTCTTCGTCGGCGGCACGTCGCAATCAGAGCCGCGTCCGCGCCGTCCGCTGCGAACCACCCCCGGAGCGTTCGAAACCGGTCCGAACGACGACCCAGACGCCTTCGCGGCCAAGTTCACTTTCCCCGCTGCCGGCACGCCAGTATTCTCGACGGTCTCCGCTGCCGGATTCGTAGCGGATCAGCCGGTCGCCCCGGCCTCTCTCGTGTCCGGGTTCGGTCCCGAATTGGCCGGCGAACTCGCTTCAGCGACGTCGGTCCCCCTGCCCACGGAGTTGGCGGGCGTGCGCGTCTTGATCGTCGATTCCGCCGACATGGAGTTCGCCGCCGAGCTCATCTTTGTCTCCAGCGGTCAAATCAACTACGTGATCCCCGACGGCGTGGCGCTCGGCCCGGCTGTTGTGCGCGTCGAGCGGGACGGAGAGGTCGTCGCAGAGGGAGCTTTCGTCATCGCTCAGGCCTCGCCGAACCTGTTCAGCGCCAACGCCAACGGTGCGGGTCCAGCGGCTGCCAGCGTCGTACAAGCGCCGGAAGGAGGCGCGCAGCAGACCTTCTTCGCATTCACCGCCGACGCTCCAGGAGCCCGCGACGCGCTGCCCATCGATCTCGGGCCGGAGGGAACCGTTACCGTACTTGTCGTCTTCGGCAGCGGATTCCGGAACGCCTCCGAGGTCACGGCCACTCTGGGCGGACAGCCGCTGACGGTCCTGTTCGCCGGGGAGCAACCGGAGTTCCGCGGCCTCGATCAGGCCAACCTACTGCTCGACCGGAGCCTGATCGGACTCGGCTCGGCAAACCTCGTACTCGTCGCAGACGGCGTCGAAGCTAACGTCGTCGTCATCGCGATCCAGTGACGATTGCTCAATCATCCAGCGATTCTAAGGGCCGACTTCGACGAGTTCCACGCTCGCAGCCCAATGGTAGGTCCTCCCTTCGACGCCGGACGCCCGCAACTCAAGGCGTCCGGCCCGGATCTCAGCCGAGAACGCGACTCCGCTCGGGAATGAACCGAGACGCTTGACCACTGCCGCCTCGCCGCCTGCGCCAACCGCCTCAAACGAACCCCCGATTCCGCCGGCCTCGTCGCGAGCCACGGCCAACACCCGATAGGCCGCAGCCGTCCCGGCTGGAATCGCCGGAGGTCGCCCGTCCGCCAACGTCAACAGTACTGGATCGGCTCCGTTGCTTACGCCTTTCGCGACGAAGCGAGCGGCTTGCGCGTCGCCGGGATCGACCAACGCCCCGGACGAAAGCACGTCCTCGCCCGGCCGCCGCGCCACGGCGTCCAACCCATGGGCCCTCGAATAGGCCCCTTCGGCGCGATTGCCCCGCCCGCCAGTCACGGCCGAGTAGTCGCCGGGCGCCCGATTGTCCAGTCCAGCCGTGACGCTCGCCCAGCGCCCCACCTGGTCGCTCAGGTGGTTCACGTTATCGCGGATCACCAGGTTCTCCGGGTCCTCCCAGGCCCCCGGCGAGTTCACCATCACCACCTCAAGACCCGTCGTATCGTCAATGCGGACGTTGTTCTTGATCAGCCCATCGGTCGACTTCCGCCAACAGTGGATCGCTCTCCCGCCGCTCTTGATCACGTTCCCGATCACCTCGTACTGGCTCAGGTTGAAGTTCGGCTCCAACGACGTCGTACCCGTCTCCATGTAGTTGTAGTTGCAGCGCACGTTCGTCAGTCTCCCGCGGTGGGAGGGGTGCCCGAGCAGGTACCCCTTGTCCACCGGATTGATCGTTCGCGTGCCCACGATGGAGATCTTCTCGGCGTCGAAAGACTCTCCACCCTCGGTCCCGCCGCCGCGCAAGAAACGCCCGGTATGCTCGCCGTAGACCATCACCGACCGCATGGTGTTCGTCATGGTGATCTGCTCCACGGAAACGTTGCGCACGCGACCGTGAATCAGTACGCAGGCGGAGATATTCTTCACCCATCCGGTGGGCTGCACGTTGCCCGAGTGATTGAGGTCAATCGTGCCGCGGCCAAAGATCCGCACGTTCTCGATATATTCCCTCTGCGTGCCGTATCCCACCCGAATCCCGTACGACTCGCGGCCGTCGTAAGAGAGCACCCACGTGCTGCCGACGTTGTGCCCGACCTTGGCGTCAAAGCGGATCTCCACTCCGTGCGACAGCAGCTGCCAATCCCCCGTGATCGCTACCCGATGGTGAGTCGGGTTGTGGAAGTCGCCGAGCCCCCACTCGAACGTATCGGGCGAGCCGCCCGAGCCCTCGCCGTCGATCTTCACCACGAAGTACGCCTGCCCGGCGGACCCGTCGTAGCGGCCGCCCGCGTGGAAATCGTCCAGCCGCTTGGGGGCGCCATGGTCGATCGTAAGCTCCGGCTCGTCGGTTTCGAGCATCGTCTGCCCGTCCGCCAGTCGCAACGTCGCCCCCTCCATGAGCTCGACGTCGATCGATTTCTCCACGTAGAGCATCGACTGATGTCTACGCAGCGGGTTGACGTGCAGGCCCGGCAAGAAGACCAGCTTGGCTCCGGGCGAGGCGGCGTCGTGAGCCGCCTGCGGGTCGTCGCCCGGCCGGATGTAGTGGATCGAGGCGCTATCGATCGAGTCTGGGGCCGGCTGCGCAAACGCACTCGCCGCCAGCAAGAACATCGTAAGGATTCGCAAGGCGTCCAGACGCTAGCAATGCCGGAACAAGGGTGTCAACGCACAATCCAGTACGCTGTCCCAAGGGGCCATGCGGGAAAAACTGATCGATTGGCTGCGCGAGCGCGGCGCGGCAGATTTCAACCACACCGGGGTTGCGTTCCTCGATCACCTCACTGCAACAGGAGAGCTTCTCTACGGGTGGACGGGCGACGAGACGCTTCGACTCGTCGGCTATGCGCATTCGCTCTACGCGGAGAACTCCGGTCCGTGCATCCTGGACCGCGACGATCGCTCCACGCTGCGAGAGTTGATCGGCCAACAAGCCGAACGCCTCGTGTACCTCAACTGCGTTCTTCTGCGCGACGCCTACGACGGACCGCTGCTGAGCGGCAAAGAACGCGACCACGTCATCGATCGGTTCAACGGAGACCGGCTCGATCTAGAGCCGAGCGAATTCATCCGGCTGGGAGCCGTCCAACTGGCCGACTGGATCGAACAACTCCCAAGGCGGGGCGACCCGGCTTATCGCCCCAAGGCCTTCAGCGCGATCGCGCGCGAGCTGGGCCAAACGCCGATGCGTGACTATGTCGAAACGGTGCGATCGGCTGAGGCCCGCTCCTTGTAACGGATCGGCTCCCGCCTTCGGCGCGTCCAGTGATCCCAACGCTCAAGCGCCGCGCCGCAGGCAATCGGAAAGAGCCTGGTGACTGCGTGCGCGGCATAGAGCGTCAGAGTTCCCAGGCCAGGCCGTCGTTTCGCCGCCGCCCAGACCCGAGGCGCCGTCACCGCAACGCACAGACAACTCCACAGGACAGCCGGCAAGGGTTGAGCGGTCGCTACGCCGGCCGCAACTGCGAACGGCGCCAGGATCGTCGCGAGCCGCGACCATCGCAACTCGCGAACAAGACCATGCTCGCGGCCTAGGGTCTCCGCCGCCTGTGCATTCCCGTAGCCACGCCGCGCCAGCCGCCGCCAATAGGCGAGAAACCCTGTAATCCCTAAGACATGGCGGGCGCTGAGCCGCGGCAGGCCCAGCGTCACAAATCCCTCGTTCGCCAGCCGCACGCAGAACTCCGGCTCCTCGGCAGCCATCAGCGCCTCGTCGAAACCTCCGAGTCTCTGCAATAGGTCTCGGCGCACCAGCGCGATCCCAGCCGAGTAATCCGTCGGCCCCTTCTCAACGGGAGCGACCCAGTCCAAGTCCAGGACCCGCGTGTAGACCGACAGCTTCGGATCGCGCTCTCGCACGCCGCCGAAGACGACCCCCACGGACCGGTCGTCGAATTCAGGCAGCGCCGCTTCCACAAAGTCGGGCTCGATCGTGCAATCGGAATCCACGAAGAACACGACCGGAGCCGACGCAATGCGCCATCCGCGATTACGAGCGCCGCCTGGAGTGGTAAACCGAGACGGCCACTCAACCACACGCGCGCCGGCAGCCTTGGCCCGTTCGCAGCTGTCGTCCACCGAATCGGAGTCCACGTAGATCAATTCGAAACCGCCCGCAGGCGCCCGGATCGACCTGAGCGAACGAAGACAATCAGCCAGCAGATCGCCCTCATTGCGACCGATGACGACGATGCTGACGGATGGAGAATCCGTTGAATGTGGCGCAGACTTCAGATAGCCAGAATAGCCGAGCGGCTCAGGGACGGGCTCCATGGACCTCGCGTCCGGGTGTCACCCCAAACGCCTGCCCTCAGACATCGACGAACGCGCACTAGAGAGACTTGAGGTACTCCACCAGGTCCGCTCGCTCGCCCGCACTCAAGTTCAACTCAAGAAACGCGTCGTAATGGTCTACGACGGCGCCCAGCGTGGCGAACCGGCCGTCGTGGTAGTACCCGCCCTTGGCGTGGTCCCACACCCCGCGCAACGGCGCTGTTCGGTAGGCGTCTTCGGGTCCGCGTTCGGCTTGGAATGAATCGATGCCGATTTCTTCCGGCCGGTGCAGATTCCAGCCCGGCTCGGTAAACAGAGGCGGCACGTGGCAGCGAGCACAGTCGGCCTTGCCGCCGAAGATCCGCTCTCCGCGCTCGGCCGCAGTCGGGTCGTAGGAGTTCCGTGGCGGCGTGGGCGCCGGTAGAGACAACTGATAGAGATGCAGGGCGGCCAGCTTCGGCGTGATGCGATCCGGGTCGTTGCGCACGTTGCCGGCGCCGGTCTTCGCGGCGATCGGAAATTTTTCTGCGTTGTGCAGCCGCGGATCGTAGAACGTGCCGCTGCCGCCCATCTCCAGGTTGGCGACGAGCGCATTCCAATGCGAGACCGACCCCCAGCCGGTCCAGGTATGCAGGTTCACTCCGGCCAAGCCGTAGGCGGGCGGAATCAGCACGGCTCCACTGGCCCCGTCCGGCCGGAACGCCTTGCCGTCGAGCAACAATGATGCGTCGAACTTGCCCGGCCCCCACGACATCGCCACCTGACGAACCGTGTCGTCGTCGACCCCCAGAGGTTGCCCGAAGGGCCGCAGGTTAGGAGCCAGGGCGATGATCGCGCCCACATTGAGGTCGCGGTTGGCGCGCCCGTCGAGCCGCCTCCCGATGCCGGGTGCGAACGAGTCGTCGACCGTGGAGTGGCACAGAGCGCATTGGATACCGACGGACGTCAGTTCACCGTTCTCAAAAAAGCCCTGTACGCCGACCACCGCGTTGCGCCGCAACAGCTCGACCGTCGTAGCCGGAGACGTGAGGTCGACTCGCCCCGCCTCCAGGTCGCGCATCAAGCCACCCCGGATCGCTTGAGAATCGACCTTGAGTCCCACGCTCAACGCGACCTCCGGAGAGACGGCGGCGGCAATGGCCTCATGGAGGCGCAACAGTCCACCCCAGAACGCCTCGCTGCCGAACGTGTCGTGCCGGAACGCCTGCCGCCCCTCGGTAATCAGTCGGGTCGCGTTCAGCCGAGCGTTCCGCTCGTCTCCTGACAAGCCGCCGGAAACTTGCTCGACCGGCCGGGCGCCTCCGTCAGCGGCCTTTATCCGGTCGAGAGCGGCGCTTCCGACCAGCGCCAAGAAGAACACGGCGCCGGCCGCCGCCAGACCATTGCGAGCAAACCCTTGAACCAACGAGAAACGAGCCATCGATCGTCGAACCTCCGTAGAATGCGCGGCGCTTCAACGCCGTTCACACCTACAGAGATGCGGGACTCGGATCGGTTGCAGGATGAGTTTCGTCCAGCCTGGCGAAGACGGCCGCCACCATGCGATCGCATCGCCCTCCAAGGAACGGGAACGCCGCCGCTCCGTTGTGGCCGTACTGCTCGCGAATGTCGGTCCGCAGCATCTGCCGCGAGCGATGCAAACGCGACTTCACCGCCTCACGACCGATTTGCAGACAGTCCGCCGTCTCGCTCGTCGTCAGACCTTCCACTTGCCGTAAGACGAACACCGTCCGATAAGCCTCCGGCAAGGCGTCAATAGCCGTCTCCAGCACCGACCGCAGCTCGTCGTTGATCGTCTGTTGCTCGGGACTTGGGCCTTTGGCGGGCGGATCGAGCGGCGGAAGCTCGTTGTGGTTGGCGTCTAGCGCGGAAAACAACCTCATACGCCTCCGGCGCGCCAGCGCCTCGTAGAACGCGATCCGCGTGAGCCAAGTGGCGAAGCGAGAACGGCCCGCGAAACTGCCTAGGTGCGCATAGGCGCGCAGGTAGGCCTCCTGCACGGCTTCCTCCGCCTCGCCGTCATGCTGCAAGACCGACCTACAGACGCGGTAGAGCCGCTGGTTGTACCGTCGCATCAACCAAGCGAATCGGTTCCGCTCTCCGCCGAGCACCTCGGCAACAATTTGCTCGTCAGAGACCAACGGAGGTCCCAGAGACGGGCTTGGCGGGGAGGGTGCGGAGTACATCATGGCTGATTCCGGCGGCTTCGGGAGACAGCCGCTCGCGTGGATAGAGACATGAGCCCCAAAAAGGATTCAGCCGACCCGCGAAAGTTTACATCGCA
>Ga0070726_10000284_pt1 | contig 72811 bp, 63 predicted proteins | sample tdAd471_FD_67275 | JGI IMG/M metagenome (GOLD analysis project Ga0070726, IMG submission 67275) | Marine sediment microbial communities from the Atlantic coast under amendment with organic carbon and nitrate - tdAd47.1 | ecosystem: Environmental > Aquatic > Marine > Coastal > Sediment | place...
GGCTCCCGTTCCGGTCCTCGCGCCGGAATCCGGTCGCGCGCAGGAATCGCTCCTGGTGCTTGACGATGAAGTCGAAATTCGAAAGACTCTCACGGAGCTGTTTGAGCGCGAGGGCTATGCCGTTGATAGCGCCTCGTCGGTCGCCGAGGCGGAGCGCCTGCTTGAAAACAAGCTCTTTGACGTCGTCGTCGCCGATCTGCTGATTCCAGACCAGTCGGGGCTCGAACTAATCGGCCGCCTTTGTCGCGACCAACCCAGTCTGTTCGTCGTGGCCATGTCCGGCGGCGGGAGCCGCGCCAACGCAAATCCCCTGCTCCAGCGCGCCCTCCGCCTCGGAGCCGCTCGCGGCGTAGCGAAGCCGTTTGACCACCGCTCGATGATCCAAACAGTTCGCGGCCTGCTCTATTCGCGAGAGACAGAAACGGCTCCAATGCCTCACAATGCAGGCTGACATGGACCGACGCAGCTTCCTCACCACTCTCCCTTCCGCCGCATGGCTCGCCGCCAATCCGATCGCCGCGCGCTCTCCGCGCCTCAAGACGGCGATTTGCGCCTACTCGTTCCGCTTGGCCCTGGCCGCCGGAACCCTGCGCTATGAAGACCTGGTCGATATGGCGGTCGAGCACGACGTCGACGGTTTGGACCTCACGGTCTATTGGTTCCCGAAGAACGACCTGCCCGGCTTCTTGAGCGGCCTCCGCCGCAAGGCCTACGTCAACGGCGTCGAGATTCCCTCCATCGCCATCCGGACGGATTTGTGCCGCGAGTCCGCACGCGACCAAGAGCGCGAGTCGGCATGGCTCATGCATTGGGTCGACGTCGCCGACCGTTTGGGCGCGAGCTTCATCCGCATCTTCGGCGGAAGAGTTCCCGAAGGCGCGACCGAGCCGGAGGCCGCCTCATGGGTGGCGGACATCCTCAAGCGCACCGCCGACTATGCCGCCTCCAAGGGGGTCATCTTGGGACTGGAGAACCACGGCGGCATTACGATGCGGGCCGAGCGTATTCTCTCGATTCTCGACGAGGTGAATCATCCCTTCGTGCGCATGAATCTCGATACGGGCAACTTCAACGCTCAACCCTATGAGCAGATCCAGATGTGCGTGCCCTACGCTGCGAACTCGCAATTCAAGGCCTCGATTCGGTTCGAGGACGGTCGTCATGAGAAGTCCGACTGGGACCGCATCGTCAAGATGCTCGGCGACGGCGGCTACCGCGGCTACATGGCCCTGGAGTACGAAGAGAAAGAAGACCCGTTCGTCGCCGTGCCCCGCCTGCTGGGCGAGCTGAACGGACTGGCCAAGAAGTACTCGGCGTAAGTGGTCCGGTTCAGGGGCGGTTCACGCCGCCGCCCTTGAGCACAAGGCAGTCGGGCATGACGGGCGTTCGCGCGAACCGGACACATCGCAAGCCGAGAAACCAGAGTTGGTCGAACGGTACGCGACTTTGTCGTGTGGCCCGCTACCTCAGCCGAGCTAGGGTCGTTTGGCCTTGTAGACCGTGATCCGCTTCGGCCCGTCGACGGCCCAACCAATGAGGTAGCCGATTCCCGCGTAGATCGGAACGATCCCCACGCGTCCCCAACCGCTCCCGTTCGCGGTGCTGTCGGAGATCGACGCGGCTCCAATGCCGAGCACGCCCATGATCGCCGCGCCGGTAATCCGTCCGCTCTTACTCTTCTCATCCGACCGGAAGCGCACTCGCCGCACGTCTGCCCGGTTGACAGTCACAGTGGCGGCCTCCCGTTCAATCACCAGGGTTTCATCCGAGGCGCTCTGGAGCGTTCCCCGCACCTCACCGCGGTCTGAGAATTGCTTGACTTCCACCCGCGATCCGGGCGCCAGCGTTTGGACCTGCGTCCAGTCGCCCGTTTGTGCACATAAGACGACGGTGGACGCCACGACCGCGCGGAACCATCGGCGCCATCCGGCGACCTTCACGATGTGGCCGTAAGCTGCTCGGGACCAAGAAAGTTTCATAGAAGCCTCCGCCCGGGGGTTTCCCATTGCCCTCACGGACTGCCGGTACTATAGCGAAGCTGCGCCCGTGCCGGGACAGCAGTCGAGCCGACATTCGTTCCCCTGCGGTCTGTGCACTCTCTACTTCTGTCCGGAAGATCTATTCCCTAAGGAAGCGTGTGATCAAGCGATCGACGATCGCAAGCAAGAGGGGCTCGAGCGTTGCCTGGGGCCCAACGTCGAACTCAAAGCTCACCCGATGCAGGACTCACGCCATGTCCCCATCAAGTCCCTCATGCGGAAACTCGGCGTCACCAGCTACGACCGCCCCGCACCGTGGTGGAGTGCGATTACGACGCGAAAAGGATCGTGCCTTCCGCTCAACCGGCACATCGGGGCTCCGGCCGAACCCGTAGTCCAAGTCGGCGATGAGGTCAGCGCCAATCCATCGGGTTCTTAGTGTCGGGCCGGTCGCATTCGCGGAGTTTCCGCTCGCAAGTCTCGGCCGCCTATTTGCCTACGGGGCGGCGACGATCATTTCTACCGGCTGCGAGAAGCGATCTGCGATTCGGATGGTCACCCGCACGGGCCGCGTCGCATTCAGGCCGTCCGGCAAGCGCGCGTTCGTCTGCACGACTCCATGCACTAGCCCGGGCGCCGAACCCGCGTAAAGTAGGTCCGCGGAGCGCCCGTCGAACTGTACCTCCACGGGCAATATGGGCCTCGCAAGCGTAGTTCCTGAAATAGCCCCGTCCACCGCTGGCGGGTCCATCAGCCCAAAGCCTGTGGCATACAGAGTGACAATCGAACCTTGTCGTGCGGGATTCTCTGGACCGTTGATCGTTTGGTCCTCATTTAAGATGGCTCCCAAGCCGGAGCCGCTGGCATCCAGTGTAAAGATTCCCGGGCTCGCGGGAAGAACCAGGAGTTCTTGCGGCTCCGAGCGGCTGCCCTGGAACTCAACCTGGACTGTTGCCCTGGTGACGCCGACGATGTTCGTCGTCCCCACAATGCCGAAGGGGACAATGGCTCCTATTTGAGCGTTTGAGGTGAACAGCATCGGCGCCGGAATCCCGTCCACTAGCAGCCGAGTCCCCCCGACTTCGCCAGGGAGCTTGTCGTGCTCATTCAGCTGGGCGACGACAAGTTCAGAAGGGCCAAGGCCACGACCAAATCCCGAAACGATCAGACCGGGCGTTAGACTCGTCTGCGCGAAGCTTGCACCGTTGCGGAGCGCCCCAGACGTCAACGTCGGTAGACCGGGCGATGCGCACAGATCGGCTCGTTGAATGCGCCGAATCCGATTTAAGCCCCTCTCTCCCACGTAAAGGTTATTCGCAGCGTCAGTTGCCATCGAAGTGACGGCGGCGAGCGTGGCGTCGGAAGCTGGACCGCCATCACCTGCTGAGTTGAAGCACGTCGGTCCGTCGGTTGAGCCGGCAATCGTGTCGAGTGCGCCATCGGGCGTCAATCTCTTGATGTGGTTCTGCAAGCAGTTTCCGGGACCTCCGACGAAGTACAGATTGCCGACAGTGTCGCCGGCAATTGCCGTCGCAACTCCCACAAATCCTTGGGCGCGCGGTATCGAGACGACGGACCCCTCGGGTGTCCTGCGCCGGACTACCTCATCCTGGCCAGAGCGCCCCGCGACGATGAGATTGTCTTGCGCGTCGACGTGAATCGCTGTGACGCGGATCGAATCGGAGTCCGGGCCAAGGTCCACGCCGTTGATAACCCCGGTCGCATCTACGACCCGAACGCGGCCCCTGGGCCGGCCGTCGATCAAATAGACATTGCCTTGCCTGTCGACCTCGATGTCTTCGATTGCGGTGAGAGTGGCATCGACCGCTTGGCCGCCGTCTCCACAGCCTGAACCGTTGCAAAACGGCTGACCGCTGCCGGCTATGACGGCGACGGCCCCCGCAGCATCCACTCGTAGGATTTGCCTCTCCATGCTGAAGTACAGGGCCCCCGTGTCGTCAACGGCCACGTCGTGCGGCTGGAACAGCGGCGAGTCGACTGCCGGCATGCCTGCCGCGGGGCTACCTGTCTCGCCGGAGCCGGCCGCCGTCGTGATTCGACCTTCCGGGTCGATCACACGGACGCGATGGAACAACTGGTCTGCAAAGTAGAGCGACCCGCCGTGAGCGGCCATGCCGGCGACCCTTGATATGCGGGCATCGATTGCCGGGCCGCCGTCGCCGCGGCTCGCCCCGCCGCCGACTCCCGCGACGGCCTCGAAGGGGCGATCGGTCGAGAAGATGCCGATCAGGTGATTTCGCGAGACGTAGACGTCGCCGTTCTCCTCGACCGAGAATGCCGGCGACACGAAGCCCTGTTCAGGCACTGGAAGCGATTCGATGATTCCGTCGCGAACGCGCCGGATCATGCTGCGCTCCCACCAATACAAACGTCCGCTGCCATCGATCTCGATTTGGGTTGAGTCTGTAACCGCGCCCTGGGACTGAGGGGTTCCGTCCGGACGGTAGCCACCGCTCTCCAAGTACGTTTCAATGATCCCGTCCGGCCGGACCCGCCGCACGCGACTTCGACTTCTCGACCCGCCGGCCCCGATGTAGACGAAGCCGCTGGAATCGACCGCGACGTCGGTTGGGCTCGTTACGGTAGATGTGGTCGCGGTTATGCCGTCTATAGGTGAGAAGTCCGGAGCGCCGGTGCCGGCGATGGAAGTGGCGACTCCATCGGGAGAGATCTTTCTGACGAGGTGAGTTCCTGGGGACGCTACATATAGATTGCCTACGTCGTCAGTTGTAATTCTGAGATCAGGGCCGAAGAAAATATCGGTGGCCGCCCCGTCGTCATCCACTGGACCACAACTACGAAAAGTGCCAAGTACGAACCGGCAGACGTAACCCCCGTCGGGAAATCGGCCGGCAAAGCGCACGATAGAGCCTTGCGTATCCACTCGAAGAACGCGCTCGAGGTCGGCGAAATACAGCGTGCCGTCCGGAGCAATGGTCAGCGAAGTGGGCTTGAATAGAGCCGCTTCGGTTGCCGGGATCGGGTTCAGACCCACCGTGCGGTCGCCTCCGCCCGCAATGGTTTCGATCACGCCGTCGCTACGCACTCGCCGAACAAGGCGGTGCCCGGTGTCGGCGATGTACAGCAATCCGTCCGGGCCTCGTCGCGCTTCGCTCGAATCATAGAGTTCGGCGTCGACGGCAGGCCCGCCGTCTCCTACTGGAGACTGAGCCATTCCAGCTATCGTCTCGATGGTGCAAGCGCTGGGCGTTTGAGCGCTGATATCCGCCTCAAGGGCGAACAGAGCAACAAGCGCCCCCGCTGCCAAGCCATAAGCTCTCATAGGTGCAATATCCCTCCGTCAGCTTTCGACGGCGAACCCGCCTTCCCTGCGCCCCGATGCCGGCTAGTCGTCTGGTCCGCCGAACTGGGGGGATTCTAACGCGTTAGCGATACACAGCAAAGGAAACCGGGGACAAACGAACGAAGAGCGTGCGTATACTCGCTCCAGCGTTATTCCGATGCACTTCCGTGCCCTTCAAGTCCTTATCCCGTGGCTCTTAGTTCTCGCTCTAGCTCCAGCCTACTCGCAGGGCAAGTTCTTCGACTCCGATGGGGTGCCATACCTCCAGGTTGGGGCGCGCTTGTAGTAAGGGACGAAGAACTCGTCGCAGCGGGTGTGCCGACTCTAGCCATCGTCGGCAGCGCCGATCGGGGGATGGCCGGTCTCAGAGACATTGCAAGAGTAATCCCCAACATGGCGATCGTAGTGATCGAGGGCGGGACCCATGGAGGCGACAGCGGAGCCCGCAATGATCCTCTTTTTCGCAAAACGCTCTTGGACTTTATTGAGGCCCATCCGAACCTCGACAGATGAGATCGAGAGCCATATCTGTTGTGATGATCGCAACCGCTACTTCAGGCGCCCGGGCGTAGCGACCCCCGCTGCAACCCATCGGCCCCAGAGCGTTGCAACGCTACGCCGTCGGCTGCGGCTCTACGGATACCGGGGGAAACCGGGTGTTCGTCCTCGGTTTTCCTCCGATGGCCTCGTAGCCGGCGCCTCTTAAGGCGCCAGAACCGCTACGTACGGCCCCGAAGCCGACGAGCTTTGCCCGACCGTGACGACGACCGCATGGTTTCCGGTTGCGAGTCCCGGCGGGACCTTGACGACGAGCTGATAGAGCCCCGCGCAGCAGGGCGCGACGCCGATGTAGAAGATATCCCCTCTCGGCACCGCGACGCCGCCGATCGTGACTTGCACGTCTTCGGTAGATAACTCGGCCTGCCTGCCGGGAATCTCGCCTGCCTCGAAGGGAGGATTCGTCTCACCAAAGCCGCTCGCGAAGAAGCTGACGAATTCTCCCGGGGCCGCCGGCGTAGTGGCCACGGCTTCGCCGAACAAACTAGGCGGACCTACCAACGAAAACCCGTCCTGGTGCAGAGCCGCGATCGGATTGACGCCGTCCCCATTGTTGACGAAGTTGAAGAACGCCGGCGTCGCCGGCTGGATCCGAATGTGTTCGGGCTCGCTGTAGTATTCCTCCGGGGTGTCGCAGGCGCTGACCACGCGAACCGCGGCGTATCCCAGTTGAGTCTGATGAGGATTCTGGAAATTGATCTGAGTGTCCAACACCGCGAAGATCGGCGCGCGAACGCCGTTCACCTCAACGCAAGTGTCGGCCAACTTCGTCTTGATGCGACCAGCCTCGAGTTCGGGTTGAAGAACGAGCGTCCCGGGCGGCGCGAAGTGACTGCCGAAGACACTCATGATGGAGTTGGCCGCACCTTCACGCACGACCGGCGTACCGTTCGCGAGCACCACGCCGCGGCAGCCGATCGCCGCCTTCCCATCGTCAATCGATGGATCGATCTTGGTCGCGAATGCGTCGGCGCTCCCCTCGGGCGAGCGGGATTCGGCTTGGAATGGGTTGGCGGTTACGAACTCTTTGGAGTCTGTTTCCCCAGCGATGTAGGCTTGGCAGTTGCCGTCGATGCCGATTCCGTAGGCCAGTTCGATGTCGTCTCCCCCGCCAAAACCGGTCCAGACTAGAGCGCGTGATCCGTCCACGCTGAGCTTAGCGAAGGTTGCCGACCAATTGGCGCTGGAGCCCGTGCCTTCTGCGCCCGGGATCGCATTCACCAGGTCCATCAAAGCCGTGTTGTTGCTGTTGCCGGCGACATAGGCGTGTCCCGCCGTGTCGACCGCGATACCTGACAGCGGTTCGGCGTTGCCGCCGCCGCCCAGAAAGGTCGAATAGACAAGCGCATCTCCAGCGGGGCTAACCTTCGTCACGAAGCCCTCGCTGCTCTTGGGGACCTGGCGCAGGGCTCCAGCGGTAATCGGAAAGGAACCGTCGGTCGTGTCGGTCTTGCCCGCCACATAGGCGTTCCCGGCAAAATCGACGGCAACGTCGTAGCCCCAATCATTGTTGCTGCCGCCCAACATAGTCGAGTAAATGAGGGCGCCCGCGGAACTGAATTTCGCTAAGAAACCGTCGCGGCTGCCGGCCGAGGTTGTTTGGAAGGCGCCCGGCGTTGTCGGTACGTTTCCTCCAGCCGCTATATGGCCGGTTACATAGATGTTGTGATCTTCGTCGAAGGCGCAGGCCTCGGCTTGGCTTCGACCGCCCGCTCCGCCAAAGTACGTGGAGAACACTAAGGCTGAGCCGGTCGGGTTGAGCTTGGCAATAATGGCATCCCTTGGACTGAGACTGGCGTCCTGAATCGGGTTGACGAGAGGAAATCGCCCCGTGAACGTTTGCCCTACTACGCAAACGCTTCCATCATCGTCGACTGCCAGCCCGTACGCGATATCGGCCCCATCGCTGAGGTACGTACTGTAGATCAGCCGGGATCCGTCCGGCGGCAGCTTGGCGACAAAGCCGGTATCGCCCCGAGGTTCCGAGTCGAACGCGCCCAAGGTTACCGGAAAGTCACCACTCCGGGCCGCACCAGTAACGTAAATATTGCCCTCTGAATCGATATCGACCCCGAGCGCTTGATCCGTGCCCGTACCTCCGATATAGGTGGAAAATATGGCCTGATTCCCTTCGCGATTGAGTTTGGTGATAAAACCGGTGCGGGTGGCACTAAGGTTTTGCCGTTGTGCAGCACCCTCCGTACCAGGAAAATCGATGGACTCCGTTTCGCCGACAATCACGGCCAATCCTCGCTCGTCGACGGCAATGTCGAATCCGCGACTCACCGTGCTTCCCCCAAGATAGGTGGAGTATGTGATAACCGGATCGATCAGCAACGGTCTTTCACGGTCATACGCGCCAAGTTCGAAGCCGACAACATTCTCGCCAACAAGCTTCCACCGACCGTCGACAATCTCCCGCTCCATAGCCGCGCCCTGTTGATAGACGAGCGGCACGTGTTGGATGACCTGCTCTGTGCCCAAAGTGGCGATTAGCCCGCCCTCGTCATCGATCTCAAGTTGGTCAGCGCCTTCAAGGCTCAACTGAATGTTGGAGGCGTCGCTGCCCGGGGCAACGACGAAATCGTACTCGATGAGCCCTTGTCTACTGTAGAAAACGAGATCGATGCCGGGATGAATTTCTGTGTAGCGAACCTTGTTGTACATCGGAACACCAGAAATCCATGATTCCTTCGAGGCCCCCTGGAAATAGTGAGAACGGCCGGGTTGTAGCTCTTCCCCAACGGGAAGACACTCGGAGCGGGGTCCGCTGAAGGTCATTCGCAATACGCGATCGGTTGTTGGAGGCTGGGCGGATACGGCGTCCGGTCGGTCCCCTGCCTTGATCCGCAGAACGGCCTGAGAACACGTGAGGAAAAGCGTCGCGTTGTCGGCTCGAGCTGTGAATTTGACCTCATCGGCCGTCTGGCCCAGGTTCTTCTCGAAGACCAAGGGGATATCCCCATAGGCAGCCAGTACACGCGACGAAGTCGTGATGTGGAGAAGCGCCGAGAGAGCGACGGAGAATCTGATGAGTTTGCAAATGTCTAGTCGGGCGAACATGAAGCCTCCTGAAAGAGCCTATTTGTCGTTGGGGTGGATATTTATTGGCGGCGAGCCGCTCTGCGACCACGACCAGTGCGAGGGATTTGTCTAAGGATGTCCAGAATGGTCTTGCACGGACGTGACCGACACGAGCGGTCTAGTGAAACTGGCGTGTTAGCAGAGATGTCCGCTTGGCCTTCTCCGAGCTTGTCGAAGACGCGGTAATGCGAAATGGTGACCGATTCACGACTGCAAGATTCTACCGTCTTTTCACCTGCGCACGGATAGATATTGAAGCAGGCGTTCCATGGAGGAACGTTTCGATCGGACGAACACGACCTTCTGTAGGCGTGGGCCGACGACCTTCGGGCGACAGTGCCCGCTCGCGAACGAGTCCATCAGCGGCGAGAATGCTTGTTTCCAGCTAGGACCTCCAGGCACTTCCGCAAATGGAATGTCGGAGAACGAGACCCTAGGATGATCACTTCCCGCCGGTCCTAGCCCGGCATCTGGAGAGTCCCGATCAAGTCGGCTGCTCCCGCCACCCGCTCGTGGTCGAGGAAACGGTTGAGTTCGTCGACCAAGCGGACTCCGCCCGCCGGATCCCAGAAATTCGTCGTCCCCGCTTGGACCGCGCAGGCGCCCGCAATCAGGAACTCCGCCACGTCCTCGCCCGTCGAGATTCCTCCCAAACCGACCACAGGAATCTTCACCGCCTGCGCGGCTTGATAGACCATCCGCAGCGCGACCGGCTTGATCGCCGGGCCCGACAGTCCGCCCATTCCGGCCCCGATGCGCGGCTTCCGCGTACGCGCGTCGATCGAAAGAGCTTGCAGGGTATTCACCAGCGAGACGGCGTCGGCCCCGGCCTCTTCAGCGGCCCGCGCCATCGCTGCGATGTCGGTCACGTTGGGCGAGAGCTTGACCCACAGCGGCCGCTTGCTGACCGTGCGCCGGGCCAACGCCACTACTTCACCCAGCAGTCGCGGATCGGCGCCGAACTGCATGCCTCCGCACTTGGTGTTGGGGCACGAGACGTTCAACTCGTAGGCGTCCGGTCCGTCGGCGTCTTCCAATCGACCCAGAACTTCCACATAGTCTTCCGGGGCGTAGCCGAATACGTTGACGACCACCGCCACTTCGTACTCGGCCAAGCGCGGCAACTTCTCCTCGATAAATCTCTCGACGCCCACGTTCTGGAGGCCGATCGAGTTGATCATCCCCGAGGCCGATTCGACGATGCGGGGACCGGCGTTGCCGGCGATCGGATCTTTCGAGACGCCCTTGGTGACGAAACCGCCCAAGCGCTGGATGTCCACCACCCCTTCCATCTCAACGCCGTAGCCGAACGTGCCGCTGGAGCACAAGACGGGATTGCGCAGCCTCAGTTCGCCGACCTGTGCTTCGAGGTTCGCCACAGCGTGCTCTTAGTCTATGGGCGGCGCCGGGGGCCCTACGGACGGGTCCGTCGAGGGCAGCAAGGCTTCATCCAAGATGCGCCCCGTCGTAGAACTTGGCGCCGAAATGCCGAGCAGGGCCGCCAGTGTGGGTGCAATCGACGAGGCGTCGATCTCGCGCTCGTAGACGCCGGTGCGGAAGCGTTTGCCGAACAGGATGAGAGAGGTGTCGGAGTCGTAGCGGTAGGGCGACCCGAACGCGATCCCGCGGCCGTCGCCGTAGCGCTCAAACCGGTATGGCTCGTAGAGCAGCATCAAATCGCCCGACCGCCCCTCGCGCCACGAGCGGGAGAGTCGGCGCGTCATCTCTTCGCCCACCGTCGAGTGATGAGGCGAGTAGTAGCCGACCACGCCTTCGACTCCCATCGCCGCCCTCCCGGCCGCGGCGATGATCCGTTGGCGACGCTCGGGAGTCGCGCGACGGGCCCCTTCGTTGAGATAGACGAAGGGGTAGACGTAGCGCTCCACGCCGACTTCCGACCCGAACTCAGAGGCCAGCGCTTGGTGCATGGTCAGCGCAACCTCTTCTCCTGAAATCGAACCGCCCTCGATACCGGCCAGCTTGAGGTCCTCGCGCTGCGGAGGCGAACCGTGCAGGCCGACGAGTGCGACGGCGACTTGCTCCATCCCCAACGCTCCGTCCAGCTCCAACAGAAAGCGCGCCAATGCGCGGTCGAGCCGTGCGAAGAGATCGCGCATCAGCGGCGATTGCGCTCCCGTCTCCAGCGCCAGTCGAGCGGGCGCGGCGAGGTTGATGAACAGCAAGTCGGGTTCGCCGCTACGGCCCAACGACTCTCCCAGCACCGCTTCGGATGCGAGCGAAAAAAGTTCATCGATCGCAAACGGAGAGGACTCGAAGAGCTGCCGCGCGTGGTCGCCCTCGAGCGAGCGGAGCGGGGGCCGAGAGTCATCGGCGCCCAATGCGCGCCAAACCTTGGGTCCCGCAATCACCTTGCCCGCGGCGTTCAGCTTGCCGGGGCGCGCGGCGTTGAAGCGGGTCAGCCAATCGGGCGTAGCGCCGCCGTAGTAGGCGGAGGTCTCGAAGTCCCCTGTCTCTCCTCGCCAGTAGACGCCGCGGGGGCGCCGACCGGCCAGCAGCACCGCGGGAGCAGCGGACCCCGACACGGCGACCACCCGCGCCCGGCCCTGCGTGACGAGATTGAGCTCGTCGGCGAGCGTGGAACCGACCAGGCGGCTGGGCGAGGGAGCCCCCTCGACCACCGACGCCCGCACGAGCCGGCCTGTTGCGTGGTCCAGCCAGGCGTCGGCGACGATTCCGTGCTGGGAGGGCGGCGCTCCCGAGACGACGGTCGCCGCCGAAGGCGCCGACAGCGTTACGCCCACGTCGTAGCGGCAGTGCGGAAAGACGGCCGCACCCTGTTCCAGAAGCCGAAAACCGCTGGTAGAAAAGTCGCTTGCGTAGCGCTCCAGAGCGTCTGAGCGGAGCTGCTCGATGGTCACGACCACCAGCAAACGAGGCGGTTCAGGCTGCGCTAGGACCGCCTGTGGAGCGGCGCAAATCACCGCCAGGACAAGGCTAAACAGCACCGCCCGATCGTGTAGGCTCGATAGAGACATCAGTTCTAGTTGAAGACTTTTCCGAATGCAGGCGCCTCTCGATATTCTAATCATCGGCGGCGGCGTGAACGGGACCTTTCTGGCCCGGCATGCCGCTTCGCTCGGATATTCGGTCGCACTGCTGGAAAAAGACGACTTCGGAGCGGGCGTCACATCCCGCTCCACGCGACTGATTCACGGCGGCCTGCGCTACCTCGAATCCGGCCAGTTTCGGGTCGTCAAGGAGTCCCTGCATGACCGCCGACTGTGGCTGGACGAGTTTCCAGGCCAAACGCGGCCGATGCAGTTTCTAATCCCTGTTTACAAGGGAGATACGCGTCCGTCCTGGTATCTGCACATCGGACTGTTCATGTACGGGTACTTCTCCAGGGACCCCGAATTGGACGACTACCAGCGGCTCTCGGCCGCGGACCTCAAGATCTTGGAACCAGGTCTTGACCAGGTGAACTTGAAAGCCGGATTCCTCTACTTCGACGGTCAGGTCGCCCACACCGAAAGAACGTGCTTGGAATTGGCTCTGCAAGCCGAAGAGCTCGGCGCGCGTGTCGAAAACCACCACGGCGCTGCTGATCTGCTGATCGAGAAAGGCCGCGTCATCGGCGTCCGCACCACGCGCCACGAGGAGATCCGTGCCTCCGTCACCATTAACGCCGGAGGCGCCTGGGTCGACCAAGTCCGCGCCATGGCCGAGGGCGTCCCCGACACCAAACTACTCTCCCGACTGAACGGCGCTCACATCTTTCTGAAAAGGTTTGAAGACGCGCCCGACCATGCCGTCTATCACGAAGCGCGTTCCGACGGGCGGCCGTTCTTCATCGTCCCCTGGCGCGGCTTGCTCATGGTCGGCACCACGGAGACTCCTTACGACGGCGACCCGGACCGGGTCCTTGCTCTCGACGAGGAGATCGACTATCTCGTTCGGGAAGCCAATCACCTCTTCCCCGACATCGGCATCACCCGTGACTCCGTGCTCTACTCCTACGCCGGTTCGCGTCCGCTGCTGCACGCCAAGACCAAGAACTTCAACTCGGCCTCGCGCGATCACGCCGTCTACGACCATGAGGAGGAGGAGAACCTCCCCGGATTGCTCTCAATGGTGGGCGGAAAGCTGACCACGGCCCCGAGCTTCGCTGCGCATGCGCTTGAAGTCGCCGCGAAGAAACTGGGTCGCCCCGATCCCGGCCCGTCCCCTCGCCTCACCAAGGGGATCGCCCCCGAAGATCCGCGGCTGGGGGAGATCTACGGTCCCCGCACAGCGGAGCTAAAGCGCTGGATCGGCGAGGACGGCCACCGGCTCGCCCCCGCCCTCGAAGGCTCCGAGACCACCGTCGGCGAGATCCTCTTCGGCGTCGAGCATGAAAAGGCGACCACCCTCGGCGACGTGATGATTCGCAGAACAGGCCTGACCTTCCAGCCGGGCTACCAGGCAGACTGGCCTCGCAATGTTGCTGAAATAATTTCAGAAAAATTACAATGGACTGAAAGCGACGTCGAGCAGCAGCTCGCCGACTACCGGAACGAACTCGATCGGACCCTGCTCGGCCGCTAGCTCGCGCGCACCCGCGCCCGGCTTTTGTGCCCCAGGTTCCTGATCCATGACTACACCTCCTCGTCCTTCCGCCGCCCCTGCTGACGGCAAACTCGGCGTCTTGCTGCCCGGCCTCGGAGCCGTCGCCACCACGCTGATCGCGGGCGTCGCCTCCGTTCGTCAGGGGCTCACCCAGCCCTTCGGTTCACTGACGCAACTGGGCCACATCCGCCTCGGCAAGCGCACCGACCGTCGCAATCCGCTGATTCGCGAGTTGACCCCGCTAGTCGGGCTCGACGACATCGAATTCGGCGGCTGGGACATCTTTGAAGAAGACTGCTACCAAGCCGCCAAGACCGCCGGCGTGCTCGACGAGAAACTGCTCGAACAAGTCCGCCCAACGCTCGAAGCCGTCAAGCCGATGAAAGCGGTGTTCGAGCAGCGCTACGTCCAGCGCATCACTGGTCCAAACGTAAAGACCGGTAGCTCCAAGCGCGATCTCGCCGAACAGTTGATGGCGGACATCGCTCGCTTCAAAGACGAGCGCGGAGTCGATCGGCTCGTCATGGTCTGGTGCGGCTCTACTGAGATTCAGCAGTCCCCGTCCGCGGTCCACGCCTCCATCGAAGCCTTTGAGAAGGGCCTCGACGAGAGCGATCCCGAGATCGCTCCGAGCCAGATCTACGCCTACGCCGCCATCCGCTCAGGCGTCCCCTTCGCCAACGGCGCGCCCAACCTGACTGTTGATACCGACGCCCTGCTCCAACTGGCCGCCCGCGAGGGCGTCCCAGTCGCCGGCAAGGACTACAAGTCCGGCCAAACGTTCATGAAGACGCTCATCGCGCCGGGCCTCAAGTCGCGCATGCTCGGGGTCAAAGGCTGGTTCTCCGGCAACATTCTCGGCAACCGCGACGGCGAGGTGCTGGACGAACCCGCCAACTTCCGCACCAAGGAAGATTCCAAGCTCTCAGCGCTCGACACGATCTTCCAGCCCGACCAATACCCGGATCTCTACGGCGACTACTTCCACAAAGTCCGTATCGAGTACTATCCGCCGCACGGCGACAACAAAGAGGGCTGGGACAACATCGACATTTTCGGGTGGCTGGGCTACCCGATGCAGATCAAGATCAACTTCCTGTGCCGCGACTCGATCCTAGCCGCCCCGCTGGCGCTCGACCTCGCATTATTCATGGACCTCGCCCAACGTTCCGGCATGTTGGGCATCCAGGAGTGGCTCTCGTTCTACTTCAAGGCTCCCATGGCCGCCAAGTCGGTCTACCCCGAGCACGATCTGTTCATCCAGTTGATGAAGCTCAAGAACACCCTGCGCTGGATGGCGGGGGAGGAGATGATTACCCACCTCGGGCTTGAATACTACGATTAGAGCAACGTCGGGCTACTGCTTCATCCACTCCTGCCGGCGCGGCCACTTCGGTCCGTCCTCCCAGAAGCGAACTCCGCTTCCGATGCGGTCGATATCTCCTAGCTCGATGCGCGCGTCTTCGGCCAAAGCCTCCAGGCGCGCGACGACTTCCGGGTGATCAGCCACGACGTTGTTGGACTCGCCGACGTCGTCGCGGAGGTTGAACAGCGAGAGTTCTGCAAGAGGCTCCTCGGACCAGGCTCCGCCGCGCGACAGCAGCCAGTACAACTCGTCCTTCGGCGGGCGGGGGAAGGCCAGCTTCCAATCGCCGGAGCGGACCGCCTCCAGATGCGTCTCGCGGTAGTAGTAAAAGGTCTCGCGCGGACTCTTCGCATCAGGCTCGCCGAGCAGCAACGGCGAGATGTCGCGGCCATCGAGTACGCGATCGGCGGGCGGTTCCGCCCCGGCCATGGAGATGAACGTGGGCAGCAGATCCATCGTCGTCGCGATCTCGCCCGACACTCGTCCGGCGGGCACGTAGCCCGGTCCCCAGATGACGCACGGCACGCGCACGCCGCCTTCCCAGGTGGTCGCCTTGGATCCGCGTAAGGGACCCGCCGAGCCCGCGTGCTCGGTGATGTCGCTGATGTACGGCTCCCTGGTGTGGTTGTTCCAGGGGCCGTTGTCGGACGTGTAGACGACGATCGTGTCCTGGTCGAGTTCCAGTTCTTTGAGCAGGTCGACGATCTCGCCGGTGCTCGCGTCCAGTTCCTCGATCACGTCGCCGTAGAGGCCGCGTTCCGAGCGCCCCTCAAACGGCGGCGTGACGCCCAGGACGACGTGGGCCATGGTGTGGGCGATGTAGAGGAAGAACGGCTCCTCCTTGTGCTCGCGGATAAAGCCGAGCGCCTCGTCGGTGTAGCGACGCGTGAGGTCGTCGACACCGGCGGTTTCCTCGATCTTCTCCTCATTGCGGTGCACCCAATGGACCTGTCCGCTGTCGTTCGCCCCGACCACGCCGAACCAGGAGTCGAATCCGCGGCGGACGGGGTTGAGCTCTGGCTTGAAGCCCCTGCGGCGCTTGGTGATGTCGACCTTGCCGATCATCCCCGTCGCGTATCCCGCTTGCTGGAGGACCTTCGGCAGCAAAATCTCTTTCTCGTGGACGTACGGAAAGTTGTTCTTCTCATTCCCGTACTCGCCGATCCGGATGGGATAGCTCCCCGTCAGCAGCGCGGCCCGCGAGGGACCGCAAACCGGCTGGGCGTAGAAGTCCGTCAGGCGCAGGCCTTCGCGGGCCATCTGATCGATGCGCGGCGTGGTGAAATCGGTTGCACCCTGCACGCCGAGGTCGCCCCAGCCCTGGTCGTCGGCGAAGACGATGATGAAGTTGGGACGGCGGCGCGCTTCTTCAGTCTCCGGCGAAGAAGGTTCAGGCGAGGAGCAGGCGACGAGGACCAGAAAGGTGGCGGCGAGCGTAGGACGTAGCATGGCGAGCAACAGCATAACGAAAAGGTCGTTTGGATCCGTGGGCTAGTCTGGTGCAAGCGAGAGATGTCGATTACCCCTGAACAAATTGACTCTTGGAGGGCGGAGCCCACGGAAGGTTGCAGCCTAGAGTTCAAAGAGGCAAAGAACCAGTTTGACTCGCGCAAACTTCGTGACTACTGCATCGCTATCGGAAACGAGGGTGGAGGCTATTTGGTTCTCGGAGTGGCTGATCAGGCCCCCCGTCCGGTTGTTGGTTCCAAGTCCTTCCCGAATGTCGCCACGATCGAAGCGGAACTATTGCAGTCTCTCGGGTTCAGAGTCCGAGTTCACGAAGTCGCGCACCCAGACGGCCGAGTCGTAGTCTTCGACATTCCAGGTCGGCCTCAAGGATCTGCTTTTCAATTGGATGGTCGCTACCTGATGCGAGCCGGCGATTCGCTTGTTCCAATGAGCGAGGATCAACTTCGGACCATCTTCGCCGAGGGCGCTCCCGATTGGCTGGAGGAGCCTTCAACCTCCGGATTGGACGAGCAGACCGTGGTGGAACTCCTGGATACGCAGGGCTTCTTCGAGCTCCTCGACGTGCCGTATCCGACTCACCGGGTTGGTGTGCTCGACAAGCTCGTGGAAACTCGCCTCATCGATCAACTACGGGGTGGCTGGTCGATTCGACGACTCGGAGCGTTGCTCCTTGCTAGACGTCTCGAGGACTTTTCTGATCTTGCTCTCAAGGCCCCGCGTGTCGTCGTCTATTCAGGTACTTCGAAACTATCTACAAAGCTGGATCAACTCGGAGTGAAGGGATACGCTGCGGGCTTCCGAGGGTTGATTCGTTTCGTTGTGGGGCAACTCCCACAGAACGAAGTCGTAGAGGACGCACTTCGGACCGACGTCAAGCTGGCTCCAGAAACGGTCGTTCGAGAACTTGTCGCTAACGCCTTAGTTCACCAAGACTTCAGCATCACCGGCGCCTCGGTCATGATCGAGATCTACTCGAATCGACTTGAGATCTCGAATCCAGGCAGCCCGCTCGTTCCGGTCGAGCGTTTCATCGACGGTTATCAATCGCGTAACGAGCGACTGGCCGACCTGATGAGGCGAATGAGGATCTTCGAAGGAAAGGGTAGCGGGATCGACAGCGTCGTTCAAGCGGCCGAGCGGTACCAGTTGCCTGCACCCGATTTCCGTGAATTCCCGGGGCGTACATCCGTCACGATTGCGGGTCCAAAGCCTTTCGAGAATATGGGTCGTGGCGATCGAGTGCGCGCCTGCTATCAACACTGCGTGCTTTGCTGGGTGATGCATGAAAGGATGACGAACCAGTCCTTGCGCCAGCGATTCGGTCTTCCAGCAACGAAGGCGGCCACCGTCTCCCAAGTGATCGCCCTGGCGGTCGAGTCTCAGCTCGTGAAGCCCGATGAAGCGGTAGGGGGATCGCGAAAATACGCTCGCTATGTTCCTGTTTGGGCCTAGGCTTGTTTAAACACCTGGTTCAGAACCTCGTTCTCTGGATCGTAACTTATTGATAAATATACGGTTGCTTATTTAAGCGTATCTTTGCCGCCATAGCCCCAGCCAGTTCGCTAAGCTCATCACGAAATGAAGCTGTCCCAAGCCCGAGTCCCTCTCCTACCCACCCTCTTTCTTGTCGTTCTGCCGCTTGCCGCCGACCACCACGGTGGACACAACCAGCTCACTGCCGCCGAGAAAGCCGCCGGTTGGAGCCTCCTCTTCGACGGGCACAGCCTCAAAGGCTGGACGGGCATGAAGGGGACCGGCTTCCCAGTCCGCAGTTGGACCATCGCCGACGGCACGCTGCAGACGCTGGAAGACCCCCGCGGCGGGGATCTCTCAACCGTGAAGCAGTACGACAACTTCGAACTCGCCTTTGATTTCAAGATCTCCCCCAAGGGCAATAGCGGATTGAAGTACCTTGTCCAGCACGAGTGGCTCAGTCCTCACTGGTCGCCCGAGATGGCGGACGAGTGGAACGCGGTCCAGTGGCTGTCGGCGGTCGGATACGAGTACCAAATCTTCGACGACTCGACGCTCAAGCGCGAACCGGGCTGGGAACTCTCGAGCCTCGGCGCCTTCTACTTGATCCACGCGCCCGAGGGGAAGAAGCCGAATCCGCCGGGCGAGTGGAACACGGCGCGGGTCCTGGTCGACGGCGTCCACGTTGAGCACTGGCTCAACGGCAAGAAGATCCTGGAATATGAACTCGGCTCCAAGGAGACGCTGGCCCAGGTGGCCGCGACCAAGTTTCGAGCCGTCCCTGGATTCGGCAAGAAGGGGCCGGGCAACATCGTTTTGCAGCACCACGACTCTCCCGCCTGGTTCCGCAATCTCAAGATCCGCGAACTGGAGTAAGAGAGGAATCCGAGGTGGACCGGCGCGCCTTCCTAGCCACTCTTGCTGCCGGGCATCTCGCTTGTTTGGACGGCGGCGCGATTGAGGTCGACGTCGTGGTTTACGGCGGGACCTCGGGCGGCGTCGCGGCTGCGGTGCAGGCCGCCCGCATGGGGCGCTCGGTTGCGCTGGTCGAGGCAGGCCGACATCTGGGCGGCATGACCTCCGGCGGCCTAAGCGCCGTCGACATCGGCAATCCGCGCACGGTGGGCGGTGTCGCTCGTGAATACTTCACGCGGTTGGCGGGCCGCTACGGGCGCGAGTTGGCGTGGGATCGGGAACTCGACGGCGTGCCGACCGGCGGCGCGTTCGCGGTCGAGCCGCACGCGGCTGAGGAACTTTTCGAGGCCTTCGTTGAAGAGGCCGGAGTCGCGGTCTACTTTGATCAGCCCCTGGTCCGAGTCGAGAAAACCGGCGCCTCCATCGACAAGATCGTGACCGGCGAAGAGTTGGTCTTCAGCGCGAAGATGTTTATCGACGCGACCTACGAAGGGGATCTGCTGGCGAAGGCGGGCGTCAGCTACACCCTGACCCGCGAGGCCAATGAGCAATACGGCGAGACGCTCAACGGCGTGATGTTCAACCCGCGCTATCAGCCGAAGGTTGAGTGGGGCGTTGCGCGACCGAACGGTCGCCGAGCGGACGGCAAGGGCCTCTGGGACCGCGACATCCCGCTCGATCCATTTCTGGCGGAGGGCGATCCGAGTTCCGGGTTGCTTCCGCTCATTCACCCCGACCCGGTCGGTCCGCCAGGATCGGAGGCCCCGGGCGTGCAAGCCTACTGCTATCGCCTTTGCTTGACGCGCGAACCCGAGAATCGGATCCCTCTTGAACGCCCCGAAGGCTACGACCCCGCACAGTATGAGCTGGTCGCTCGCTTTATCCGGGCTTGCGAGGCGGCGGGCGACGACATGGACCTGCGCTGGTTCTCAAAATACGATCCGATCCCCGGAGACAAGTTCGACTTCAACACGGCGACGTTCGGCGCGAACCTGCCGACGGCCGGCTGGGGATGGAGTGAGGCGGAACCCCAGGAGCGAGCTGCGATCGGCCGGCAGCACGAGAGCTACCACCGAGGTTTGCTCCACTTCCTGGCTTCGGACGAGCGCGTCCCGGAGAAGGTACGGCGTGAGATGAGCGCGTTCGGCTTGTGTCGAGACGAGTTTCCCGAGACCGGCGGATGGCCGCATCAGATCTATATTCGCGAAGGTCGCCGCATGGTCTCGGACCTGGTGCTGACCGAGCACCACTGCCGAGGGCGAGAGACGGCTCCGCGGTCGGTCGGCCTGGGCAGTTACGGGATGGACCTGCATGAGATTCGTCGCGTGGTCCACAACGGAATGGTGTGGCGGGAGGGCAAGGGCGGCGGGCGTGTGCCGCATCCCTACCCCATCGGGTTGGGCGCCCTTACCCCGCGGGCGTCCGAGTGCGAGAATCTGCTCGTGACGTTCGCTCTCTCGGCCTCGCACGTCGCTTTCGGATCGACGAGAATGGAGCCGCCGCTGATGATTCTGAGCCAGAGCGCCGCGACGGCCGCCTGCTTGGCGATCGACCGGGGAGAGCCGCTACAAGACTTACCCTATGCCGAGCTCGCCGCCCGCTTGCAGGCCGACGGGCAAATACTCACTTGGGAACCAGAGGCCAAAGCATGACCCGTCGAACTTGGCTCGCGCTCGCTGCCGCGCCGCTCGCTGCGCAGACCGCGCCGGAGTATTCCGACCACGCCGACTTGCTCTACTTTCTCGACCCTTCCGGCGAGCGCCGCCCGGTGCGCAACTCCACTGACTGGGCAATTCGCCGCACCCACATCCTCGCCGGAATGGAGCGGGCGATGGGGCCCTTCCCGCAGGGCGTTCGTCCGCCTCTCCACATCCGCGTGCTCGGCGAGACGCGCCACAAAGGCTACGTCCAGCGCAGCATCCTCTACGACGCGAAAGCCGGGGATGCGATCCCGGCCTATCTGCTGATTCCCGACGGTCAAGGCAAGCGCTCCGCGGTCTTGGCGCTGCATCCGACTGGCGTTCTGGGAAAAGGGATCGCCGTCGGCGGCGGACCGCGCCCGAACCGCGACTATGGCCGCGAACTGGCTCGACGGGGCTATGTGGTGCTCGCGCCGGACTATCCGACGATGGGCGATCCGCAACGGGACGCCTACGAGTTGGGCTACGTCAGCGCGACGATGAAGGCGATCTACAATCATTCCCGCGGCGTCGATCTCTTACAGTCATTGGAACAAGTCGCCGAGGATCGCATCGCTGCTATAGGACACTCGTTGGGCGGTCACAACTCTCTCTATGCGGCAGCGTTTGACGAGCGGATTCGCGCCGTCGTCACTAGCTGTGGGTTCAACGCATTCGCCAAGTACTACGGCGGCGATCTGACCGGCTGGAGCTCGCGCAAGTACATGCCGCGCATCGCGGCGATCTATGGGAAATCGCCCGCGCGCATGCCGTTCGATTTCACCGAAGTGTTGGGCGCGATGGCTCCGCGGCCGGTCTTCATCAACGCGCCGCTGCATGACGCCAACTTTGAGGTTTCCGGGGTCCGCGATTGCCTGCGCGCCGCGCGCCCAGTCTATGAGCAAGTGTTCGACGCCGGCGAGAACCTCGTGGCCGAACATCCTGACTGTGCTCACGACTTTCCGCCGGACGTGCGAAACCGCGCCTATCAGTTCCTCGATCGTGCGCTGGGAACCGGCTGAAGCATCCGCGACCAGCGCGTCTTCCAGGGCAGGTTCAGCGCGAGGTCGACCAAGTGGGTGGCGGTGAAGCGGTCCAGCCACTGTTCGCTCGGCGCGTCGAACGACCAATAGACGTAAGAGGGTGAGCCGACGATGCTGTCGCGCGGCACGAAGCCCCAGTAGCGGCTGTCGGCTGAATTGTCGCGGTTGTCGCCGAGTGCGAAGTACATTCCATCGGGGACGATGAGCTCGCCGTCGCTCACATGGCCGCGAAGCATCCGGGCGCCGCGTTCGGGCAGTCCTGCCGGGATCCGGGCGGGTGGAAAATCGCGCCCGTACAAGTTGCGATCTTGAAATCGGTGGACCTTGTAGGGTTCATCGACTTCCGAACCGTTGACGTACAGACGTCCGTCGCTGATGCGCACGCGGTCGCCGGGAACGGCGGTTGCGCGTTTGACGTAGAGTTCCGACTCGTCAAGCGGGTAGCGGAAAACGATGACGTCGCCGCGCTCGATCTCTCGGTAGGGCAGCAGGCGCCCGAGCACCGAGTTCTCTTTGGGCGCGAATACCGTGCGGTCGACGAGGACGTGATCGCCGACGAGCAGCGTCGGTTCCATCGACGGCGTGGGGATGACGTTGCCTTGCACGACGCTGGTGGTTACGAATAGGTATAGAGCGATGGTGGATGCGAGTTCGGCGATCGAGCGCGCAAGGCTGTTGGAGGCCTCGGTCCTGGATCTCTTCATGGTGCCAACTTGGACGCGTCACGCTCACGATTCGCGAGCAAGGGACAGGTGGCTGCGTTCGGATCGCCTGTTCGCCGAATTCGGCCGGCGCTTCAGCGGCGCCGGGCCGCCTAGATTCCCCGGTGAACGGTGTGGCGTCCTGTGCGGCGCTGCGCTAACCTACGGAACGGCGATCGGAATCCTTCGATCGTCTCCCCCTCATCCTCGGCCCGGCCTGTTCCTCAGGTCTCTCCCTCCGAGTCATTCCCATGACGATCGCCGAACTCAAGAAAAAGAACATCACTGAGCTTTCCGCCGACGCACGCGCGCTGGATATTCCCGGCGTCAGCGGCATGCGCCGCCAGGAACTGATCTTTCGAATCCTGCACGCGCACGCCGATACCGACGGCGAGATATTCGCCGAGGGCGTCGTGGAAGTCCTGTCCGAAGGGTTCGCGTTTCTGCGCTCGCCCGATGCGAACTATCTCCCCGGCCCGGATGACATCTACATTTCCCAGCAGCAGGCCCGCCGCTTGTCTCTGCGAACCGGAGACGTGCTGTCGGGCCAGGTGCGGCCGCCGAAGGAGAACGAGAACTTCTTCTCGTTGGTCAAGCCGGAAGTCATCAACGGCGAGTCGGCGGATGAAGCGCGCAGCAAGATCCTGTTCGATAATCTGACGCCGTATTACCCGCAACGTCAGATCAAGCTGGAGACTGACTCCAAGCAGCTCAGCGGCCGCGTGATGGACCTGCTGGCGCCGATCGGCATGGGCCAACGTGCGCTAATCGTCGCCCCGCCCCGCACCGGCAAGACCATGCTGCTGCAGGCGATTGCGAATTCGATCAGCACCAACCACCCGGACATCGAGTTGATCGTGTTGCTCATCGACGAGCGCCCGGAAGAAGTCACCGACATGAAGCGTTCGGTGAACGGCGAGGTCGTGAGTTCGACCTTCGACGAGCCGCATATGCGTCACGTCCAAGTGGCCGACATGGTGATCGCCAAGGCCAAAAGGCTGGTCGAGCACAAGAAGGACGTCGTGATCCTGCTGGATTCAATTACCCGTCTGGCAAGGGCTTACAACACGGTTCAGCCGGCCTCGGGTAAGGTGCTCTCGGGCGGCGTCGACGCCAACGCTCTGCAGCGTCCGAAGCGTTTTTTCGGCGCGGCGCGCAACATCGAAGAAGGCGGCTCGCTGACGATCATCGCGACGGCGTTGGTCGATACCGGCAGCCGCATGGACGACGTGATCTTTGAAGAGTTCAAAGGCACGGGCAATATGGAAGTCCATCTCGACCGCAAACTGGTCGAGAAGCGCACTTTCCCGGCGATCGACATCAACAAATCCGGTACCCGGAAAGAAGAGCTGCTGTTGCCGCCCGACACGTTGCAGAAGGTCTGGGTGCTGCGCAAGGTGCTCAACCCGCTCTCGACCACCGAGGCGATGGAGCTGCTGCTCGACCGCATGGGCAAGACGCGCAGCAATCTCGAGTTCCTGAACTCGATGAAGTCCTAGCCGCGCACGAAGTCGTCCCACGACTGGAACTCCGAGAACGTCTCTCCGCCTGCTCTGGCCGATATCTCTCCTGGCTCAAACGGTCCCGACCATCCGGCGATCCATCCGCGCTCGGCCGCCCAATGCGGCGGGTGGGTCCGAAACCGAAAAACGTAGAGATCGCCCTCGTCCTCTTCGTCCGATCCGCTCGCCATCAACTCGATTTCGTCCGGTTCGCGAGCAAGCTCGGTCGGGTAGCACAGCCACTGGACCATATCCCACTCCGCAAGTAGCGTCTGCGTGCGGAAGGCCTCCGGAAAGCGATAGCGAGAGCCTTCCTCCTCCAGCAGCAGGAAGAGGAAGCCGCGCATCTCACGGCTGGCTGCAACCATATCGATCGCCTGAGTTTCCGGCTCGATGCCCAGCCGCAGCATCGACTTCAGCGCAAAATAGACAAGGCGTGCATCAGCGAAACCTGCGGCGCTCTCAAGCGTCTGCCGTGCCTGTTGCCTGTCCAGATGGCCTAGCAGATCGAGTATGAGCGCCAAGTTCTTGCGTAGGTGCTGATAGGAGGGCTCCCAGCGCCAAGCGACGCCGTCGTCTTGTTGGAGCGGCTCCATCAGCGCCACGTACGTGAGACCGTGCTGAGTTAGCACTTGCTCGCAAGCCTCCGGTAGAGCGCCTCCCTCGGCATAGTCGAGTGCCAGGCGATAGCTCGGCCAAAGATTGCCGGGAATGCGCGTGGACAACAAGCGTGGAAACAGCAGCGAGCCGAACTCCATCCGCTTGTTCAGTGCGCCCGCGATCAGCGGATAACTCGATTCCGGCCAGCCGTACTTCTCGACGAGATCGACATACAGGCCGACTCGCCCGGCCGTTGGCTCGGAACTCAGAGCCGTCAGTGCCGCCGCACGCCCTCCGTTGTTGAGCTCCTCGTACGCCTCAAGAAGAGCCGCCGGCTGCTCAGCGGCAACGAGCGGGCCTGCCCGCTTCATGAGCAGCTCCGCAATTGCCGGCGCCTTGTCCGCCCATGGGGCTTCACGTGAGTATCGACGTGAGGCAGCGACGCAGTCCAACGCCTCCTCCAGCGTCAGCTCGTCGGCGATCGCAGCCAGTCTCTTCTCGGCTTTCGACTGCGCGTCCCGAGTGCCCTTTTCTAACAGCGCCAGGATCTTCGTCAGTCGCTTGGTCATCTCTCCAACCCCCTCCAATATCCGGCCGGAAGGCCCATCTTATCGGAGGCCTGTTGTGCCAGGCCGTTCTCCGGAGCCGTGCTAGCCGGCCTCGCGCCGCTCACCCCCTTCGCGCCGGTACTCTGCAGTGACGGTCGAGTAGATGCCGCCGCGTGGGGTGAACTCCCCGGTTACTTTCAGCCACACCGGCTTCAGGGCTGCGACGAGGTCGTCTCGGACGCGATTGACGACGTTTTCCTGGAAGATGCCGACGTCGCGGTAAGCCAACAAATACATCTTGAGCGACTTGAGTTCGAAGCAGACTTCGTCCGGCTCGTACTCGATGGTGATGACCCCGAAGTCCGGCAATCCGGTCTTGGGGCACACCGAGGTGAACTCGTCGATGCGGGCCTCGACGCGATAGCCCTTGTACTGATTGGGCCAAGTCTCGATGGTGGGCAGCTCCGCGTCAACTCCGGAGCGGGCGTGGTCAGGGGTGTATTCGGCGGACATCTTCTTCTGCTCTCGCTCACCCATGATCGCATGAGCGGGGAGGAGGGGCGAGGCTAAGACCCGTCTTTCTAATCAGATAGCAGGATATGAGCGGTTTAGTGTAGATTTGTTGAAACTTTCTTGACAGTAAAACAGTCATATTTTATGATCACAACAGAGAACAGAGGTTTCTAGAATCACTATGACTGCCAGCACCTGCACCTATCCCGCCGTCGGCCTTGCCGGCCATCCCCAGCAGAGGGCGTGGCGGCCGCCTGTGGACGTTGTTGAGGCCGAGGACGAGTTTGTCCTGCGGCTGGACGTGCCGGGGGTCGCCGACGACTCGGTCAACGTCGTCTTAGATCGCGGTCGATTGACCGTTTCAGGCTCGCGCGAGGCCGCCACCGACGGTCGCTCGCACCTTTCAGAACGTCGCTCGGGATCTTTCGAGCGAGTCTTCCGTTTGGGCTCCGCCGTGGACGAGGAGAACGTTGATGCCAAGCTCGATCGCGGCGTCTTGACGATCCGAGTTCCCAAAGCGGATACCAAACGCACTATCCAAGTCCAATAGCTCATCACGAAGGAGGAAAACACAGCCATGTCCATGATTCGATACAACCCACGCTCCCTGACTCCTTGGTTCGATTTCGATCGATTCCTTGAGGGTTTCGAGAAGCCCGCCGGTGTTCAAGCCGCAATGTCCGACCAGGACTTCCAGCCAGCCGTCGACATCTATGAAGACGAGAAGGCCATCACGATCACGGCCGATCTGCCCGATCTTGATCAGAAAGACATCGACGTCCACGTGCAGGACGGTCATCTGACGATCAAGGGCGAGCGACGCTTTGAGAACGAAGAGACGAAGGACAACTACCGACGCGTCGAGCGACGGTACGGCTCCTTTGCTCGGGTGTTCTCGCTGCCCGATACGGTCGACGACGAGAACATCGACGCGAAATACGACAAAGGCGTTCTGCGCCTGACGCTTCCCAAACTGGAGAAGCCGAAATCGGCGCGAGCGATTACCATCAACCAGCAGTAAACGGCTCGCGGCGCGCACTGGCGGGTGCGCGCCGCGGTTCATTCACCCTTAAGACGAGGAGGCGGCAACCACCCATGATTCGATTCGACAAGTTCACGCAAAAAGCCCAGGAAGCCGTGCAGCGCGCGCAGACGCTGGCCGCCGATTCCTCGCATCAGCAAGTCGTCCCTTTGCACCTGCTCGTCGCCCTTGCTGAAGAGGAAGAGGGCGTCGTCTCGGCGGTGCTCGCCAAGTGCGGCATCCAGACGGCGATCGTCGCCCAAGACGGCCGCAAACTGCTCAAGGACATCCCCCAAGTTCAAGGCGCTCCCGGCGGCACGCATCTGGCGGCTCCGCTTAACGACGTTTTCCAGAAGTCGCAAAAACTAGCCGAGCGGTTCACGGACGAGTTCATCTCGACCGAGCACCTTCTGATGGCGTTGGCGGCCAATACCGGCGACCCGTCCGGAGGCTTGCTCAAGCAGATGGGCGCTACCGAAGATGCTCTGCTGGCGGCGCTACAGACCGTGCGCGGCAGCCAACGCGTCACCGACGCGAATCCGGAATCCAAGTACCAGGCTCTAGAGCGTTATGCGCTCGACCTGACTCAGCAAGCTCGGGAAGGGAAGCTCGATCCGGTGATCGGCCGGGACGAGGAGATCCGCCGAGTCATCCAAGTTCTATCACGGCGCACCAAGAACAACCCGGTGCTGATCGGCGAGCCGGGCGTCGGTAAGACGGCGATCGCCGAGGGGCTTGCGCAGCGCATCTTGAACGGCGACGTGCCGGAGACGCTGAAGAACCGCCGGCTGATCTCGCTGGATCTGGCGTCGATGGTCGCCGGTACCAAGTTCCGCGGCGAGTTCGAAGATCGACTGAAGGCGGTCCTCAAAGAGATTGAAGAGTCTGACGGCGAAGTGATCTGCTTCATCGACGAGCTGCATACGCTGGTCGGAGCGGGCGGCGCCGAAGGCTCGATCGACGCAGCCAACATGCTCAAACCCGCGCTGGCGCGTGGCCGGCTGCGCTGCATCGGCGCGACGACGCTGAACGAGTATCGGAAGTACATCGAGAAGGACGCGGCGCTGGAACGGCGCTTCCAGACCGTGCTGGTCGACCAGCCTTCGGTGGAAGATACGATCGCGATTCTGCGCGGCATCAAGGAGACGTACGAGATCCACCACTCGATCGCGTACAAGGACTCGGCTCTGGTGGCGGCGGCGATGCTTTCGCACCGCTACATCGCCGACCGGTTCCTGCCGGACAAGGCCATCGACTTGGTGGACGAAGCCGGCGCGACGCTGCGGATGCAGATCGATTCGGTTCCGGTTGAAGTGGACCAGATCGAGCGCAAGATCATGCAGCTCGAGATCGAGAAGCAGGCGATCCACAAGGAGAAGGATCGCGTCTCGAAGGACCGACTGAAGGTCGTCGAGAGCGAGCTGGAAGAGCTGCGTCACCAGGCCAGCGGCCTCCGCGAAACCTGGGAGCAAGAGAAGCAACTCATCGATCGCGTCAAGAACTTCAAGGAAGAGCAGGAGAAGCTGCGCAACGCGGCCGAGGACGCCCAGCGTCGCGGCGACTACGAGAAGGCGGCCGAGCTGCGCTACGGTCGGCTCGTCGAACTGGAGAAAGAAGTCGCCGAGGCCAGCAAGAAGCTGGAAGAGGAGCACTCCGATTCCAGTCTGCTGCGCGGCGAAGTGACCGAAGAGGACATCGCCAAGATCGTCGCCAAGTGGACCGGCATTCCGGTGTCGCGGATGCTTGAGGGCGAGATCCAAAAGCTCGTCCACATGGAGGAGCGTCTGAAGCAGCGAGTGGTCGGCCAAGAGGAGCCGGTCACCCACGTCTCGAACGCGATTCGACGCAACCGGGCGGGGCTCTCGGATCCCTCGAAGCCGATCGGTTCGTTCATCTTCCTGGGGCCCACGGGCGTCGGCAAGACGGAGCTGGCGCGGGCCCTGGCCGAGTTCATGTTCGACGACGAGAAGGCGCTGGTTCGGATCGACATGTCCGAGTACATGGAGAAGCACTCGACGGCGCGGATGATCGGCGCGCCTCCTGGGTACGTCGGTTACGAGGAGGGCGGTCAGCTCACCGAGCATGTCCGCCGGAAGCCGTACTCGGTGGTGCTGCTCGACGAGGTGGAGAAGGCGCACCCGGACGTGTTCAACATCTTGTTGCAGGTGCTCGACGACGGGCGCCTGACGGACGGGAAGGGCCGGACGGTGAACTTCTCCAACACGGTGATTATCATGACCTCGAACATCGGTTCGAGCGTGATCCAGACGAACGGCAAGATCGGCTTCTCGGTGACGCATGAGAAGCAGGACGGCCACCAAGAGATGCGCGGACGGCTGATGGAGGAGTTGCAGCGCAACTTCCGGCCGGAGTTCATCAACCGGGTGGACGACATCATGGTCTTCTCCAAGCTCGACCGCGAGCACCTGGGTCGGATCGTCGAACTGCAACTCGGCTACCTGCGCGAGCGGCTGGCCGAGAAGGCGATCACGATCGAACTCGACGAGGACGCCAAGCAGTTGCTGCTGGCCGAAGGGTACGACGATCGGTTCGGCGCCCGGCCGCTGAAGCGAGCGATCCAACGGCTGATTCAGGATCCGCTAGCGATGGCTCTGCTGGACGGCACGTTCGGCGAAGGCGACTCGCTGCGGGTCGGTAGGAACGGCGACGAGATGTCGTTCGAGAAGGTCGCTCAGCCGGAAGTTGAGGCTGAACCTGTGACGGCCTGAGCGGCGTGAAGTCCGCGATTCTTGAGGCCCGACCGATGGAAATCGGTCGGGCCTACTTGTTTCCGGGGACGGTTGCTCCTGACAGGTCTTTTGTCATGGTACTGACGGTTCTGCTCTCCTAAGTTGCTGAATCTATTGGGCATAGCTGGAGGGCGCGTCAGGCTTTGACACGGTTTCGGCGTGTAAGTCTCTTGTCTTCAACGGGTGTCAGGTTGTCAGGTCGCTTGGTTCTTCTTACAGTGGGGATCGGATAGAGGTAAGTTGTTGACTCTTCGTATGTTCTTGCTCTCCTGTTCGAGAAGCGGCGTGTCAGGTGGCGGGTTTGTTCCCTGGAAGGTGTTCGCGCCCAGGGAACGGTGAAACACTCGGACCGGTCTGCGACGTCCTGACCTTCGCTCAACGATCCCTTGCAAGGGGATTGGAGAGCGGGCCTGGACATGTTTCGTTACGCGGGGCCTGTTTGTCGAAACACATTGATGTCTTTCGCCGGGTCCAAGCCAGACCCATTGGGAGTCGATTGTGATCTTCGAAGACGCCCCGGGGCTCACGTCTCCATTCGGCCGTCGGGACTTGCTTTCAGGGTAGAGGGGCGGGTCAAGCGGAATGGGGCGTCGATAGGGGGATGTGGCTGAAGCCGTGGGAGTTGGGCGGGTGTGATGCGTTGGGTTGGACGGACGCTGAATTCTAAAGGGCTCCGTTCTCTCCGGTGGTCCCCTCCGGTGTGGGAAAAGGAGGGCACGAGAAAGAGGAGAGATGACGTACATAAGATACCTGCAATATGCCTGCTGACTTCTATTGGCGAAGAAGCCCGCCTAGCGGCTTGGACCTCCTTGGCAGGCACATTATCTGGGGCGGCTGTCTCGTCGCATCCGTATTCCTGCTGGTAGTAGCGGTGGGCCTCGTGGCTATCGAGGGCCTCAACAGTGATGCCTTGTTCCTCGGAGGTGGGGGTATGGCTCTGACGTGGGCGGGACTATCCCTCCGCAAGGACTTCTTAACGAGCAGATTCGATCTGAATACAGAAGGCCTCGAACTCCGGCGGGGAAAGACGATGCGGGGTGTCCCGTTTGATCGCATCGAGTACTTTGCTCAATTGGACGATAGTCGCGCGCTGGTGCGCTTAGAAAATGGGTTCGAGTTTGAGTTGGTTGGGCCTGGCAAAATCCTTCAGAGAATCCGACTTCATTGCGCGCGCGGAACGACGCTACGTCGGTCGCCATCGCTAGGGCGTCGAAGCTCATGACTCCCCTTCGATCCAATTGGCTGGTCAACGGCGTTGGTTGATCCGATTGGGGGGAGTTATCGACGGTGAGCCACTTGGGTACAGGCAGCACGCGCTGGGTTGGCTCCGTGGTGACGGTGGCCTTGATGTGCCAGTCCCCGTTGTTGGCTTTTTGTGGTTGGAAAATGCATAAGAGCTTCGGAGCGGGTCCTTGTGCGGCGGTGGGATTGGAGGCTGAGGGAGCGGGCGCAGAAGAGAAGAGGAGAGGGGGCTGGTCTCGCGATGGTTTCCCAGGCCTTGGGGCCTGGGATGTAAGACAGCGTCGCCCCTTGGGTTGAGCAGCGGGCTCTTGCTTCGCGAGTCGCCTTGGGACCGCGCATTTCACATGCACGGCTCTGGTGGTTGACGACGTTTGGTTGATGGGATGGGGGCGGTCATTGACAGCGAGGCACTTGGGGACCGTTCTTGGCCTTTGTGGTTGGGAGAGGGGGTTCTAGGTCGACGACGCTGCTGCTCGGCAACTCCGTTGCTGATTCCCTTGTCTTAGTGAGGGTGTACATCAGAGGATGCCCTCCCTGGCCAATGGGCAGGGCTGTGCAAGAATGGCGTTCGTTATGATTGCCGTTCGTAGTGCGCTGATCGTTTTTCTACTGGTCGTAGTCAGAGCGTCCGATGCTCAGTGTCTTATTGAGACCGTTGCTGGCGGCGGGGCCGTTGCTCAAGGCGAAAATGGTCCCGCGCTAGAGGCCCCGTTTCATCTCACCTCCGACTTCAAAGTTGGACCTGACGGGCTCGTTTACATCGCCGACTGGGGACACCATCGAGTTCGCCGAATCACCGCTGACGGCCGATTGGAGACCGTCGCGGGTACCGGTGTCGACGCCCCCTTTGGCGACGGCGGCCCCGCCGGGGAGGCTGGACTGCGAAGGCCGACGGCGATTAGCTTCGCGCCCGATGGCTCGCTGTACATCCTGGAGGCTGGACCGACGCTGCGACGCATCGACCCGCAGGGGCGGATATCGACGATTGCGGGGGGGCACGATGTTTTCGGCGAGCTAGAGGACGTATCTATCGGGGCAGCGTCGCTGTTCGGCGCTACCGATGTGGCAGTCGGGCCGGATGGAGCGATCTACCTTTCCTACGCATCAAGGTCCATTCTCCGTCGCATCGACGGCGACGGCGTGATTCGCCGATTTGCGGGCGGCGGACCCCTCTTTATCCCCCGGATCGGCTCGGTGTTGGCATCCAATGCCCGCCTGCCCACACTTACCGACGTCGTCATCGACAACCAGGGCGTGGTCTACATCACTGGCGGGAACCTCATCTTTCGGATCTCGCTCGACGGTGCGGTGGAGCGGTACGTGGGCGCTGGGTTCATGAGCGAGGACGGCACGCCGCGCGATCAAGTGGGGTTGGCCGGCTCCAGTATCCGCTCGCTCGCCTTGGACGCCGCCGGCCGGATCTATTGGACCGATGGCTCCGGTCTACGTCGGATCGGCGATCAGGATACCCTTGAGACGGTTTGGTCCGACGGCGCTTCGCTTGCGGCCGTTAGCCTCGCCCGCGAGGGCGAGCGCACTTTCATCCTGGATCGGCGCCGGGTTTTCGAGCTGACCGCGGAGTTTAAGCGCCTGCCGCTGGCCGGCACGGGATTGTTCGCTGCTTACGGCGACGGCGGCCCGGCGGTTGAGGCACAGCTCGGACGGCCGGTCTCCATCGACGTCGGTACGGAAGGCGAACTTTACATTGCCGACCTTGGGTTCTCGCGCGTCCGCCGGGTGAAGGATGGTGCAATCACCACCATCGCCGGCAATGGAGAGACCACCGGGGCAGGAGACGGCGGCCCCGCGGTCGAAGCATCCCTCAGGCGAATTGAGGCCGTGGCTGCCGGTCCTCCCGGGGTGGTGTATGTTGCGGAGGTCGACGTGATTCGACGCGTCAACGCGGAAGGAGCGATCGAGCACTGGGCCGGAGGAGCGGGTCCGTGCGAATTAGAAAGCCTCAACGCCTGCGGGGACGGAGGCCCGGCCACCGATGCGTCCTTGAACCGCATCATAGACCTCGCTGCCGACGACCAAGGCAACCTCTACATCCTGACTGACGACCGCCGGAACAACATACGAATACGTAGAGTTGAGCCGGACGGCACGATCATCACGGTAGACACGCGACTCCCTGGCGGCGGTCGAGCCGAGCAGATCTCCGATATCGCGATCACGCCGGAGGGGGATCTATTGGTGGTGGATTCGGCCGTCTTCCAGAACCCCAGGCTTTGGCGGCTTTCTCCAGACGGCTCATTCTCTGCCGTCCCAGTCCCAGACGGTTTCCTCGGTTTCGGCGGTCCTTCGGTCGGCATGGACGCCGCCGGGAACGTGTTCTTCGGCCGCCTGCTGCGAGTCTCTCCGCAAGGCACGGTCGAGTCCATGATCCGGCCTTCCGTTCCGTGGACGCCGGGGCAAGGCGACGGCGGTCCTCCGCAACAGGCGGACTTCGACAACCTGTCGGATTTCGCTGTGGCGCCGGATGGGCGCATTTATCTCGCCGACCTTTTGGCCAACCGCGTGCGCAGCTTCCCGTCAGCGGATTGCCCGGTCATGGATCTTCCTCGGATTGCCTTTAACGGCGTCCTCAACGCGGCGTCTTTCGATCGATTGCTGTCCCCGGGAGCGCTGTTCTCGGTTTTCGGCGAATCGCTCGGACCGGACGATGTGGCGGGAGCCTCGGTGGTCGACGGCGCTCTAACCAACGAGATTGGGGGAGTCCGCGTGTGGATCGGCGGACTGCCGTCGCCGATGATCTTTGCCTCGCGCACCCAGCTGAACGCAGTCGTGCCGTTCGGCGTCGAGGAAGGCTTCGAGCGGATCGAGATCGAGTACCAAGGGCTGCGATCGGAGATTCGCAATGGTGTCGGGTCCGCCTTGATCGAGCTTTCTTCCCCCGCCATCTTCTTGACGAGCCCTAGCCAGGCCGCCGCTCTCAACGAGGACGGAACGCTGAATTCCCCAGCGAACCCGGCCGCCCCCGGATCGGTGGTCGTCCTCTTCGGGACTGGCGCCGGGCATACCGATCCCCCGGGAGTCGACGGCGCCATTGTCGGCGCCGAATTGCCTCGCCCCGTCCTGCCGGTAACAGTTCGGCTTGGCCAGATGCCGGCGGAGTTGCTCTATGCCGGCGGCGCGCCAGGGTTGGTTTCCGGAGTCTTGCAACTTAACTTCCGAGTGCCGGCCGACGCACTGCCCGGGCCCGCCCGGACGGTGGTTACGGTTGGCGAGGCATCCAATCGGACCCAGTCCGCGGAGATCCATATCGGACCCTAGCCAATTTCAGGCGACTCGGTCCGCGTCGTGGGCGACCTAGGGACGGGTAGGCGGTCGTATTCGTCGACTCGACCGGGATCCACGCGCGTGCACTCGACTGGGGGAGAGAAGAGGGGGCGAATCGCGCGATGACTCCCAGGGCTAGCGCAGACGGAGTTGCCCTTGGGCTGAGCAACGGGCTCTTGCTTCGTAAATCGCGTTCGGACCGCGCATTTCACATGCGCGGCTCTGATGGTTGACGACGTCCGGTTGATGGGATGGGGGCGGTTATTGACAGCGAGGCACTTGGGGACAGGCAGCACGCGCTGGGTTGGTTCCGTGGTGCGGTGGCCTTGATGTGCCAGTCCCCGTTGTTGGCCGTTTGTGGTTGGGAGAGGGAAGGGGTGGAGGGTTCGGGGCGGGTCAAGAAGGATGGGGTGTTGAGCGCAAGGCGGCACGGCGGAGCCGTGCGCTACGGAGCCCTGAACTTTGGTTAGAAGCGGGAGACGCGCGGTGCGCCGACGTCGGTTGCTAGGGCCAGGGAGTCGAAGTTCATGACCATGAGGTCGTGGCGCTCCTTTGTGAGCCGGGGGTCGTCCCACAGGTTGTTGAACTCGTTCGGGTCGGTTTCGAGGTCGAACAATTCTCCCAGGCCGTTGTGGCCGTGATAGAGGACCTGCTTGTAGCGTTCGGTGCGCACCATCGTGCCCCAACTCTGCACTTCGCCTCCCGAGGCGCGGTAGAACTCTGAGCGCACGAATTCGCGGTGCTTTTCGGTTTGGCCTTCCAGCAGCGGCATGAGGGAACGACCCTGCATGGTTCTTGGGACCGGCTGTCCGGCCACTTCCAACAGGGTGGGTGCGAGGTCGGTGAGTTCGACGAGGGTGTCGAGTTTGCGGCCGTCGTCGAAGCGGCCCGGCATGGAGACGATCAGCGGTACGTGGACGAGGTTCTCGTAGAAGCGGCAGCCTTTGGCGACGAGCCCGTGGTCGCCGCAGCTTTCACCGTGGTCGGACGTAAAGATGACAAGCGTGTTCTCGGCTTGGCCGGACTCTTCGAGTGCTTGGAGCATGCGGCCGACGTGGTCGTCGATCTGCTCAATCATCGCCCAGTACCTGGCCTGGATGTCCTTGCCGTTGAACTCCTCGGGGCGGCGGACCTTGGTGTTGTAGAACAGGCCGCTGAGCTTGGCTTGCGCTTCGAGATCGGATTCGCGGAAGAGCGGGCCGGGCATCTCGTCGGCGGGGTAGTTCTTCAAGTATTCGGCAGGCGGATCGAACGGCGGGTGCGGGTCGAAGCAGTTGAAGCTGAAGAGCCACGGCGTGTCGCCTCGATCCTGCTTGAGGAAGTCGATGGCGCGGTCGGCGCACCACTTGGTCTGGTGGTATTCGGGCGGGATGTAGCCGAGCTTCTTGAAGGTGGACGTATAGTCGACGCCTTGCGTCGCGAGCCAGTCGGCGTAGGCGTGGCCTTGGGGCCAGTCGTCCTTGGGGTGGTGGCTCCAGTCGAAGACGCGGTAACCGTCCTCGAAGCGCGGCTCGATGCGGCCTTGCGCGCCCGAGAGATGGAACTTGCCGGCGAGGCCGCAGTCGTAGCCGGCGTCGGCCAAGGTCTTGGTGACCAGGGGCGCGGCGCCGTCCCACATGGCGTTGCCGTTCATCGTGTTGTGGACGGTGGAGGAGTAGCGTCCAGTCATGAAGCTCGCCCGCGACGGCGTGCAGATGGGCGACTGGCAGAAGGCGTTCTGGAACGTCACGCCGTTGGCGACGAGGCGATCGAGGTTGGGGGTGCGAATGTAGGGGTTGCCGAGCGAATGGATGGTGTCCCAGCGCTGCTGGTCGGTACAGATCCAGAGGATGTTGGGGCGCCTTGATTGGGCTTTGGCTGCCTGCGGAGCGGCCAGGGAGGAAGCGGCGGCGGTTTGGAGGAGACGGCGACGAGTGAGACCTGGCGGCATGGCGCGGGCGATGGTAGCACGCTGTTGGGTAGGCGGGGACGGCTGGTCGAGCTGAGGCGATCAGCGCGTCCCCGACCACGCAGGCCTTCTTAGAGAACGCTAGTGCGTCGCCGCTCCCCGCAAGCCACAATAGAAAACCCATGGCGCAACCGAACGTCCTCCTGATTACGACCGACCACTGGCCCGCCGCACTCCTGGGCGAGGCCGGACATCCGTCCATCCTGACGCCGACGCTGGACGAACTCGCTCGCAGCGGTGTTCGCTTCACCAACGCTTACAGCGAATGCCCGGTCTGCATCCCCGCCCGCCGCACGCTCATGACGGGGACGAGCCCGCGCACCCACGGCGATCGCGATTTTGGCGAGACGAAGCCCATGCCCGAGCTGCCGACGATGGCCCAGGCGTTTCGCGACGGCGGGTACCAGGCCTACGCGGTGGGCAAGCTCCACGTCCACCCGCAACGCAATCGCATCGGGTTCGACGACGTGATTCTCGATGAGGAGGGACGTACTCAATACGGCGTCACCGACGACTACGAGATGTTTCTTGCCGACCAGGGCTTCACCGGCCGGCAGTTTGACCACGGGATGAGCAACAACGACTACAACACCCGTCCGTGGCACCTCCCGGAGCACGCGCACGCGACCAACTGGGCGACGCAGGCGATGATCCGCACGATCAAACGCCGCGATCTCGACAAGCCCGCTTTCTGGTTCCTTTCCTACCGGCATCCCCATCCGCCGCTGGTTCCGATCGAGCAGTACCTCGCGATGTACGACGGCATCGATCTGGAGGAGCCGGTCGAGGGAGAGTGGATCGACGAGGAACTGCCCTACTCGCTCCAGGCGGTGCGTTCGCGGGCCGAGCATATGACCGCCGACCAGGGGCGCCTCGCGCGCAAGGCTTTCTACGCGCTCTGCACGCACATCGACCATCAGTTGCGCGTCCTCGTCGGCGTTTTGCGTGAGGAGGATCTTCTCGACAACACGGTCATCTGCTTTACTTCCGACCACGGCGACATGCTCGGCGACAACGGCATGTGGGCCAAGAAGCTGTTCTATGAACGTTCGACCAACGTGCCGATGATTGTGGTCGGCGCGGCGGGCGACGAGCGTGTGGGTCACCACGGGGTCGACGACCGCATCGTCGGCTGGAAGGACGTCATGCCGACTCTGCTTGATCTGGCCGGAGTCGATATTCCCGATACCGTCGAGGGCCGCTCGATGTTCGCCGAGCAGAGGAGGGAATTCTTATTCGGCGAAGTGGGCGAAGGCGATCACGCGACCCGGATGATTCGCCAAGGCCGCTTCAAACTGATCTACTATCCCGTCGGCAACTGCAGGCAGCTCTTCGATATTGAGAGCGATCCCCGCGAGGTGAAAGACCTCTCCAGGGACCCGGCGCACGCGGCGACGCTCGAAGAACTGACGGCCAAGCTGATTGCCGAACTCCATGGCGGCGACGAAGCTTGGGCGTCGGACGGCCAACTAGTCGGCAGTCCGAACCGCGATTTTCGTCCAGGGCCCAACCGAGGTCTATCGAGCCAGCGCGGCCATCACTTCCCTCCGCCCCCTAAGACCGACATGCAGCAGATCTTCTGGCACATCGAGGACGAGCAACCAAATCCGTAGCGGCGAGCGGAGTCATTGGAAAGACTGCGAATCGAGCGGAGGGCTCGTTGGTCGCTCAGGAAATATCTATTGTAATTAAACATACATAGGCGTACTCTTAGTCCGCCTGGACGCCCGTGTGGGGCGTATCGACCCCAAGCAGTATCAAGGAGGTTCGATTTGAAATTTCAGATGGGAAGGCTGCTTCTGGCAGCCGCAACGATTGCAGTTTGGCCCGTTTCAGCAACGGCGCAACAGGAGGCCCCCACTCTGGTCACCCAAACCAGGGTTCATGTGAAGCCCGGCAAGATTGGGGAGTTCCGCACCATACAAGCGCGGTTCGCCGAGGCAATTCGGGAGAGAGGCGACTCTGAGTTTCGCGGCGTTTGGCGCAACCGGAACAATCTTTCGGAGTATGGAATCGTCCGACCGCGTGCCAACTATGCGGCCTTTGAGACTGAAAGACCGCCGCTCATGCCCGAACGGGAGTACCAGCGTCTACTGGCTCGCTACTGGACCTGTATCGACGATCGCGACGTCACGATCCGCCAGGTCTATCCGGAGCTGAGCATCACGCCGGAGAACCCTCCCAAGATGGTGCATACGATCACCACCACTGTGAACCTGGGAGACGGGCCTGAGCTTGTCGCCCTCGTTGAGGAGCTGTTCGGTTACTACAAGAAGGCGGGCCTCACCGGCTACGGATTCAATCGAGTCGCCTACGGCGGCCCTCGGAACACCTACCAGTCTTGGCGACCGGTGGACGGAATGGCGTCCCTGGATGAGCCAGGCCCGGCCGCGAAAGCATTCGAAGCCATGGGCGAGGAAGCAAGTGAAAAGTGGATCGAGCGCTACCGAGCCGTCGTGGAGTCGGCCGAGCACGATCTTTGGGACCTCCAAGAAGATCTGAGCTACTACCCCAAGCCCTGAGCGCTTGGTCACAGGACCGTTCTTGGCGTTGGCAAACCTATCGTAAAGGTCAGTTCCGACGACTGAGAGTTCCTACTGGGGAGGCCGCGGGGGCCTCCCCTATCTCCTATCTCCGCCTTCCGTCGGCGCCTACCTCCCGCCACTCGCCTCGACTTCCCAGTCGAGGCTTCTCTCTCCTACACAACTCCAAAATCTTTCTGACAGGCGCGGCCATGAGCCGTTGTAAACTCCAACAATGTCGGTTTGGCGCGGGCGCGAGTTGTTCGATCAAGCCGATTGGCCCCGTACGTTCACGACGGTCGAACTAGGCGCGCTCGGCTCTTTTGCGGCAATCGCCTCGGGCCGGGACCCCGAAACGATTGATCGTGCGGAGACGAATCTTCCCGCGCTTGCACACCTGCGGTCGGCCCTTTGGGAAGAGCTTGAAGAGGGCTCCGGAGTCGTCCTCCTCCGAGGATTGCCTCTTGACCAATGGGATCGGCCCGACGTCGAGCGCGCTTTCTGGGCGCTCACGTCTCAGCTGGGTACGCCGGTCTCTCAGAGCGCGGAGGGTCGCCGTCTCTTCCGGGTTCGAGACGCCGGCTATACTTCCGGCGATCCGCGCTTTCGCGGCCCGATGTCGAGCAAGCGCTTGAGTTTCCACACCGACCGCTGCGACGCGATTGCGTTCCTCTGCCTTCAACCGGCGGCGCAGGGCGGAGAGACGTTTGTGGTCAGCTCGAGAGCGCTCTATGAGGAACTGCTTCAACGCGACCCGGAAACTCTGGAGACTCTCCGGAGACCTTTCCCGTACTTGCGTCACACCGTTGATCTCGGCAACGCCCGCGCCTGCTGTGAACTGCCTGTCTTCTCAGAATGCGAGGGGTACTTTGCGGCTCATTTCCTGCGGGTCTTGATTGATCGCGCGGATCAGTCCGACGAGGCGCCCAGCCTCACTCTCGACCAACGCAGGGCATTGGACGCTCTGGAGGCGCTCGCTGAAGACCCGAACCTTCACGTATCCTTTCATCTCGAACCGGGGGACATCCTGCTGCTCAACAACTGGACGACGCTTCACCGCCGCAGCGAGTTCGTCGACTCGGACGATCCGGCGAAGAAGCGCGAGCTGCTTCGGATCTGGCTCTCGATGGACGACAGCCGCCCGATCGATCCCAGCTTCACCGAGCACTTCGGCGCGACAGAAGCCGGGGCCCTGCGAGGCGGCATGCGCCCCTTATCCGCGCAATGAGCATCCTCTCGAGAGTAGATACGATTTGGCGGGAGGAGGGGCTCAGGAGTCTCTGGTTCAAGGTCCTTGGCGAGACCGTCTATCGGCGGCTGATCTTGATAGAGCGGGATCCGGGCCTGAATCCCGCTAAGAGCCACTGTCTACTCGAAGACGCCAAGTGTCGTGCTCTGGAGCCCGGTGAGATTGATGCGTATTGCGGGCTACAACCGAAAGCTGACCCGGCCGAAGTCCTCCGGCGCCTACAAGCCGGGCACCAGTGTTTTGCTGTCTGGAAAGACGACCGTGTCATCAACGCGGGCTGGGTCGGGACGGGCCGCTGCCGAATCGACTACCTGGATCTGGACGTCGAGCTTTCGTCGGATACGGGCTATCTCTACGAGGTCTTTACTGCGCCCGAGTTTCGCGGAAACCGAGTTTCTTCCGCCCGCTTCGCATACCAAAACGCCGTTCTCAGCGCCCAGGGATATCGCCGGACCATTGCAGCCATCTGGCCTGAAAATCCGTCGGTGGCGCGCAGTGCCGCGCGCGCCAGTTTCCGGGAGATCGGGATGGTGGGCTACTTGGGCGCAGGCCCGTTGAAACGCGGGTTCTGCCGATACGACGGCTCGACACCGGCCATCCGGCTGGGGTGACGCCCGCCCGGAGATTTACTGGGAGGCGATCAGAGCGATCTGAACCCGGACGCCGTCGGGTGCATTCACGCCCACCGTCGTACGCGCGGGCGGGTCGCTCGGAAAATACTCGCGGAAGACGCCGTTCATCTGGGCGAAGTCGGCGATGTCTGAGAGATAGACGTTCGCGTTGACCACGTGAGCAAGCGACATCCCGGCCAGCGCGAGACGAGCCTTCTGCTCTTCGAGCGCCGCCCGGAACTGCTCTTCCACCGTGGCTCCCTCGCCTCCAGCGGCAGACAGGTAGAGGACCTCGCCGCTCAACGACGCCGGAGAGGCCGTCTCGTCGGGCTGAACGTCGTGGGGATGCAGCCGGGTGATGTAGGCGTCGTCTACCGCGACGAAGGTGATCTCGACGCCGATGTCGCCGGGCAGATCGGAGAGTTCAAATGCTCCCCGGCTGGGGGCGGCGCCGGCTTGGAAGCGCTCCATATAGGCGCCGTCCACGGCCTCGCGATTGTCGGCGCCGAGGTAGTAGACGTTGGTGAACAGAACGTTTGAGAAGTCCAGTTCCGCGGCATCGAGAGTGGCTTCAATGGTTTCGAGCGTTCGGGTCGTCTGGGCGGCGATGTCGGTCGGAGTCTCACCGGTTTGGGGATCGCGGCCGCCTTGGCCTGAAAGGAAGAGCATGTCTCCGGCACGAACGCCCGGCGAGTAGGGTCCCATTGCGGCGGGTATCACGGCGGGATCGGGGCGTACGTACGAGATCCCGTCGGAGTCGGCGTGCGCGATGCAGGAGACTTCAACGCCGTATCCGCCTACCAGGGCGGGCATCTCTAGGGTCGTTCGGGCGGGGTACTTTCCTTCCTCAAAGAACGAGGCGTAGACGGCGTTCATGGCCGCGTAGTCGTCCATATTGGTGAGCTGAACATGGCATGTAACGAGGTTGGAGTAGCCAAGACCGGCCGCCTCTAGAACGACGCCGACGTTCTCCATCGCCTGCTTGGTCTCAGCCTCAATGCCCTCCGCCTTGTCGCCGGAAGCGGGGTCGTTGCCGACCATGCCTGCGACCCACAGGCGATCGCCGACCTGAACGCCGGGACTGAACGGGCCGTCGGCCGAGAAGGGCGCCGGTGCGAGAATCCTCCGCGCCGCCGGCTCCGCGGCGGGACTCGCCGCAGTCTCAGGCGCTTCACTAGGCCCTCCGGAACAGCCGAGCGCAAGAACCAGCAGAAAAGCGAGAGTCGTCCTCATTTCTGGACCACCCTAGCAGAACCTGGGTCGACGTTCCGAACAGCCGCGCCGACGCCCCGCGCGCGAGGGCTGCGGAGGAGGCGGGACGCCGGCGCGCGAGGATTCCGAACCGGAACCCTCGTCCACCTTATCGGTCAATATCCAAAGGACGGCGCGAAATCTCAGCGGGCCGCCTGGGTGGCGAGCACGTTGAGCGGTCGGGCTCGGCGCAGATACAGCACCGCAATCAGAAAGCTGATTGCCAGCTCGGCGCCAAACAAAACGAAAATCACCGAGTTGCGTTGACGGGTGAACTGCGACTGACCCGCCTGGAACGATCGTTCGAGATCGCGCAGCAGATTCGGGTCCGCCAGTTCCCCTAAATTCGCGGTGCTGAGCACTTGCGAAGGCCGCACCCCGCCCGATTCGATGAGGGCAAGCTGCTCTTCGCGAAAGTCGTAGACCTTCTTGGCGATCCGCTGGACTTCCACGAGGCCGGTTCGTCGGCCGACGAGAGGAAGCCGTCGGCGAGCCCGGTAGTTGTACCAGCGGGAAACGGTAGAGAGTCGAACATAGTTGACGATCGAAGCCAGATTGCGCTCCAGTTCCTCCGGGCTCTGGCCGTCGACGGCGGTGAAGATGAAGTTGTGATCCTGATAGTGCAGGAAGCGGCGAGGCACGAAGTTGGCGTGCGACAAGATGAAGTCCACTTTGCCGATGTCGCTGAACGGCCCCGCGGTCGTTTCCACCGAGATCTTGCCCTGGAAGCGGCTTTCCATCTCCGCCACCTCAGCCAGGCGCGCTCGAAGTCCGGCGACCAGCCGACGATGATCGGGCGAAGAGAAGCTCTCCAGCGGAGCCGGAGCGCCCGGCAGCGCAGCGGCTGCGAGACAGATGCCGACCGTGAGTCGGATCATTCCGCGGTACATTCCACGCTCGTTCAATCGGCTATAGACGCTCACGTGGCCTCAAGAGTTCCCGATCGGCAGGGAAACGACCCGGCTTCAGTCAAAACTCAGGTGTTTTCCGGCGCCGGTCCCCGTAGCATAGCGGCCCCACGTCAAGAAGTCTCGCCGTCCGGAACAAGGGGGCGCTTAGTAGAATTCCGAGTTGCCTAGTCGTTGCGTCCGGATCGATAGTTGGATTCGATCCCGCAATGTCGAGAACCCCGTACTACGACTCTCTGCCGCCGGACGGGCGCTTAGCTATTGAGCGACTGCTGTATGAACGCGTGTTCGGCGGACCTTTCCAGGCGAGAGACCTTCCGGACAACCCAACCGGATCGCAGCAAGAGCGTCTTGCGACCTGGATTCGAGAGGCGATCCAATCAGCCAACGATGGGGCTCGGCTGACGCGAGCCGCGGTCGAGGCGACCCGCGAACTCACAGCCCGCTCGCGGCATGCTGATCGGCCAACGAGCCTTCGGACTCCGCAGGATCTGCGCAGAAGTCTCCTGTTGAGGATGACGAAGGTTCGGGCCAACGGGCTCCTGCCACACGAGTTGGACGCTGAGGAGGCTCTGGAGCGCGACTTGGAACTTCCCAAAGAATCGATCGCGGGGGAGCGCTTGGCCAAGATCGGATTCAAGCGCAAGCCGGAACGCTGCAAGCCGGGGCGGCTGGCCTACGACAAACTGCTGGAAGGCGGGCAGCTCGTTTCTTGTGACCTGGACTTCGGCGAGTGGAGAAACTCCGTGATGGCGATGTGGGCCTACACGCGCAACGACGTCCGGATTGCACTGCCTGTCGACTACAGCCCTTCAGGCGAACCGGCTCCGATTATTGATCGGGAACTGTTTGAGGAGACGATCGACAACATCGTGTTCGTAGCGGCTGAATTGGAGCGGGAGCTCAGCCACGATCTTTCCGTAGCGGCCTAGCTTAGACCCGCCGCGAGCTACTCGACCCAGATCGGCGAACTCCAAGCGACCATCCCGTTGTTCTGCACCACTCGCACGTAGTAGTAGTTCGAGCCCGCCTCGAAGTCGGCGTCCCGATAGCGCAGAGTGACCGAGTCCGCGTTGGGATGTCGGGTATAGATGATCTGCTGGTTCTTGACGATCACCAACTGTTTGATGCGGTCGGTTCCCACGGCTTTGATGTTCAGTACGGGCGCTTCGTCGGAATCGATGATGTCGCCCATGATGTAGGCTTTCCCGTCGGACTCGGCTTGGAAGTCGAGGATGATGTTGTCGGTGGCCGCATAGGCGTGGCGCTTCTTGATGGCCTCGAACATGGACTCGCGGGTAAAGTCCTCGGCGACGATCATGGCGTAGGAGATATGCGTCGACCAGTGGTCGGACGAGGCTTGGACGCCGATCTTGTAGCCCTTCTCCAAGGCGTTCCAGTAGTAGCCCAGCGGGTTAAAGCCGGAGCGCTGCTCGCGCAGCTTGTGATAGTCGGCGGCGAGCGGCGCGCCCAGATATTCGTAGCTGGCGCGGTATCCCTGGAAGATCTCCAGCAGGGGCTCGACGTCGGGATCGTTGTCGGCGAAGTCGGTGCCCTGAGAGGTGCCCGAGGAGTGCGGCATGGAGATGCCGTCGTTGGCTTTGAGGTAGGGAAACAGGATCGGTCCGGTGCGGGCCTCTCCTTTCCGCTCGGCTTCTCCGATGGGCAGGGTGCGCGTGCCGCGTTTGGAGAAGATCACGTTCCGATGGCCGTTCGGGAAGGTCAGTGAGCGCTCGTAGCCGAACATTGGCGTGAAGGAGCCCGGGACGTGGAAGAGATCGGCGAGCTTCTCGTCTTGCCACCAGGTGAACTCCTGGTCATAGCCGAGCTGGTGGTCGGTCGGGACGATGTAGTCGAAGGCGGCAACGTCGAGGGCGTAGCGGTAGACCTCGATCAAGGAGCCGTCGTACTTGAAGTCTTGAGAGACGTCGGTGTGGCGATGCATGTCGCCGCGGTAGATCTTGAAGCGCTTCGACCCGGCTTCAACGACGTGGTCGCGAATGGCGGCGACGTTCTCCTCCTCCTCGGGATGGATGGGAAGCGCCTCGGCGAAGGCGTCGTCGAAGGGATCGAAGACGGCCGGTGAATAGTCGGGCGCGGAACCGAGGCGTCCGAGCGTTGCGTAGTAGATCTTGGCGTTTTGAGGAAGCGCGTCGGCGAAGGTACGGTTATCCGTCATCCAAGCGGCATGTACGTCGCCTGAGGAGTCGGTCGCCAAGGCGGGGCGCTTTTCGATTGAGCCCATGGAATGCGGGAGCGGCGTCGGAGTCGTCCAGGTGCGACCGTCGAAGCGCGTGACGAAGTTCTCCCACTGGATTCGAGCGCCGATCGAGTGCGCGCGCTGCCGAGTCCAGTGCCGGAAGACCATGGTCAGGACGCCGTCGCCGTCGAAGGCGATCTGGGGGTTCTCGAAGTTCGGATAGAGCTGATAGACGTAGAACGGCTGGAGTTCCTTCTTGGGTTGTTTCCAGGTCGAGCCGTCGCGCATGACGAGACGCAGAGAGCGTTCTTGGTGCAAGGGGACGGACATTGGCGGAGTGACGAGATAGCCCTGATCCTTGCCCCAGTTCGCGCCTGATTCGTCCCAGGCGACCCAAGGACGACCTTGATGGTCGACCGCGACGGTGGCGTGCGCTTGGAAACGCTCGGAGGTGGTCACTTGCCGCACCGGTCCGAGTTCTCCCCCTTCAAAGGCCCGGAAGAAAACGTCGTAGTTGCCGTTCTCGTACCCGTCCCAAACGACGTAGGCGGTCCCCTCCGGTCCGGCGGCCACGTAGGGCTCCCAGTCATTGGCCGACGACTGCGAGATCTGCGTCTCGGCGCCCCATGAGCCGTTGCGATAGGCACGGCCCATCACGTCCGACTGCGCTCTCTCGCCCGATTCAGGGTCTCGCGGATCACGGTAACTTTGCCATACCAGATAGACCTCGCCGCCGTCGCCCGTCGCCGCCCGGTGAAACGTATTCGAGCCGCTTTGGCTGATCCTTTCGACGCGGCCCCACGACTCGCCCGATTTACGCCGACCGAAAATGTCCCACTTCGTGCCGTCGCGAGCCGCCCAAAAAGCCCAAAGTCCGCCGTCGGAATCCACTGCAAGCGAACAGCGCCAAAAATCGCCGGGGGCCTCGCTGACTTCTTCAATCTCTCCCCACCCTTCGCCCGAGCGGGTCCGTACGAAGACGCGGTCTCCGCGATCCTTGTAGCCGATCCAGCCCACGGCCGTATTCCCGTTCGGCAGCGCGGCGACGGCGGCCTCGTCGTCCTCGTAGGTTTCCGTCGAGACCTTTTCTACAGGAGGCGCCGACGACACGAGGACTCGACCGTCGAGGTACGGGACGGCTTCCGGACCGAGATCCGAGAGCGCAAACGTGAAGTCGCCCTGCTGAGTTTTGACCTCGACGCGGGCGGCGCCGGCGTCCTCGATGACGGCGAATAGGCCGACCGGCGAGAACTGCGTCGGGGGGAGATGGGCCGGGCTCATCTCGTTGTAGTTCATGCGAGCGAAGCCGTCGATCTGCTCGCGGCGCGTGGTCGCTTCCCAAGCGGCGGGCCCGGTCAGGCGATCCTTCGGCATGAAGTGGCGAGACTCAAGTCTCACGAGGTCGCCTCCGCGCACGGCGACGGAGCCGCTCCAGTCATCGACCGAGGTGGCCTGTCTGCCGAGTTCAACGTAGACGGTGACGGGCGAGGCGGCCGCCAGGCCGAAGGAGGCGAGGAACAGAAACAGGGAACGCAACATCGGGGCCAAGTATAACGCCCGAGGCGGTTTAGCGCGCGAGCCGCATGCTATAATTCGCCTGCCTGAGAAGGTGTCCCGAGCGCCTTGAGAGTCCGCGAGTACCGCTGAATCCGCTATGGCAGACGAGCTCGAGATCACGATAGCCAGCCACCCGCGTTGGCTGAGGGTCGTCCGGCAATCGGTGAGAGAGTTCGCCCACGAATTGGGATTCAACCGCCCGCACAGCGACGCGATTACGTTGGCTGTGGACGAAGCGGTGGGCAACGTGATCAAGCACGCCTATCACGGCCGGACGGATGCTCGGGTGACGTTGACGCTGGCGGCGGCGCCGGACGGCGGGGTCGAGATTCGGGTCCGAGACGCGGGCGAGCCGTTCAATCCTCTGACCCGCGTATCGCCCGCACCGGATGAATTGCGGGCGGGAGGTCGCGGTTTGTACCTGATTCGCGAGATTATGGATGAGATCGACTACGGGCGGGAGAACGGCGCGAACGTCTTCCGCATGCGAAAGTCGCCTGAAACGCCCGTCACCCCTGAGAACTAGCGATGGAAATCAACGTCAAGCGCGACGGCGCACGATCAATCGTTTACGTCTCGGGCGATATCGACCTTTACACGTCTCCTAAGCTGCGCGAGACGGTTCTCGATCTCTACCGGAAACGAGAGCAGAAGACGGTGATCGTGAATCTGCACGAAGTTCACTACATTGACAGCTCGGGCATCGCGAGCTTAGTGGAAGGTCTCCAAGAATCCAAGAAGGTCGAGGCGCGCTTCGTACTCGTGGGACTCAACGAGGCGCCGCGACACGTGCTGGAGTTGACGCGGCTACTGAGTGCGTTTGAGATCGCGGAGTCGGATGAGGAGGCGTCGGTCTAGTTCGGCTGCGGCCCGCCCATGCCCTTTCTTGATTCCGTAGGCCGCTCCGCAATTGAAAAGGTCGAGTACGTCGGCGGCCTAGCGATCCAGTTCTGGCATGGCCTACGCTCCTCCTGGCGGGTCAACCCGGTGACCGGGAGCAAGCTGCGCTGGAAGTCCACGATCGAGCACATGGCGGTCGTGGGAGTCCACGCGCTCCCGGTCGTTTGCCTGATCGCGGCAGCCACCGGATTGATCATGGCGTTCCAAGGCGGAGCCGAGTTGCGTCGCTTCGGGGCGCTGCAATTCGTTATCAATTTGGTGGGCGTATCGATGACGCGCGAGTTGGGACCGCTGATGACGGCCATCGTGGTGATCGGCCGTTCCGGGTCGTCGTTTTCGGCGGAGATCGGGACGATGGTGGTCACTGAAGAAGTGGATGCGCTGAGGTCGATGGCGATTGACCCGACCGAGTTTCTATTGGCCCCGAAGTACGTGGCGATGATGGTGATGCTCCCGTGTCTCACGATCGCGGCTGTGTTTTCCGGCATTCTCGCCGGCGGCATCTTCACCTATTTTTCGCTCGACATGCCGATCGGCGTCTATCTCAACGCGACGCTCGACGTGCTGGTGTTGCGCGACATCGTGACGTCGATGATCAAGGCGATTGTGTTCGGAACGATCATCGTCCACGTCGGATGCTACGAGGGCTTCCACGTCTCCGGCGGCCCGGTGGGCGTGGGCCGTTCGACGACGGAAGCTGTCGTCAAATCGATTTTTCTGGTCGTACTAGCGGACTTGTTGGCGACGGCCTTCTTCTACCTTTTCTGGCGATGAGCATCCACAACCCAGCATCGCCGCATCCGGCTTTGAAGGATCGCCTGCGAGACGGCGTGGAACCGGTTATCTCGGTTCAGGATCTTGTGGTGCGTTACGGCCCGGTGGAAGTGCTGAAGGGCGTCAATCTCGACGTCTATCCGGGCGAAACGATGGTGATTCTCGGGGCCTCGGGCTCCGGCAAGTCCACATTGCTGCGGCGCATCGAGGCGCTGGAGCGGCCGACCTCCGGGCACGTTTACATCAAGGGCGTGGATGTGGCGACTTGCCCCGAGCGCGAGTTGGCCGATGTCCGGCGGATTATGGGCGTATCGTTCCAATCAGCGGCCATGTTCGGATCGATGACCGTCGGCGACAATGTGGCGCTGCCGCTGCGCGAGCACACGAAACTCGCTGAACCGACGATCCGGTTGATGACCCAGATGAAGCTGGCGCAGGTCGGCCTGGAAGGTGCGGCGGATAAGTTTCCCTCCCAGCTTTCGGGCGGCATGAAGAAGCGCGCTTCCGTGGCGCGAGCGCTGGCGATGGATCCGGAGATTCTGGTGTTCGACGAGCCGTCGGCCGGGCTCGACCCGATCATCGGGGCGGGCATCGACGAACTCATCCTGCACCTCAAGCAGGCGTTCAAGATGACGATCGTGGTGGTTACGCATGAGATGGCGAGCGCGTTCTTGATTGCGGATCGGATGTGTCTGCTTTACAAGGGCAAGATCATCGCGGAGGGGACGCCGGAGGAGATGCGCGCACACGAGCATCCGCGGGTCCAGCAGTTTCTCAATCGCGAAGCGGATTCTGTGACGGGGCCGGGGTCGTCCGGCCTGGGCGGGCTCTAATCTAGCTCTTCGCGCGGGCGCCCTCGGAGCTGGTTCCCGGCAAGGCGTCCATGACCGCCGGGTAGGCGTAGTCGGCGCCGAGAAGGGCGCGCATCTCTACACTGGCGCCGGCAAGAGTCTCGGGGCGGATGGTTCGGCTCCAATCCTCGATCGGCTTGATGGACTTGAGCGTATAGGAGCCGAGCAACGCGGCGCGGGACTGTTGTGAGTGGTTGTGCTGTCCGGCGTGCCAGAGCAAGGCGGAGAAGACGAGCAGGCTGCCGGCTCGGCCGGTGACTCGAACGCTCTCGGCGGCGAATTTCTCGGGATCGGGCCACTGGGCGAGCGTTTGACTGCCGGGCAGGATGGCGGTGGCGCCGTTCTCGATGGTGAAGTCGTCAAGCATCAGCACGGTCTCAACGGCAAGCACGAAGCTCGCATTCAGGGTGCGCGGCCAATGCTCGCGCGCGTGGAGATCCCAGTAGGGGTAGTCGACGTGGGCCTCCTGAGCGGGCGCGTCGGGGTAGAGGACGTTGGCGGCGTAGGAGCTCAGCATGAGGTCGTCGCCGAGGATGGGGCGCATGAGCGCGAGCAGGCGGTCGTTCGAGCAGAGTTCTTGGAAGACTTGTCCTTTGTCGGGGAGGTTCCAGACGCGCTTCTGGGTTTGGACCGCGTCGCCGCCGTGGAAGTGCGAGGCTCGATCGGGCTCGCTGCGCGCGAGCTCGTAGGTTCGCTCCCGTGCCTCGGCTACGAGCGCATCGGGGTAGAGACCTTCGAGCAACAGAAAGCCCGAGCCTTGGGTCAGCTCATGGACGGCTTCATCGACGGGCGGCAACTGCATCGCTCTCGATTCTACTGCGCCTAATTCATTCCTTTTCGAAGAACGCCTGAACGTCCTCGATCTGGTCAGTGAACGGGTAGTCGGGGAGAGAGTCGAGAAAGACTTTGCCGTAGCGCTGCTTGACGATGCGGTTGTCGAGCAGGGCCAGGACGCCGCGATCCTTGGCATGCCGGATGAGCCGGCCGAACCCTTGTTTGAGCGACAAGACGGCCTCGGGAATCTGGTACTGCTCGAACGCATTCTCACCGACCTTCTGCAGCGCCTGGATGCGCGCCTCGACAACGGGATCGCCGGGGGAGGCGAAGGGGAGCTTGTCGATGATGACGCAGCTGAGTTGGTCGCCGGGGACGTCGACGCCTTGCCAGAAGCTGGCGGTAGCGAATAGGACGGCGTTGGGCGTCTCACGAAATTCATCCAGCAGCGCCCAGTTGGGAGCGGTCCCCTGAAGCAAGCAGGGGTATTCCAGAGCGAAGGAGGCGCGCTCGTGGATGGCGCGCATCTGCTGGTAGCTGGTGAAGAGAACAAACGCGCGGCCGCGCGAACAGCGCAGGATCTCCAACACCGCCTCGGTGGCTTTGGCGACGAAGAGGTTCGAGCGCGGGTCGGGCAACTCGGACGGGACGTAGAGCAGGGCCTGCTTGGCGTAGTCGAAGTGGCCGGGGGTGACGAGCTCTCTCGCGTCGACCACGCCCAGACGGCCGCGGATGTAGTCATAGGAGCCCTCCACGGCCAAGGTGGCGGAGGTCAAGATTACCGTGGGCAGTTGACCGAAAAGTCGTTCCGAGAGGATCTCAGAGACGTCGATCGGCGTGGCCTGGAGAAAGACGCCGCGCCCGCGACGCTCCATCCAGTAGACGTAGCTGGCGTCTTCTCCCTCGATGACGAGTCGCAGAGTCTCTTCCAGTTCCTTGGTGCGCTTTTCGAGCGGAAGCGTTTGATCGGTGGCGCCGCGGACGAGTTCCAGCTCGCCGCCCAGGCGGTCTAGAGCGGCGACTAGCTCCACGAACTCGTCGGCGAAGCGCTCGCGAAAGCCCTTGCGGTCGCGAAAGGAGCGACGGCCGTCGATGGAGTCGAACAGCTGGAAGAAGGCGCCGGCGCGAATCGTTAGGTGCTCGACGGCGTTGTCGAGTCCCTTCGAGCCGAAGTCGTGCGCGTGGGCGGTGTGGCGAACGTCGCGGGCGAGCTCTTCATAGCGATAGCTCGAAACTTGTGCGCCGAAGTGCTGTCCGGCCACGGATTCGATCTCGTGCGCCTCGTCGAAGACGACGGCCTGGTAGTCGGGCAGGATGCGGCCGAAGTCGTCGTCACGCAGGGAGAGGTCGGCGAAGAACAGGTGGTGGTTGACGATGAGGATGTCGCTTTCATGGGCGCGCTGATGCATGCGCGTAATGAAGCAGCGGTCAAATTGCGGACATTTTTGTCCGGAACACATTTCGCGACGGGCGTCGACTTTGGGCCAAGCCCCCGACTTGTCAGGGAGGGTGCGCAGTTCCGCGCGGTCGCCGGTTTCAGTTTCTTGCGCCCACTGCTTGATTTGGGCGAACTCTTCGATCTCTTCAAACCCGGAGAGCACGGGGCGCTTCTCGACTTCGTGGAGCTTTTCCAAGCACAGGAAGTTCGCTCGGCCCTTCATGTAGGCGGCACGTAGTTCGCGTCCGAGAGCGCGCTCCAGGAACGGGATGTCCTTGAAGAATAGTTGTTCTTGGAGCGCCTTGGTGCCGGTGGAAACCACGACGCGCTTGCCGCTTGCGATCACGGGGGCGAGATAGGCGAGGGTCTTGCCGGTGCCGGTGCCCGCCTCGACGATGAGGTGGCGGCCCTCGTCGATGGCGGCGGAGACCTCCATCGCCATATCGAGTTGACCCGGCCGGAACTCGTACTGGTCGTGGCTCTTGGACAGCAGTCCGCCGCGCCTGAAGAAATCCCTGACTTTGAGCCCGTCCGCCATTCGCGAGTCCCAGGATAGCGAGGCCGCTCACGGGGGACGCGGCGCATCGACTTCGGCTACAATCGCACCCGTGCCGATCCTTGACGTAACACTACTTTCCGGCCGGACGGCCGACAAGAAACGCGCGCTGGTGCGCGAGCTGACCGATGCGGCGGTGAGGGCCTTGGACGTACCTCCGGCGTCGGTCCGCGTGCTTCTGCGCGAGATCGAGCCCGACCATTTGGCGGTCGGCGGAGTGATGAAGTCGGATCGCTCCGCCCAAGGCGAGGGCAACTAGTTGGCGACGAACTATCAGGCGGAGCTCGTCGCTTGCTTTGGTCAACCGGTGGCTGAGAATCCGACCGGGGTGATGCAGGAAGCCGGTTTTCGAGCCGCCGGGCTCGACTGGCGCTACTTGACCGTCGAAGTCTCCCCAGAGGACCTGGGCTCGGCGGTTGCGGGCGCGAAAGCGTTCGGAATGCGCGGCTTCAACTTGACGATTCCGCACAAGGTCGCCGTGATCGAACACTTGGACGGGCTCTCCGAAGAGGCCCGCTTGATCGGGGCGGTCAATACCGTAGTGCGCGACGGCGACCGCTGGGTCGGCGAGAATACGGACGGCAAGGGCTTCCTGCGCGGGCTCCGGCAGGACGCTGGATTCGACCCGCAAGGGGCGCGCGTCGTGGTGCTGGGCGCAGGAGGCGCAGCGCGGGCGGTGGCGACCGAGCTTCTGCTTGCGGGAGTCGCGGACCTGAATATCGTGAACCGATCGCTGGAGCGCGGAGAGTCGATGACGGCCGATCTCCAGAAGCATTCGGGTTCGCGGGCTAGGTTCGAGCCGTGGCAAGGCAGCTACCGCGTGCCGGGGGACGCCGATCTGCTGATCAACGCCACATCTATCGGGCTGTACCCGGACGTGGAGTCGATGCCGGATGTAGATTTTTCCCAGGCCCGGGAGGGTTTGCAAGTCGCCGACGCGGTGTTCAACCCGCCGGAGACGCGACTGTTGGCGGCGGCAAGAGCCCATGGGCTGCCGACGCTCGACGGACTCTCGATGCTGGTCTACCAGGGCGTCATCGCCTTTGAGTTGTGGACCGGCGTCTCACCCGACGAGGCGGTGATGAAGCAGGCGCTAAGCCAGGCGCTTGCCGCCTAGGCGATTCGAGCGAGGGCCGGGGCGCGGCGAATACTCCGGCGCCAATTGCGTATTTGGGTCGATGACGGCTTGAACGGGCCGTAAGATAGAGGGGCATGCGGATCGCACTTCACACGCTTCTACTCGCAGCGGCGCTGTCGGCGACCCTGGGGGGCCAGACTCGGACGCCGGCTCGATCGCGGGTTGGGGCGCGAGCGCCGTTGCCGCCTCGCGTGACGTTCAATAACCAGATCGTTCGCTTGTTTCAGGAAAAGTGTCAGGTCTGCCACCATCCGGGCGAAGTCGCGCCGTTCTCGCTGATGGATTGGGAAAACGCTTGGCTGTTCAGCCCGTTTATCCAGGATGCGGTTGAATCCCGCTACATGCCGCCGTGGAAACCGGTGGAGGGCGAGTTTCACGGCGACCGCAGTTTGACGCCGGAAGAGATTGCCTTGATCTCCGAGTGGGTGGACTTAGGTGCGCCCGAAGGCGATCCGCGGGACCTCCCCGAGCCCTTGGTGTTTTCCAAGGACTGGACGCTGGGCGAGCCCGATCTGATTCTCGAACTGCCCGCGGACTACCAACCGGACGCCGACGTGGCGGACGACTACCGCTGCTTTAGTCTGCCGACGGGGCTCACCGAACAGCGCGAGATTGAGGCGATCGAGGTGCGACCGGGCAACCGGCAAGTCGTGCATCACGTGATTCTGTTTCCCGATCCGTTCAGTCAGTCGGTGGCTCTGGAGGCGGCGCAAAACGACGGTCAGCCCGGCTACACCTGCTATGGGGATCCGGGATTCGACACGGTCGACTTTATGGGCGGCTGGGCGCCGGGGAACCGACCGCAGCAGCTCCCGGCTGAGTTGGGTCAGCCGATCGCGGCCAACGGCCGGATCGCACTCCAGGTCCACTACCATCCGGACGGGTTAGGCCAGACGGATCGTACGCGAGTGGGTCTCCATTTCCGCGACACGCCGGCAGAGAAGCAGTTGCTCTACTTGCCGCTGGTGAACCAGGACTTTCTGCTACCCGCGGGCGAGAAGCGTGCGGTGGTTACGGCTGAGTTCCAGGTTCCTTCGTTTCTCCAGGCGACGGTCTACTCGCTTCTCCCGCACATGCACTTGGTGGGTCGCGAGATTCAGCTCGAGGTCACGATCGACGGCAAGACGGAGACGGTGATTCGGATCGACGATTGGGACTTCGATTGGCAGGACACCTACTGGCTGAAGGATCCGCTCTTCATCCCACCAGGCAGCACGCTGAAGATGACGGCGATCTACGACAACTCGGCGGACAACCCCCGCAATCCGAACACTCCGCCGGTGGACTTGCAATGGGGCGACGGCAGCGAAGACGAGATGGCGCTGATCTTCATCGGGTTCACGCAGGAGTAGCCGAGAGACACGTCTATTGGGCCTGGGCGGCTTGGAGCAGCTCCGCCGCCTTTTTATGACCGTTGGTCTGGGCGAAGGTGAGGGCGGTATCGCCGTCGATGTCGCGAATGTTAGGGTCGCCCCCGTATCGGAGCAGGAGTTCGATGTTGGCGGACTGCCCCTCGGCGGCGGCCCACATCAGCGCGGTAAAACCCTCTTCGTTGTCCTGCTGGGTCTGCTCGGCGCCGTTCGAGAGTAGAGCTTCCACGGCCGCAGGGTTGGAGCCGCTGGCCGCGAACATGAGGGCCGTGCGACCCGCGCTGTCCTGCAAGTTGACCTCGGCGCCGGCTTCGACCAGGGCTGCGATGCTCTTAGCGTCGCCGGTGTAGGAGGCGAGCATCAAGGCCGTGCGCTGATCTTCGTCGAGGCCGTTGGGATCGACGCCCGAGGAGAGCAACGAGGCGACCTGTTCCGCGTCGCCACCGAGCGCGGCCTCGCGCAGGGCGGCTTCATCGCCGGGGGAGCTTCGTCGCGCCGGGGACGAGCTCTCGCTGGGGCCGCCGCAGGCCGCCAAAGCGACCAGCAACGACGTCGTCAGGATCGTTCGCAAGCTCCCGAGTCTATCAAATCAACCCGGCGCGGCCGGACCGTCTCACCCGCACTAAGGCGTGAGTCGGAAACTGTCTCAGGGATCGTCGCACGTCGGAGCTGTCTGCCGCTGAGGACCCGCGGATGCTTGACCGCGGCCCGGATCTACCTTTGGCGGCCCGCTTGCTACGGAAGCCATGGAGATCTTCAACAAATGACCTATCGGAAACAGACTTTCATTCATAACCTGTTGCTGGCCGCCGCCGGCTTCGTACTTATATCCGTTGTCCCGGCAGTCCACGCCGGCGACAGAACGGTTGGTTCCTCTTCCAACCCGGGCATCCTCAAGACCAAGGTGAAGCCGGATGATGCGGGGGTCTGGGTGGACGGCGAGTACGTCGGCCACGCCGACCGATTCTCAGGCCCCGGAGAGAATCTGTTCTTGTCTCCCGGCGAGCATGAGATTCGATTCACGATGGTCTATTACAAGGACCACGTGGAGAAGGTCACCATCGAGCCGGGCAAGAAGACGGTGATCCGGCAGAAGCTGGGGCCCTCCGACGAGAAGAAGCCGACCGGCCCGTTCGGCAAGGTAAAGATCCACCCGGCGCAAGCGTTGAACGCCGCGGTGATCGTCAACGGGCGGCACATCGGATACGCCGACCAGATCAACAAGATCGGGCAGACGCTACTGCTGATGCCGGGGAAGCACACGATCGAGCTGCGTTACGACGGATTCAAACCGTATAAGACGACGATCGAAGTCGAGGCGAATCAGCGGCAGGTGCTGACGCCGACGCTGGAACCTCGCTAGCCTCCGCCCGGCGAGCTACATCACGCCTTCAGCGCAAAGGCGTTCATGCGCTGCAAACGCCCGGCGGCGGGCCCGGAATAGGCGCACCTTGAGGGCGCTCTCGTTGGCGTCGTAGAGCGGCTTCAGCTCCTTGAGGGTGAGGCCTTGGATCTCCTTGCGTTCCAGCAGGGCGCGGTCGTCGTCTGAGATTTCTCCGAGCAAGACCTGGAGCTTGTTGCTGGCGTCGCTTTGGCGGGTCGCGATCGACTGGCGGCGCGCGCTTTCACAATAGTCGGCGGACAGAAGCTGCTCCTCGGAGAGATCGGCCATCGGGACGTCGGTCGCGCGCCGGCGCTTGCGCAGGTGATCGTAGACGGTGTTGACCGTCAAGCGGTAGAGCCAGGTATCGAAGAAGCCGACCTCGCGCAGCTGTCCGATCGACTGATAGAGCCGGAGGAAGACGTCCTGGCCGACGTCCTCGACGTCCTGGCTGCGGCCGGTGAGTCGGTAGACGGTCCCGAAAACTTTCTTCTTGTAGCTGTCTACGAGGGTGGAAAAGGCGTGGGGATCGCCCTCTTGGGCAAGTCGGATGGTGGCAGCTTTATCGGTCATCGTCGGTCTCCGTGTTGGAAGGACGACGGGGGGACGCCTTTTGGTTATTTTTTCTGAGTTAAATGGCTGTAAAATAGGAGTTTACGTCGATTTTACAATTCCATGGAAGCGGGGACTCCCTGGCGATAGGAGGGATAGCGAAGGGTGAGTCCGAGAGCGCGCAGGAGGGCTGAGCCGTCGACTCGACGGTTGGAGCGGCGGGTCTCGCTGACGTCCTGCAAGGCAACCGATTCAGGCGGAGGGCAGCCGAGCAGATCGGCACAGAAGTAAGCAATATCGCGGGAGGAAGAAGGCTCGGCATCCGCGACGGGATAGGCTCCGGCGAGGTCGGATTGGGCGGCGGCGGCGACGATGGCCGCCAGGTCGTCGACATGAATCCGCGAGACGAAATTCGAGCCGTCGCCGACGAGCTTGTACCGCCCCTGGGGCAAGGCTACTTGAACGCCGCGCCCCGGACCGTAGATGGCGGCGGGCCGAAGGACCAGGGCGTGCCAAGCGGCTGCTTGGAAGGCGGCTTCGGCGGCCGCTCGGAGTCGTTGGCGCTCGGTCTGAGGCGCAATGGGAGTCTGCTCGTCGACTCGTTCCGCCGCGCCGTACACGCCGGTTGTGGATAGATACACGGCGCGGGCGTAGCGACCCTCCAGCAGGGGAACGAGGCGCGGGGCGGGATCGTCCAGCAGCGCGCCCGCTCGGAGGGTCGGGATGGAATAGACCAGGACGTCGGCCGCCGGGAGCTTGGCGGGGTCGTCCTTGGAGGCGTCGAATTGAACGGGCGCTAGGCCCGGTAGGTCGCCGAGGGGACCGGGATCGCGGGCCGTGCCGGCGACCGACCAACCGTCATCGAGCAGGAGGCGAGCGGCGCGACGGCCGGTATAGCCGCAGCCGAGGATCAGGGCGCTCTTGCTCACCCGACGAGCGCGAAGGCTTTGTTCATCGCGGCGCCGGCCGTCTTGGAGGCCTCGGTATTCTCCATCGCGTTGAGCGTCTTGTTGAAAGGTTCCGGTCGAATGGGACCGTCGTAGCCAATCTCGACGAGGGCGGAGAGGAAGTCTTTGACGGGGATGACGCCGGTGGCCAGAGGGAGCTCACGGGTCGTGTCGTGCTGTTCGAGCATTTTGAGCCCGGTGGGCGCGTCGTTGAGATCGGCGGAGACGACGTCTTCCGCGTTGAGAGAGAGGAGATCGGCCTTGGATTCGCCGGCGGTCCACCAGTGCCACGAATCGAGGACGAAGCCGAGATGCGGGCTGCCGATCTCGGCGATGAGTTCCTTGGTCTCAGCCATGGAGTGGACGAACTGATAGCGCTTTTGGATGCGGTGGCCGGGGGTGCCGACGTACTCAAGCCCGAGCCGTAGGCCGTGATCGCCGACCACGGCGCCGATTTCGCGCAGCCGCCTGACGGTTTGCTTGAAATACTGCAAATAGGTGAGTTCGTCGTGCGCGGGCGACATCCAGGTGCCCATGCGCGTGACGCCCGCCTCCTGGTAGATCGGCGCCTCCTTCTTCAGCTTCGCCAACCCCTCGCGGAAATTCGATTCCGTTGTCCGGAAATCGACCGGCAAACCGGCCGCCGCCCAGACGAGGCCGTGGCGCTCTTTGAGGAGCGGCCCGGCGTTTTTCCGGCGAGACGGCTCGAGTTTGGCGAGGTCGGCCGCGAACGGCTGAACGGAGCCGAAGCCGTGGGCTACAGCCAGCTCAATGGCGCCCCTCTGGTTCGTCTGGACGCCGATGGAGCCGGGAGTGAATGCGGCTGTGAACAGGCGCTTCTTCTCGTGGTGGGCGGCCGCCAATGCCACTGGGGCTGCGGCGGCCGCGGCTAGGAAACGTCTGCGAGTCGACATTGTCGAGATACCTCGTTTGGGCAGTCCAGATCTAGAAGGGCACGTCGTCGTCGCCGACGCCCATGCCGCCGCCCCCGGAGGGCGCCGCGCCGCCGCCGGAAGGGGCTCCTCCGCCGCTTTCGCCGCCGCCTCCGTCGGAGGGCGGACCGGATCGGCGCGGGCCGCCGCCGTCACGTCCTCCGAGCAACAGGAGGCCGTGGCCGCCGTCGACGACCACCTCCGTGCGGTATTTCTTTTGACCGTTCTGGTCTTCCCAGCTGCGCGTTTGCAGGCGCCCTTCAACATAGACTTGCGTGCCCTTGTTGAGATAGTTGGCGACGTTCTCGCCGCGCCACAACACGATGTCGTGCCAATCGGTTTCGTCGCGCCATTCGCCCGACTGCCCGTCTTTGACGCCGCGCGTCGTCGCGATGGAAAAATTGGTCACGGCGGCGCCGCTGGGGGTGTAGCGCGTCTCCGCGTCTTTGCCCAAGTTGCCGATCAACATGACCTTGTTGAGTCCTCTAGCCATGCTGAACAGGGTACTCCGCAGCGAGGCGCCGAGCAACCGAGGTCGGGCATGCTATCCTCGCGCGCAACCATGTCGATAAAGGACCGAAAGAAGGTTGTTCTAGAGAACGAGAAGCTGCGAGTGACGGTGTTGCCGGGCGGCGGACATATCGCCGAGGTACGGCTCAAGTCCAACGACGTCAACCCGCTGTGGGACCCGCCGTGGGACTCGATCGAACCGAGTTCGTACGACGCGGAGAGGCATCCCGAGTACGGGGCGCCCATTGAGGGCGGGTTGCTTTCAGGGATTGCGGGGCACAATTTGTGCCTGGATTTTTTTGGGCCTCCTTCAGAGGAAGAGTTCGCGGCGGGGTTGTACGTCCACGGCGAAGGATCGTTCGTCGACTGGGACGTTTCCGTCTCCGGGGAGACGCTGACGGCGTCGGCGGAGTTGCCGATCGCCCGGATGCGGATCGTGCGCACGCTGCGTCTGGAGGCCGGATCGGACGTGATCCACGTAGCCGAGACCGCGACGAACTTGGCGGGCGTCGATCGACCTGTCGGGTGGACGCAGCACGTCACCTTGGGACCGCCGTTTCTGGAAAAGGGAGAGACGGAGTTTCAGGTCTCGGCGACGGCGTCGAAGACGATTGAGAACGAGTTCGCGCCCGGCCACGACCGGCTGCAGTTGGACGCGGTATTCACTTGGCCGATGGCTCCCAAGGCGTCGGGCGGCTTCTCCGACCTGCGCGTGCTGCCGGACGACGCGGCGTCGGGAACCTTCACGACGCATCTGATGAACCCGGCGATGGAGGATGCATTCTTTACGGCCTACTCGCCCTCGTCGAAGACGGCGTTCGGCTACCTGTGGAAGCGGGATGATTTTCCTTGGTTAGGGATTTGGGAGGAGAACTACAGTCGGGATCAGGCGCCTTGGAACGGCAAGGCGTTGACGCGCGGGATGGAGTTCGGGGTGTCGCCGTTTCCCGAAACGCGCCGCCAAATGGTCGACCGCGGGTCGCTGTTCGGCGAGAAGGGATATCTGTGGATGCCGGCCAAGGGCGAGAAGACGATGGAGTACCGGATCTTCCTACGCGAGACGGACGAGGCGCCGCAGGCGGCCAGACGTGACGGCGACGGCGTGCGCTTGGTCTAAGGCGACCGAGCGGAGCCGCGACCGGCTTCTATGATGGTGGACTGACGCGATGCCTGAGTTGCCGGAGGTGGAAACGATTGTGCGCGGGCTGCGGAAGCGGCTGCCGGGGCGCGTGATCGAGAACGTGGAGTTCCTTTGGGAGCGGACCTGCGTCGGAGACGTCGATCGGACCGTGCGCGGATTGCGCGGGCAGAAGATCGCGGGGCTTCGGCGTTGGGGCAAGTACATCGTCGTCGATTTGGAAAAGGACGGAGCGGCCTCGGTGCTGGTGGTCCACCTGCGGATGACCGGCAATTTCCTGTTTGAGGACGAGCCGGGGCCGTGGGCGCGAGCCGTCCTGTCGCTCGACGGCGGGTTGACGCTGGTGTTTCACGACATCCGGAAGTTTGGTCGGTTTGAGTGGTCGCGCGAGTTGCCGAAGCGGCTGGCCGAACTGGGTCCGGAGCCGCTGGATGTCTCCCTTGAGGAGTTTCGCGCCAGGCTGAATGCGCGCCAAGCGCAGGCGAAGGCGGTGCTTCTCAATCAGGAATTCCTGCGCGGGTTAGGCAATATTTACTGCGACGAGGCGCTGTTTCGGGCTCGTATTCATCCGAGAACGAACACCGCCAAGATCGGCAAAGTCCGTGCAGAGCGGCTGCATCAAGCGATTCAGGAAGTGCTCCAGGACGCCATCCGACAGGGCGGGTCGACGGTCAGCAACTATGTAAATAGCGAGGGATCGCAGGGGTATTTTCAGCTTTCAACGTTTGTCTACGGCAAGACGGGGGAGGCGTGCAAGGTCTGCGACGCGCCGATTCGGAAGACGATTGTGGCCGCACGGTCTACGCATTTCTGTTCGCAGTGCCAACGTAGATAGGCTAGATCGACCGCTCGTTCCGCTACAATTCGAGGGTTCGTTTTCGAGGAAATTCGACATGACGCGACGTACCTTACTCATCACCGGACTGGCGGGCTCGACGTCGGGATGCAATTGGATCTGGGAGAAGGCGTTCTACGCCGGGATGGAGAAGATCGGGCGGGAGAAGCGGGACATCCTGGCGAAGAGAGTCTCGGCCGGGCGCGAGGATCAGCAAGAGGCGAAGGAGCAGTTCCAGACGACGCTGGAAGCGTTCCAGGCGCTGACGAACTTTGACGGCGGCGAGTTGGAGAAGGTCTACAACAAGCTCAATAAGGAATACGAACGATCGGAGAACCGCGCCAAGCAGGTGAGCGAACGCATCGACGGGATCGAGAACGTCGCCTCCGACTTATTCAAAGAGTGGGAGCAAGAGATCGGAGAGATCGGCGACAGCGGATTGCGCACGAAGAGTCGCGGACTGCTCGGCGAGACCAAGGACGGCTACCAGCGGCTGATCGGCAAGATGCGCCAGGCGGAGCAGAAGATGCAGCCGGTGCTGGCGGCGTTTCGCGACCAGGTGCTGTTCCTCAAGCACAACTTGAACGCGCGGGCGATTCAGTCGCTGTCTGAGATCGTGCTGGAGATTGACGGCGAAGTGGCGTTGCTGGTGGCCGATATTGAGGCGTCCATCGCGGAAGCCGATGCGTTTGTCGAGTCGCTCGAAGGGTAAGAGCCGACGGCCGTCAGCTCATGCCGAGTTCCTTCTTCATCTCATCGATGCGCTGTTGCAGACGCTCGACGACGTCGGGCATATCCGCGGCTCGGTTGTAGAGTTCGGACGGATCGAGTTCGAGCTGATAGAGTTCCGGACCGGTTCCGTCGATCTTGAGCTTCCAGGGTCCGAGCCGGAGGGCCTTCAGCTGATTGCGGTGGAAGTAGAAGAACTCGTCGCGTGGGGAGGCGGAGTCGCCCTGGAGGAAGGCGGTCAGGTCGAGGCCGTCCAGCGGAAGCTCGGGCGAGGAGGCTCCGGCGGCGGAGAGAAGAGTGGCGTGGACGTCCATGGTGCTGACAAGTTCGGGCGAGACGCGGCCTGGTTCGACCACGCCCGGCCAACGGATGATGCCGGGAACGCGCACGCCGCCCTCATAGATCGTGTGCTTTGCTCCGCGTAGCAGGCCGGGCGTTCCGGCGTGCCAGCGTTGGACGCCTTCAGCGAGCATGCGGTCAGGCAGGTTGAGCCACGGGCCATTGTCGGAGGTGAAGACGACGATGGTGTCGTCCGCGTGGCCGGTCGCCTCCAGCGCGGCGAGGACTTCACCGGCGGCCCAGTCGATCGTCTCGATCACGTCGCCGAAGAGCCCCGCGCGAGAGCGACCTCTGAAGCGCTGGGCGGTATGCAGCGGAAGATGGGGCATCGAATAGGCGAAGTAGAGGAAGAAGGGGTCGTCTTCGGCGGACTCGATGAAATCGACGGCGCGGGCGGCATAGCGAGTCGTGAGCGTGTCCTGGTCGACCGGATTCTCGATCTTCTTGGGGCCGTCGAAGAGCCACAACGGAGCATCGGAGTTCACCCAGGGGCGTCGCATGTCGTTCGAGTAGGGCAAGCCCAGCCAGGAATCGAAGCCCCGCCCGGTGGGCAGGTAGTCGGGGCTGGCGGAGCCCAGGTGCCACTTGCCGACCATGGCGGTGCGGTAGCCGACCGCGCCAAGAGCCTCAGCCAGGGTGCGCTCTTGTTCGGGTATCCCGTCGCGACCGCCGGAGCCCGTGGCGCCCATTTGAATGCGCTGTTCATAGCGGCCCATGAGCAGTTGGGCGCGAGCGGGGACGCACCACGGGGCGGAATAGAAGGAGGTGAGCCGAATTCCCTCGGAGGCGAGGCCGTCCAGGTGCGGCGTCCGTATGATCGGGTGGCCGTAGGAGGAGAGATCGCCGTAGCCGAGATCGTCGGCAAAGAGAATCACGACGTTGGGCTTGTCTTGGGCGAAGACGGGGGCGGCCAGAGCGATGAGGAGGAGCAGCAAGCGACGCATCGGCGTCGATTGTAGCGCGTGGAGAGGTGCGCCTAGATTTCAGCTACTCGACGGGCTTGACGTCGATGACGGGGCCGTCGTGCGGAGGGCGGGCGTGTGGTGATCCGGAGCGGCCGGACGGAGCGGCTTTGTCGTCGCGCATCCAGCTAATCCAGAGATAGATGAGCAGGAGGAAGACCGCGGCGTCGTCGGCGAGCCCCAAGACGGGGATGATGTCGGGGATTATGTCGATGGGGCTCAGCACATAGGCTCCGCCCAGAAGGCTGAGGAGGATGCGCTTGAGTTGTTCGGCCATCGCCACTGCATTATACGGGCGCGACGACTGAACGGTTCCCGGCATTCACGCGGGGCGGAATCAGCTTGTGATGCGCGCGAACTCGGCGGGCTGGGGGCGCCGGAGGCGCTCGCGGACGCTGTAGACGCCGTGAGCGGCGGTCTCGGCGAGGTGTTTGGAGAATGCGCCGTGATATTCGAAGGCGAGGGTGCGGCCGTCGTCGAGTTCAAGTTGGAGTTGTGACCGAGCGTTGGTGAGCGGGGCGGCGGCTTGGACGGGAGGGTCCTTGGCCTCGGAGACGTAGACGGGTACGTAGGCGTCGCCGTCCACCAGGATGCGCTCGATCCGCGGGATCCTGAGGGCGGTTCGCACTTCATCTTCGCTGCGAGGGACCAGCAGGAGGTGCTCGTCGCGAATCAGCAGGTAACAGGATTCGCCTTCATGCTCGCCTCCGTTCAGAAGATAGTCGGCACGATGGCGGCGCTGCAGGATGCGTTCGGCGTCCGGGTCGGCTAGGCGGCCTAGGGCCAGGGCGGGAAGAAGAGTCAGCGCGGCCAAGACCGACCACCAAAGGTTGAGCGTCCGGGTCCAAACGAAGGCGACGACGAGCAGGCCCGTCGTGCCGAGGGCGATGCGCCAGGCAAGCCAAGAGGGCCTGCGGCGCATCCGGCGCACGAGCGGGATCAACAGAAGCGACCCGAAGACCAGGTAGAGCCCGGCCGGCAACCAGCGAGGGAAACGTCCGCGGCTCAGAGCCCGATCTCGCGGACGAAGACTTTCTCGATTTCCTCGCAATGGCGGTCGACGTCTTCCTGGCTGGCGGCTTCAATCATGATCCGCGCCAAAGGCTCCGTACCTGAATAGCGTACGACCACTCGGCCGTTGCCCGCCAACTGATCCTCGCTCGCTTTGACGGCCGCGGCCAAGGCCGGGGCGTCCGCGATGGCGGGTTTTTCCTTGACGCGCACGTTGACGAGCTTCTGGGGAAAGACGGGCAACTGCTTGCGAAGTTCGCTGAGGGGCTTTTTGGCCGCGGAGAGAATCTCCAGCATGACGCGAGCGGTGAGGAGGCCGTCGCCGGTATTGGCGAACTCCTTGAAGATGATGTGGCCGGACTGCTCGCCGCCGAGGGTCGCGCCGGAGGCGACCATTTTCTCCAGCACGTACTTGTCGCCGACTTGCGTGCGGCTCATCTTGACGCCGCGTTCTCCGAGCGCTTTCTCAAGACCCATGTTGGCCATGACGGTCGTGACGACGCGATTGCCGGGCAGTCGGGCTCGCTCCTTGAGGAAGCGGCCGGCCAGCAGCAGGATGACGTCGCCGTCGACGATCTCGCCGTCGTCGGCGACGAAGAGGGCGCGGTCGGCGTCGCCGTCGAATGCGACGCCCAGATCGGCGCCCGACTCGCGGACTTTCTGCTGCAACTTATCGAGGTGGAGGGAGCCGCAGTCGAGGTTGATGTTGCGTCCGTCGGGTTCGGCGGCGAAGACCTCCGCGTTCATGCCGAGCTGCTCAAAGAAACCGGCGGACAGCCTGTGGGCGGCGCCGTTCGAACAATCGACCTCCAGCTTGAGAGGCCGCAGGTTCTCAGCCGGAGCGCCCGACTTGAGCAGGTGTTTTAGGTACCGCTCCTCGAATCTCGGGTTGACCTCGACGGTCTTTTCAGCGGGTTGGAGGTCGCCGGCGAGGAGAGCGAAGATACGCTCCTCCACGTTCTGCTCGACGGCATCGGGGAGTTTGAAGCCGTCGGCGCCGAAGACCTTGATACCGTTGTCTTGGTGCGGATTGTGCGAAGCCGAGATCATGACGCCGGTGCGGTAGGGGCTGCGACCGGTGAGCAGCGAGACGGCGGCGGTGGGCAAGACGCCGGCGAAATCGGCGTTGAGGCCGCCCGCCAAGAGGCCTCCTGCCAGGAGGTTGGCGATGTGCGGCCCGGACTCGCGGGTGTCCATGCCGATGAGCACGGAGCCGCCGCCGGCGCCGAGTTCGGCGGCCAGCGCCTGTCCGACGGCGAAGACGGTCCGGTCGTCGAGCGGCGCCTCGCCTGCGACCCCGCGAATGCCGTCGGTGCCAAAGAGTCTCTTTCCCATAGTTTTTCTTGTTCCAGAATAGCGGCGATGGGGCGCTTGCCCGCTCCGGGTATTCCCTTAGGCCGCCGCCGACTAGCTAAGGGGCGGGGCGAAGACTCAGCTCGACTTCGACCGAGGAACCGTCGGAGAACCGCAAGTAGGGATCGCTGAGGAAGGCCGTGGTGCGGATGGTTCGCGGACCCACTTGGCCGGTCAGGTCAATGGGGTCGGTGGAGACGGAGTCGATGAAGGCCATGCGGCTCTTGGGACCGGCGACTCGCAGGGCAGGTGGCTCGACCTTGTAGAAGTCGATTTGATACCCCGCCTCCGCGACGCCGCGAAGATCGGGAACGACCTCGACCATCTTGGCGGCGGTTTGCTCCAACTCCACGCGTACTTGCGACGGGACGGCCTTGAGAAAACGGACACCGGCCGGGAGGGCCAAGACTTGCTCGTCGACGTCGATGGTGGCGACCTGGCCAGGCGTGAAGCGAGTGCAGTCGACATGCAGGGCCAATCCTTCCGCATCGAGCGCGGCGAGCGCTCGCAGGGGCCCTTCGACAAGAACGCTGACGTGTCCGGCGCGGTCGGGATTGATCTCTAGGTCCGGCGGCACGTTGACGTAGCGGACTCCGGCGTCCAACGCCTGCTGACCCGAACTGTCCAACCGCACTCCGGCCCAAAGCACGACGGCGGCGAGAACGGCCAGCAGTTTTGGAGCAAGGCGGTTCATGGCGCTGAGACGGACGGGTTGCTTTCGGGGGGCGAGGGGTCGGCGCCGGAGACGGAACGGTCGGAGACCGGGGCGGGTTCCGGGCCGTCCGAGGGGGGAGCGGGGACGGGTTCGGGATCGACGGCGGGCTCCGGGTCGGGATCGAGCGACTTGCCGCGCGGAGGCGCCACGACCGGCCCGAGACGCTCAATCAGGCGAAGGCGTAGGCGATCGATGCTCACCCCGCGCTCGATCTCCCCGCCGGATGCGATCGAGATCCGACCATCGGTCTCCGAGACGACGAGGGCAAGCGCGTCGCTCTCCTCGCTGATGCCGATGGCCGCGCGGTGGCGGGTGCCGAGGGTGGCCGCGAGGCCGGGACTGGTGGTGAGCGGGAGGAAGCAAGCGGCAGCGGCGATGCGTCCTTCACGCAGGATGACGCCGCCGTCGTGAAGCGGCGAGGTGCGCTGGAAGATGCTGATCAACAAGTCAGAGGAGAGCCGGGCTTCAAGCACGACGCCGCTTTGGATGAAAGTGCGCAGGCCGGTCTCGGCCTCGACGACGATCAGCGCACCGACTTTGCTTTGGGAAAGCTGAGTCATGGCGAAGACGACGTCTTCCAGCTCGAAGAACTCTTTGGTGGTTTTGCGGCTGCCGGGAACGAAATGGAGCGCCAATTCGCGCAGGGTGGAGCGAATCTCTTCTTGAAAGACAATGATCATGGTCAGCGCGAAATAGGGCGCCAATGTGCCGAGCAATCCTTGGATGGCGGTAAAGCCGAGCCAGCCGGCGGCTAGGTAGGCGCCCACCAGCAGCAGGACGCCGACCGCCATCGTGACGGCTCGTCCGCCGCGCAGTTCCCGGAAGAGCTGGTAGATGAGGTAGGCGAGAAGGGCGATCTCGACCGCGGCTCGGAGGGCCGGTTCGGGCCCCTGGCCGACTACCATGTCCATGAACTGTCCAAGCATGAGGGAGTGCTGAATGCGCCCCCAGTGTAGCCGAACGAGTTTCGAGCACTCGACTGCTAGAATCAGCCCGGAGAGCGAAAACCCCTTGTCGACTCGACTCCTAATCGGCCTCACGGCGCTTGTCGTCTCATGGACCTGCACGGCGTCGGCGCAATTGCGTCTGGACCCCGACGTCTACCCGGACGTGTGGAACAAGCCGCTGGAGGAAGACGAGGAGGAGAAGCCGCCCCCGCCGCCTCCGACCTACTCGGGCGACCCGGTACAGATGCCTGCCGTTTGCTCCGAAGGCGCGGACCCGAGCCGGCAAGAGCTGGAGATTCTAGGCGCCGTCGAGACGGAGACTCGAATTTTCGTCTTTGGCGACTACCGGACTCGGGGCGAGACTCTCCGTTCCCTCCTGCTGATGAGCGAGGACGACGGAGAGAGTTGGATGGAAACGGGGGAAGCGGTGGAGGCGGGAACGCTGGATGCGGCGAGCTTCGTCGACGCTGAGAGCGGATGGATCTCGGGATACCAGGAGGAGGGGCCCGGGAGGTTACGGCCCTTCCTGCTGGCGACGGACGACGGCGGTTCCAGTTGGCGGCGGCGTGAGGTTTCGCCGGGTAGCGAGGAGCGTTTCGGCACGATAGTGGATTTCCGTTTTGACACGGCGAAACACGGCTACGCGGTTGTGGAACGGACAGCCGCCGGCGCCGACCAGTTCGAGCTCTATGAGACCTTCAATGCCGGTCGCTCGTGGAGTATTCGGCAGATTGTCCCCGAACGGCCGCGAATCCCCGGAGGGCGGCGCATTGTGACGACCAAGACGTGGCGCGCGGAACTCGAAGGCGACGCATGGAACGTGACGCGTGAGGGTACGTCCGATCCGCTCATAGGCCGCTTTGCGACGGCGGTCGGCGATTGCCCGGTGGAGCTTCCGGAGGCGACGACGCCGGCGCTGAAGCTGCGAACCGAGCGGTGATCGGCAACGGGTAGAACCAGTCAATCGAGACACGCGCGGACTTGAGAGTCATGGCGGAGCGGCCCAGCTTGCCAGGGGGCTCTGACTGTTCCATCTGGGAAGCGAAGTAAGTGATGATCGCCTGGCCGTCCGAGGTGAAGTTGACGGCTGGGTTCGAGAATTCCCAGTTGGGATCCGTCTCTAGGTACTGGATGTTCTCCCAAGTTCGGCCGTCGTCGCGGGAGACGGCGGTCGCCAGCGGCGTGCGCTTGCCGAAGTGATCATAGGCCGGGTCGTAGAAGCTGTGGTTCCAGACGAGCAAGAGGTCGCCGGTTCCTGGGATCCGAACGAGCGGAGCCATCGACTCCGGGGCGCGCAGGCCGGAGGTTTGCGGTTTGGACCAAGTCAGGCCCTCGTCGGTAGAGCGGGCGAGGAAGACGGAGCCGAGCTGGGTGCGCATGGACATGACGAGGTCGCCGGAGGCGGCTTGAGCGACGTGGGACTCGAGCGCTCCGCGCAGGGGAAGTTGGACCCAGTTGGAGCTGGGCGTCCAGGTGCGGCCGTTGTCATCGCTAAAAAAGCAGGCGGAGTCTTCGCGCCCCTTGGGGCCGCCCCAGATGGGGACGCGACCGGCGCCGCGAACGATTCGGCCGGAGGCGAGCTGGATGAGCGTGTTGTTGGCGGAAGCGTGCGGTTTGTGATCCCAGACCAGCGCGGGGGGCCCAAAGGTACGCCCGTCGTCGGTGCTGCGACGAACGAAGCCGGACGAGACGAGCGGCTTGCCCCACTCCAAGCGGTTGTAGGCGAGATAAGCGAGGAGGGTATCGCCGTCGGCGAGCCGGAGCAGGCTCGGGTTGTAGACGTTGACCTCGCCTTCGGCCGGCTCCACGAGCACGCGGTGGTCCGTCCAGGTCGCGCCGCCGTCGCGCGAGGTCAGGGCGGAAATACGGTTGGGTGCGGTGTCGTGCCCGGCTTCATGGCTACGCACGAATTCCATCCAAACGAGAAGAAGGCTGCCGTCGGAGAGTTCGGCGATAGAGGCGCTGTCGTTGCGCGGGTGCTCCGGGGTGGCTTGGGCGATGACGCTGATTACGGGTGCTTCAGCGGCTGCGGCCGTGATCGCACAAAGAGCGAGGGTGGAGATGAGACGGGTGACGGACATCAGTAGAGTACCTTTGTGACGTTAGACTACCCGTAGTGACTCTTGCGGAGCAGTGGAAGCAACGAGAAGCGGAGTTTCGGTTGTTCCGTTACTGGGAAACCGTCAACCCGCCCGGAGATCGTCCGCTCGCGGAGATCATGGCGGATGTGAGCGCGATGTGGAATCGACTGCCGGAGGACGTTCGCACGATCGATCCTGATCCGGAAAAGCTTGGCGTCCAGCGAATGCACCTCGCGCTAAGAGTATTGTCCGGCAACTCCGATGGTACGGCTTGACGCCGCGATTGCTGAGGTTTCGGCGTTCCTTGAGTCTCTCGGGATCGCGCACATGCTGATTGGCGGTCAGGCGGTCATTGCGAGGGGAGTCCCCCGAGCTACGCTTGATGTGGATATGACGTTATGGGTCGAACCCGATGAACTGGCGACAACCGTTGAAGCGATCACAGCACGCTTTCGATCGTTGACGCGGTCGCCTCAGGAATTCGTCATCCAAACGCGGGTCCTTCCGGCGCAGACGAGTTCAGGCGTCCGGATCGACTTAGTCTTTGCGAGCTTGCCGTTTGAGAGGCAAGCGATTCGACGTGCGGTCACCGAGGAGATTGGAGGCGTTCCGGTGCCTGTTATCGCCGCTGAAGACCTGATCATCCAGAAGCTTGCATCAGAGAGACCCAAGGACCTCTCTGACGGGCGCGCCTTACTGGAGCGGCACGCGGCGACACTCGACGACGAATATCTAGTTCCTCAACTACGGGAATTGGCCGCCGCTCTTGCGCGAGACGACATCCAAGAAGCTCTCGACGAGTATTGGCCTGAGGAGCAAGACTGAAGGCCGCCCTGACTACGTGGCGGTCCGCAGGTCCTTGAGTGTGAGACGCCAGGCGTGGATGTAGTCGTCCCAGTCGACGGTGAAGGCGACGTCGACGACCGCGCCGGGGCGAGCCAGGGGTTCGAGTTCGGCCATACGCCAGGCCATCGCTTGGATCGTGCGATCTCCTTGGCGGAGGTTGATCTTGAGATGTTTCTCTTTGATGATGCGCGGTTCGCCGACCACTTCGACGCCGCAAGCGGAGAAGACGGGCGTGGGGTTGCCCATGCCGAACGGGGCCAGGCGACCGAGACTCTGCATCCACGCGTCGTCAATATCCACGAAGGGCAGTTCCACGTCGAGCTTGAGTTCCGGGATGAAGTCCTCAGGGCCCAGGATGTTCAGCGCGTACTCGTTGAGCGCAGTGCGCAGCTCGGAGATGCGCTCGGTACGAATCGTGCACCCGGCCGCCTGCTTGTGTCCGCCGAAGCGCTCGAAGATATCGTGGACGGACTCCATACTTTCCAACAAATGGAAGGCGGGGATCGAGCGGCCTGAGCCGACGGCGAGACCGGTATCGGGGTCGACGCTCAGGACCAAAGTCGGACGATGGAGCCGCTCCACGATGCGGCTGGCCACGATGCCGATGACGCCGGGGTGCCAGCGCTCGCCCTGAACGACGAAGAACGGGATCACGTCGGGAGGCGGGGGACGATCGCCAAAGCTGGCAATGATCTCGTCTACAACGTCGGCTTCGGCCTGACGGCGCTCGGAGTTCAACTCGTCCAACCGCTTGGCGATCTCATGGGCGCGCGATTTGTCTTGGGTCGAGAACAACTCGATCACGTTGCGCGCAGTGTCCATGCGTCCGGCCGCGTTGATGCGCGGGCCGATGCGAAAGCCGACGTCGCCCGCGGAGACGGGCTTCCCGGTCAGGCCCGCCACGTCGAGCAGGGCGATCAGGCCGGGGTTGGTCGGGCGGCTGAGTTCCTCTAAGCCCAAGCGGGCGAGTACGCGATTCTCGCCGGTCAGAGGCACCAAATCGGCGACCGTGCCGACGGCGGCCATTTTGAGCATGGATCGCAGAATTTTTTCGCGGCGACCGGGCGGAAACTCGAGGGAGCGAAAGAGCGCGTCAGCCAGCTTGAAGGCGACGCCGACGCCGGAGAGGTTCTTCTCGGGGTACTCGCAGCCTGGCTGGTTGGGATTGAGTACCGCGATGCAGTCGGGCAGGGCGCCCTCGTCGGGCAGGTGGTGGTCGGTGATGATGACGTCGATGCCGAGCTTGCGCGCCCCGGCGACGACTTCCGCCTCGCGGATGCCCGTATCGACGCTGATGAGCAGCTTGACGTTGTCGGCGGCAGCTTGCTCGACGACCTCGGCGCGCATGCCGTAGCCTTCCTTGACGCGGTGCGGGGTGTGAAAATCTGCTGAGCCGCCGGCGAGAGAGATGGCGGCGCGCAGAAGGACGGTAGCCGTGGTGCCGTCGACGTCGTAGTCGCCGTAGACCAGGATCTTCTGGTTGTCGTCCACCGCCTGCCGAATACGCTCGACGGCGGCCGACATGCCCTTCATCAGGAACGGGTCGAGCAGCTGGTCGAGCTTGGGCTCCAAGAACTCGTCAACCGCCTCGGGAGACTCGACACCTCGCTGGGCCAGCAGTACGGCGAGTAGGCGCGGGAGCTTGGAACGCGCAGCGATCAGGTCCGCGGCGCTCGGGTCGTAGGGCCGGTAGCGCCAGCGCTTCATTCGACCGGGACGAGGATTTGATTGTCCGAATCGATGTCGGACGCGGCCGGCGTAACGATCGTCTTGGCGTCGATGTAGATCTTCCTGCCCTCGGTCCGCGCGCGGCGGATGTCGTCCTCACAGACGAAGTCGACCGTCTCGGGTTTGGGCGGGGGAGCTGGAACCGGGGACGGCGCTGCAGCGGGAGCCGAGGCCAAAGAAGGGGAGGCCACAGCCGTCGCGGCAGGCAGCGAGCAGCCGCAGGAGGGCTCAGATGCCGATGCGCTGGGCGCTGCCGCGCCTTTACCCGCAAGGAATCGATCGACCACGCCGGCGACGACGTCGCGGCGTGAAGCCCCGGCCGGCGCAGGGGCTGAGGCGGCTGCGGGACTCGCCGGAGCGGCAATACCGCGTTTGGCGAGGAAGCGGTCGACGGCTTGAGAAATCATGGGTGATGCGCCGCTTGAAGCTGCGGCGGCCGGCTTGGGCATTGGCTGCCCGGAGAAATACGCGACACCCTCAGGGCTTGTGAACGCCTCGGCGGGCTCGCGCACTTTGAAGGCGATGCGCTTGATGTTGATGAGGTGCAGCGGGCCGACGTTGTCCGAGGTGGAGTTGCCGGCCATCGCGCCGCAGCCGAGCGTCATGGCCGGGGCGACGTTGGTGGTGATGCCCGTCGATCCTTGCGGAGTGGGCGTATTGACCAGCACTCGGAACGCCGGCATGCGTAGGCCGAACTTCTTGACGTTCTCGCGCGACTGCGAGTAGATCCCACACGTGTGGCCGCGACCGCCGAAGCGCAGGATCGATTCGCAGGCGTCGATGCCTTCATCGAAGTTCTGTACGAAATGGACGGCCAAGACGGGCGACAGTTTCTCGGCCGAGAGGGGATACTCGCGACCGACGCCCGCCAAGCCGACCGCCAAAATGCGGGTCGAGTCGGGAACGCTGAAGCCCGCCATGGAGGCGATTTTTTGGGGCGACTGGCCGACGCAATCGGCGTTGATGCGGAACCCGTCGACGATCAAGATTTTCTCAAGCGCCGCCGTCTGTTCGGCGTTGCAGAGGAAGGCTCCGTGCGACTCGAGCGCGCGCCAGGTGGCCTCGCTGTGCTTCTCTTCGACGACGACGGTTTGCTCGCTGGAGCAGACCGTGCCGTAGTCAAAACTCTTGCCGTCGACGACGTTCCGGATTGCGTCTTCGAGGTTGGCCGTCGAGTCAATCAATACGGGGACGTTGCCGGCGCCGACGCCGAGGGCGGGCTTGCCGCTCGAGTAGGCGGCGCGAACGATGCCCGGTCCGCCGGTTGAGAGGATGATGCTGGTGCGCTTGTGGCGCATCAACTCGTTGGTCCCCTCGATGGTCGCTTGGTTGACGCAGCCGATGAGGCCCTCGGGGGCGCCTGCTGCAAGCGCCGCCTCGGTCAGAACTCGGGTGGCTTCACAAGTACAGCGATGGGCGCGGGGGTGCGGACTGATGACGATCGCATTGCGGCTCTTGAGCGCAATCAGCGTCTTATAGAACGCCGTCGAGGTCGGATTGGTCGTGGGCAGGATGGCTGCGACGACGCCCATCGGCTCCGCGACCTCAATGATGCCGCGCTCTTCGTCCTCGGAGAGGATTCCGACGGTCTTGAGCGGCTTGATGGCGCGGTGGAGCGTATCCGAGTTGAGAAGGTTCTTGGCGACCTTGTCGGGGACATTGCCGTAGCCGGTCTCCTCGACGGCCATTTCAGCCAAAGGAAGCGCGTTCGCGCGTGCGGCCGCCGCGGCGGCGTCCACGATCTGATCGACCTGCTCTTGCGAGAAGTGCCGATAGGTCTGGAACGCATCCCAGGCCCGTTCGACGGTGCGTCGAACCTCCTGGAGCGAGCGTAGGTCTTTGTCCTCGAGCATCGCGGATCAACCGGCCGACGTCACAGCGTCGGGCGCGCGGTTGGGGCCTTAGTCGGCTGAGCCCGGCAGGTTCTTGGGAGCGACGGCTTCGGCTTCCCCGTGCGGCGCGGGAATCACGTGGACCGATACCAGCTCGCCGATGCGGCGGGCCGCTGCGGCTCCAGCGTCGGTGGCGGCTTTGACGGCGCCCACGTCGCCGCGGCAGGTCACGGCGATCAGGCCGGCGCCCACGTTTTCCTTCCCTTCGAGCGTCACGTTGGCGGCTTTCACCATCGCGTCGGCCGCTTC